>ENA-ORXM01001384-ORXM01001384.1-marine-metagenome-genome-assembly--contig:-NODE-1384-length-34191-cov-4.065838_pt1 | contig 34191 bp, 33 predicted proteins | sample MGYA00237867_ERZ511480 | MGnify/ENA primary metagenome ERZ511480 (study PRJEB26309, sample SAMN06266103) | marine metagenome | isolation source: Algal blade | place: United Kingdom:Sidmouth, United... | reverse complement strand
TGGGCGGTTCTTTGTGGGTTTTTTGGTCGCCCAGGGGGGGGTTGGGCAGGTACTGGCGCGCCGCGCCGCGGGCTGGTCGCTGCCGCTGCGGCGAGGTGCCTCCACACGGCCGCCGGCTTGTTGCTGGCGCCGCTTCCGGTCGCCCCCGCCGGGCCGCCCTCTGGTCGCTGCCGCTGCTGCCGGCCGCCCCCGCACTGCCACCGGCTGGTCGCCGCCGCTGCTGCCGGCCGTTCCCGCACCGCCGTCGTCTGGTCGCTGCCGCTGCTGCTGGCTGCCCGGTCATGGCCGCCGGCTGGTCGCTGCCGCAGCTGCCGGGTGCCTCGCCCTGCCGCCGACTTGTCGCTGCCACTGCTGTCGGCCACCACCGCACCGACGCCAGGTGGTCGCCGCCGGTGCTGCCGGCCGTCCCCGCACCGACGCCGGGTGGCCTACAGTGCTGCCGGTCGTCCCCGCACCGCCGCCGGCTGGTCGCCGCCGCTGCTGCCGGCGCCACCGGGAACGTCCGGTGGCTCACTTTCCTTCCCGTCGTCATCCGCGGGACTCTCCGACACGAGGCCCTCCTCGACCGTCTTCTCCTGGTCCATCACATGTTGGCTCTGCATGTTGGCTTGCTGCTCGTCATCCTCATCGTCCTCCCCGTCCTCGTCGTCAGCGGTGGCGCCAGCCGCGTCCGCCCCGTGTCTCCTTCTCCTGCCCCGCTCGTCGCCGTCGGCCACGTCGCCAGCGGGCATATCAGTGACGCGCTACGGCTCCGCAGGATAGACAACTCGCGCGCCCACCACGTACAGACGCAAAGAGACCGCCACGAAGGACCCGCTTTGGCGCTGCCCACCACCACGCCCGTGGGGGTCAACACGGTCACGACCGCCGGTCGGCCTCCGCGGCGAACACGGTGGCCAGACACCGCGCACCTACGAGATGCCGTCGCAATACGCGATGGTAGTGCTCGACCTGCTTGCGCCACCGCCGCGCGATAGCGGTTTCTACAAGGTGCGCAAGTTGCCGCTGCTGCCCGATGGCGGCATCTGGGAGCCGGACCTCTGCGGACCGATGGAGACGGTGTTCATGCGGATACCTGCCGACGGCAAGCGCATGGGAACCGCTACCTTGCGTCTGCGTCCCTCGCTCGATCTGGCCGCGAAATATCCTGCATTCGGCGCGAAGCTCGCGGCCAGCGGGCGTGTTGTCCGCACGACGCCCAAGCGTTTTGCGGCCTTTCGCACGTTCCCAAACGACGAGCAGATCCTGCGCGAGGCGCTGGCGGATCATCCGCTCGTGCAGAGCGATAAGACGATGTGGACGATGCCGGGCTACATCTTCGTGCCTCTGAAACCGGGCACGTAGGTGTCCTGATGAGGATTTCGGATGACGGGATGTATTCTCGCTCGACGCGAGGGCGTGACGGCGCGAGGCGTCCGGTGTAGGAGACGGCGACCCGTTAATCTTCAGGAACCGCGCTCATGGCCGACCCCCTTCGTATCGTCATTCCAGGTTGTTCGGGCCGCATGGGACAGATGCTCGTGCAGGAGGTCCTGGAGACCGAAGGGGCGGCGCTCCATGCGGTGACGGAGCGTCCGGGTCATGACTGGGTCGGGCGTGATATCGGAGCGGCGATGGGGCTGGGGCGCGATCTGGGCGTTGTCGTCGGAGGCGATCCGCTGGATGCGGTGCTCGGTGCCCATGCGATGATCGATTTCACTTCGCCCGATGCGACGGTCGCCCACGCAGGTCTCGCAGCACAGGCGAAGCTGATTCATGTGATCGGGACGACGGGGTTCTCGCCGGAGCATCTGGCCAAGCTGTCGGCAGCCGCCCGCCATGCGGTGATCGTGCGCGCGGGGAACATGTCGCTGGGGGTGAACCTGCTGACGATCCTGACCGAGAAGGTCGCCCGCGCTCTGGATGCCGATTTCGATATCGAAATCGTGGAGTCGCATCACAATCGCAAGGTCGATGCGCCCTCCGGCACTGCGTTGATGCTGGGCGAGGCCGCCGCCGAAGGGCGCGGCGTGGCGCTGGACGATGTATCGGACCGGGGCCGCGACGGCATCACCGGCGCGCGGGAGCGGGGGAGCATCGGCTTTCATGCGATCCGGGGCGGCGATGTGGTGGGCGAGCATGACGTGATCTTCGCTGCCGATGGCGAGCGCATCGTCCTGCGTCACCTCGCTACCGACCGTCGTATCTTCTCTCGCGGGGCGCTGAAAGCCGCGTTCTGGGGCCGGGGCCGCCAGACAGGGGAATACGGGATGATCGATGTGCTGGGGTTGAGGGGATAGGCGAGATGGATTTCCTGATCCAAATGGTCGGGTCGCGCCCGGTGGAAATCATCGCCGTGCTGTGTGGGTTGGCGAATGTCACGCTCATCATCCGGCGCTCGATCTGGAACTATCCGTTCGGCTTCGTCATGGTCGTGCTCTACGCCTTCATCTTCTACGAGTATCAACTCTACAGCGATGCGCTGTTGCAGGTGTATTTCTTCTTCATGCAGATATACGGGCTGGCCAACTGGTCGCAGAACCGCACGGGTGACGGGCCTATCGTGGTCGAGACGCTGCCGGGGCGGAGTTTCGCGCTGCATCTGGCGGTGACGGCAGTGGGTTGGCTGGTGCTGAGCGGCTTGATGGCGCGGTACACGGATGCGTCCTATCCGTTCTGGGACGGGGCGATTGCGGCCCTGAGCGTGCTGGCGCAGTACATGCTGGCGCGGCGTTGGCTGGAAAGCTGGTTTCTGTGGATCACGGTCGATGTGCTGGCCATCGGGCTGTTCATCACCAAGGATTTGGCTCCGACTGCCGCGCTCTATGGCGTGTTCCTCATCCTTGCCATCATTGGCCTGATACAGCGGCAGAAGGCATCTGAAACGACGCCCGCATGACGCGCGGTTTCCTGCTGGGCAAGTTCATGCCGGTCCATCAGGGGCACCTGTTCCTGTGCGATGTGTCGGCGACCCTCGTGGACGAATTGACGGTGCTGGTCTGCACGCGGGACTGCGAGCCTATCGACGGTACGCTGCGGCTCGGGTGGGTGCGGGATTCGGTGCGCGCCAATGTCCGCCTGCGCCATCTGGATCGCGACGTGCCACAGGAACCCGCCGATCATCCTGATTTCTGGCGCATCTGGGCCGATATCGTGCGCGAGTTTCATCCCGAGCCAATCGATACGGTCTTCGGGTCGGAGGATTATGTCGTGCGTCTCGCGCAGGTCGCGGGGGCGGCTCCCTTCATCGTCGATCTGGGGCGGGAAGCTTTGCCGGTCTCCGCGACCGCTATCCGCGATGATCCACGGGGCAATTGGGGCTACGTTCCGCCTGTGGTGAGACCGTATTTCCAGAAGCGCGTTTGCCTGCTCGGGCCGGAAAGTACGGGAAAATCCACAGGCGCAACGATGCTGGCGCAGGTCCATGATACCCTGTCGATCCCCGAATACGGCCGCACCTACGACGCCGTGATTCGGATCGGGGAGGGCTGGACCGAGGCCGATTTCGTGGCCATAGCGCGGGGCCATGCCGGTATCCGTCAGGAAGTCTGCAAGCGGGCAGGGTGGATCGTCTTCGAGGACACCGACCTGATCCAGACGCTCGTCTGGGCCGAATACCTGCTGGGCGCGCCGCTGTCCTGCGAGGCCGATCTTCTGGCCGGGTTCGTCCCTGCCGATCTCTATCTGCTGCTGTCACCGGATGTGGCGTGGATCGATGACGGCACGCGCTATGCCCCCGATGCGGCGACCCGCTCTTGGTTCTTCGAGCAGTGCCATGCGCTGCTGACGCGAGAGGGTCTGCCCTTCGAAGTCGTGACGGGTTCAAGCTACGATGATCGACTGAGGGCCATGCAGGGGATCGTATCGAGCGCGTGACGCCTCTTGCAATACAGTGCATGGACATGATTTGTTCTATTAAGACGTCTTCGTAATCCGCCACGGAACAGCCCTTGCCCGCCGATCTCTTCACCGATCCCGATGCGCGGCCCTATGCCGTCTTGGTGCCGCTGCCTCTTTCGGGGCCGCTCGACTATCTGAGTGCGGAGCCTCTGGTGCCGGGGGACTTCGTTGCCGTGACCGTTTCGGGCCGCGAGACGGTGGGGGTCGTCTGGGGCGAGGGGACGGGGGATGTCGAAAAACTCAAGCCCGTGCTCAGGAAACTCGATCTGCCGCCGATGCCCGAGGCGATGCGGGGGCTGGTGGATCGGGCGGCGCGCTATACGCTGACGCCGCCGGGGATGATGTTGCGGCAGGCGACCCGTGCGCCGGGCTTGCTGGAGGCGGAGAAACCGCGAATCGTCCTGATGCGGGGCGCGGGTGAGCCGGAGACGATGACCGATGCGCGGCGACGGGTGCTCGATGCGGTAGCGGCATCGCCGGGACTGTCTGCTGCCGATCTGGCACGGGAAGCGGGGGTATCGGGTGGCGTGGTCAAGGGTCTGCTGGAGGCAGGGGCGCTGGAGTCCCATGCTGCGCCGCAAGACCGTCCTCCGCCGGGACTCGATCCCGGATACCGGATACCCAAACTCAACGCAGAGCAATCCGAGGCGAGCGAGGCGATTACCGAATCCATCGCCACGCGGAAATTCGAGGCGCTGCTGCTGGATGGCGTCACCGGATCGGGCAAGACCGAGACGTATCTGGAGGCGGTCGCCGCGTGTATCGCGGCGGGTCGGCAGGCGCTGATCCTGTTGCCGGAGATCGCATTGACTGCCGATTTCATCCGTAGGGTGCGCGAGCGGTTCGGTGCGCCCCCGGTCGAATGGCATTCGGGTGTCACCCCCGCCGCCCGACGCCGCGCGTGGAAGGCCGTGGCGCGGGGACAGGCTCAGGTGGTGGCGGGGGCGCGGTCCGCGCTCTTCCTTCCCTTCTCCGACCTTGCGCTGATCGTCGTGGATGAGGAGCACGACCAGAGCTACAAACAGGACGATATCGTGCCGTATCAGGCACGGGACATCGCCGTGCTGCGGGCGGCGCAGGAGGGCTGCACCGCCGTTCTGGCCTCGGCCACGCCCTCTCTGGAAAGCTGGATCAATGCCGAGACGGGAAAGTATCGCCGCCTGACTCTGCGCGAACGCCACGGTCCCGCCGTGCTGCCGTTCCTGAGCGCCATCGACCTGCGCGCCGATCCACCGGAAAAGGGGTCTTGGCTCTCACCCGAATTGGTAGGCGCGACCCGCGACGTGAATGCGCGGGGCGAGCAGGCCCTCTTCTTCCTGAACCGTCGTGGCTATGCGCCGCTGACGATCTGTCGCAAATGCGGATGGCGCGCGGGATGTGACCAGTGTTCGGCATGGCTGGTGGAGCATCGGGGGCGCGGGGCGCTGCTCTGCCACCAATGCGGCTGGCGCGAGCCGTTTCCTCAGAAATGTCCCGAATGCGGAACCGAGGACAGTCTCGCCGCCTGTGGCCCCGGCGTCGAGCGAATCGCCGAGGAAGCGCGCGAGCGATTCCCGTTGGCCCGCGTGGAAATCCTGTCGAGTGACCAGACTCCCGACCCCAAGGTCTTGCAGGACCAGATCAAGTCCATCGCCGACGGAGGCGCGGATATCATCGTTGGCACACAGATCGTTGCAAAGGGCCACAATTTTCCCCTTCTGACACTGGTGGGAGTCGTCGATGCCGACCTTGGTCTTGCGGGGGGCGACCTGCGTGCTGCAGAGCGGACTTTCCAGCTTCTCAATCAGGTGGCGGGCCGCGCGGGCAGGGCCGAGAAACCGGGCCGGGCCATGCTCCAGACCACGATGCCGGACCACCCGGTCCTGCGCGCCATCCTCGACGGAGACGCCCAACGCTTCCGTACGCGGTTGTCGGAGGAACGCCAGCAGGCCCGGATGCCGCCCTATACCCGCCTGATCGCCGTTATCGTTCAGGGCGAAGACGAGGAGAAGGTGTGGCAGGTCTCGCGCGCGCTCGCCGCCGCCGGAAGCATCTTGACCGATGCCGGCATAGATATCTTCGGTCCTGCGCCCGCGCCTTACGCCATGCTGCGCAACAAGCACCGGGTGCGGATGCTGCTGCGCATGGCACGGAGAATCGATCACCCCCGACTCGTTCCCGCATGGCGCGATGCGGTGAAGGTGCCTTCGGGTGTGCGCGTGATCTTCGACGTGGACCCCTATTCCTTCCTCTGAGGGCTCGACGCGCAAACGGAACGGAAAAGCCGTCATGCCGTTCTTCCCGCGTATCGAAACGGGAGAATACCAATGCGCTCACTCACAGCCTTTGCAGCCCTGGCCCTCTTCGCGGCTCCGCCGACGGCCTTCGCCGATGCCCATGATGGAACGCCGATGGCGACTGCGTCGATGATCGGCAACGATGAGGAAGATATCGGCACCGTCACGCTGAAACAGACCCCGAATGGTGTTCTGATCGAAGCGCATCTGACCGGACTGTCCGCCGGAGTGCATGGCTTCCACATTCACGAGACCGGGAAATGCGACGCGCCGGACTTCAAATCGGCCGGGGGGCATTTCAATCCGACCGATGCCAAGCATGGGATTACCGTCGAAGGTGGTCCCCATGCGGGCGACATGCCCAATATTCACTTCCCGGAGGACGGGGATGCCGGTCTGAGGGTCGAGGTGCTGAACACCATGGTCTCGCTGGAAGAGGGAGCCGAGGGCTATCTTCTGGACGAAGACGGATCGGCGATCATGGTCCATTCCGGGGCAGACGATTATGAGTCGCAGCCCTCCGGGGATGCGGGCAGCCGGATCGCCTGCGGCATCGTAGAGATGAAGTGACGATAGACAGACGGCCCCCGGAGTGAACCGGGGGCCGTCTTTCATTTCGAATGGTCGTCAGGGCCGTATCATGCCTTGCGGCGTGCGCTCGCGATGCCGCCGATACCCGCGAGGATGAGCAGGAGCGTGCCCGGAAGGGGAACCTGTCCGCCACTGCTGGTGCTTCCACCACTGCTGCTGGTCGTCGGCGCGGCCGTGCTGGAGAAGAAGCCTGCGAGGTTGAATTCGACCATGCGCTTTGCGCTCTTATAGTAGTCGGAGGTCGCGGTCAGGACCCAGTCACCGCTGGCGATCACGCCGTCGAAAGCCGAAGTCTTGAACCAGTGGTTCGTCACGGCACCGGGGAAACCGCCCAGGTTCGCAGTCGTTCCGGCGTGGGACAATGTGAAAGTCCAGGCGTTTGCACCCTCTCGCTGTGCATTTCCGCCGCTCTGACCATTGCGACGCTTCCACCAGTACTGGATGCTGGTTGCATCGATCTGAACCTGTCCATCGATGACACGATCGGCGGCCACACCGGTCGTGATCGTGGTCGATGCAGCGCCGCCGGAAGCGTCGAGCAGCGTGCGCCCTGCATTGAAGCTCGTCCGCTCGCTTGGCGTGATGACGGTAGCCTCTGCATGGGAGGACGCAGCGAGGACGGTGATGAGGATGCCGAGAGCGGCTGCGCTGTACTTGAACCAGTTCATGTCGTTTGACCCCGTATTGTCGGTTGGAAACATTCGTCGATGAGCCCTCAGCAGCAAGAACCGTGCTAGAAATTCAGCAAGCTCGAAAAATCCTCGAAAAGGGACTGCGACCGTAAGACTGCAAGATTCGAGAGGCGGCGTATTGTCATGTCCGTCGGGCCTGTGCTAATCGTCCGCGCGATCGCAGGACATTCGTTCATGTGCCCACTCCGAAACCTTTATGATGAGGTCGTCTTGTCGTCAGCCGCTTCGCTTTCCGGTGCTTCCGGTCGCTATGCCTCCGCGATCTTCGATCTTGCGAAGTCGTCCGGTGCGCTCGACGCCGTCGCTTCGGAGTTCGATACCCTCGGCGGTGTCCTTCAGGACAACCCCGAGCTTGCCAATGTGATTTCCAGTCCTGCCTACTCGCGTGAGGTGCAGGGTTCGGTCATGGCGGCAGTGACGCAGAAAATGGGAGCCTCCGATCTGACCGGCAAGTTCGTCGGTCTGATGGCCCAGAAGGGACGTCTCGCCCTGCTACCCGAAGCGATGAAGGGCTTTTCCGCCCTTGTTGCCGAAGAGCGTGGCGAGGAAACGGCGGAGGTCATCTCCGCAAAGCCCCTGAGCGAGATGCAGCGCAACGCGCTTGCTCAAAACCTGAAATCCTCCTTCGGCAAGGATGTGAAGATCGACGCCAGCGTCGATCCTTCCCTGCTGGGGGGTCTTATCGTTAAAGTCGGCAGCAAGATGGTCGATGCTTCGCTCAAATCGAAGCTCGAACGCCTCGAACTCGCCATGAAAGAACACTGAAGCCAAGGGAGTCTTCGTGATGAGCATCCAGGCGTCGGAAATTTCCGCCATCCTGAAAGAGCAGATCCAGAATTTCGGCCAGGAGGCCGAAGTTTCGGAAATCGGACGTGTCCTTACCGTCGGTGACGGTATCGCGCGCGTACATGGTCTCGACAATGTACAGGCCGGTGAAATGGTCGAGTTTCCGGGCGGTGTCCGTGGGATGGCCCTGAACCTCGAAGCCGACAACGTCGGCGTCGTGCTGTTCGGCGATGACCGGAACATCAAGGAAGGCGATACCGTCAAGCGATCCGGCGATATCGTGGATATTCCTGCCGGAATGGGTCTGCTGGGCCGCGTCGTCGACGCGCTGGGCGAGCCGATCGACGGCAAGGGGCCGATCGAGTCGTCCGAGCGTATCCGCGCCGAGGTCAAGGCACCGGGCATCATCCCCCGCAAGTCGGTCCATGAGCCGATGGCGACGGGCCTGAAAGCCATCGACGCTCTGGTTCCTATCGGGCGTGGCCAACGCGAACTGATCATCGGCGACCGCCAGACCGGGAAGACGGCAGTCGCGCTCGACGCGATCCTGAACCAGAAAGTCTATAACGACGCGGCGGGTGACGATAACAGCAAGAAGCTGTTCTGCGTCTATGTCGCCGTCGGCCAGAAGCGTTCCACCGTCGCGCAGCTTGTGCAGAAACTCGAAGCAGAAGGGGCGATGGAATACACTTGCGTCGTCGCCGCGACCGCCTCGGACCCTGCACCCATGCAGTTCCTCGGACCATATGCCGGGTGCGCCATCGCCGAATATTTCCGCAACAATGGAATGCACGCCCTGATCATCTACGATGATCTGTCGAAGCAGGCCGTGGCCTATCGCCAGATGTCCCTTTTGCTGCGCCGCCCGCCGGGCCGCGAAGCCTATCCGGGTGACGTGTTCTATCTTCACTCGCGGTTGCTCGAACGCGCTGCCAAGATGGGCGACGATTTCGGCAATGGTTCAATGACTGCCTTGCCGGTCGTCGAAACACAGGCCGGTGACTTGTCCGCCTTCATTCCGACGAACGTGATTTCGATCACCGACGGCCAGATCTTCCTCGAAACCGAACTGTTCTATCAGGGCGTTCGCCCCGCCGTGAATGTCGGCCTTTCGGTCTCCCGCGTGGGATCGGCGGCGCAGACGAAAGCGATGAAATCGGTTGCCGGCTCGATCAAGCTGGAACTCGCGCAGTACCGCGAGATGGCGGCGTTTGCGCAGTTCGGCTCGGACCTCGATGCCTCGACGCAGAAACTGCTGAATCGCGGAGCACGCCTGACCGAATTGCTCAAGCAGCCGCAGTATTCGCCGCTGACCACCGCCGAGCAGGTCATCGTTCTCTATGCGGGTACGCATGGCTATCTCGATACGCTGCCCGTGAATCGGGTAACGGATTTCGAGGCCGGTCTGCTGTCGCACATGCGGGGCAACCACGCGGATATTCTGGACACGATCACCAATCAGGACCAGAAGATCGCGGGCGACATCGAAGACAAGATCAAATCGGCAATCGACGCCTTCCTCAAGGGCTTCGACACGGACGCCGCCGCCTGATCGCCCTCGTCGCGCGGCCCTCGGGCCGCGCGCCTTCCCGACGAATTCGGAGTGACGGCCCATGCCGAGCCTCAAGGATCTCAAGGTCCGCATCAATTCGGTCAAATCGACCCGCAAGATCACGAAGGCCATGCAGATGGTCGCCGCTGCCAAGCTGCGCCGTGCGCAGGAGGCTGCCGAGGCATCGCGTCCTTATGCGTCCCGCATGACGGCGGTGCTGTCGAACATCGCGAGCGGCAATCGGGATAATCCCGAGGCACCGACGCTGCTGCGCGGAACGGGCGAAGACAACCGGCATCTGTTGGTCGTCTGCACTGCCGAGCGTGGCCTTTGCGGCGGTTTCAACTCGTCCATCGTGCGCCGTGCGCGGGTGGATATCATTCGCCTGCTGGCCGAAGGCAAGGATGTGAAAATCCTCTGCGTGGGCCGAAAGGGTCGCGAGCAGCTTCGCCGCGACTACGAGCATCTGTTCGTCGAGAACCAGATCGCCTTCGAGGGAATCAAGCGAATCTCCTACGCGCAGGCAGAACAGGTCGCCTCCCGCGTCCTCGGCTCTTTCGCGAATGGTGAGTACGACATCATCACGCTGTACTATGCCGAGTTCAAATCGGTCATCGCGCAGGAACCGCAGGCCCTGCAGATCATCCCCGCGACCATCGAAGAGGTCGAGAACGAAGGATCGAACGCTTCGTATGAATACGAGCCGGACGAGACCGCACTTCTCACCGAACTGCTACCCAAGAACATCACCGTCCAGATCTTCCGCGCGCTGCTGGAGAACGCGGCCTCCGAGCAGGGCGCGCGCATGAGCGCGATGGACAATGCGACACGGAACGCCGGTGATATGGTCGACAAGCTGACGCTGCAGTACAACCGCTCGCGTCAGGCGTCGATCACCAGCGAACTCATCGAAATCATCTCGGGTGCCGAGGCACTCAACGGCTAAATTCCATGCTTCGATATTCTCGGCATGAGCAGACTGAAACGGAGACAGAAACATGGCTGACGGAACCGTCGGAAAAGTAAGTCAGGTCATCGGGGCCGTGGTCGACGTGACGTTCGACGGCGACCTTCCCGCCATCCTGAACGCCCTCGAAACGGACAACAACGGGAACCGGCTCGTTCTGGAAGTCGCGCAGCATCTCGGCGAAGGCAGCGTTCGCACTATCGCGATGGACGCGACCGAAGGCCTCGTGCGCGGACAGGACGTGCGCGACACCGGAGAGCCGATCGCCGTGCCGGTCGGCGATGCCACGCTCGGGCGCATCATGAACGTGATCGGTGAACCGATCGACGAAAAAGGCCCCGTCAACGCCAACAAGCGTTTGCCGATCCACCGTACCGCCCCCGATTTCGTGGAACAGTCCACGGAAAGCGAAATCCTCGCGACCGGGATCAAGGTCATCGATCTGCTTGCGCCCTACTCGAAGGGCGGCAAGATCGGCCTGTTCGGTGGCGCAGGCGTGGGCAAGACGGTTCTGATCATGGAGCTGATCAACAACATCGCGAAGGGCCACGGCGGTTATTCCGTGTTCGCGGGTGTGGGCGAGCGGACCCGCGAGGGGAACGACCTGTATCACGAGATGATCGAATCCAACGTGATCGTGCCCGATAACCTGACCGAATCGAAGGTGGCGCTGGTCTATGGCCAGATGAACGAGCCTCCCGGTGCCCGCGCGCGCGTTGCGCTGACGGGTCTGACCGTGGCCGAGGAATTCCGCGATGCCTCCGGACAGGACGTCCTCTTCTTCGTGGACAACATCTTCCGCTTCTCGCAGGCCGGTTCCGAAGTGTCGGCATTGCTCGGCCGCATTCCTTCCGCCGTGGGCTACCAGCCGACGCTCGCGACCGACATGGGCGCGATGCAGGAGCGGATTACCACCACGAAGAACGGCTCGATCACATCCGTGCAGGCCGTCTACGTTCCTGCGGACGACCTGACCGACCCGGCACCTGCGACGACTTTCGCCCACCTCGACGCGACGACCGTTCTGTCGCGCCAGATCGCGGAACTTGGCATCTATCCGGCAGTGGACCCGCTCGACTCCACCTCGCGTATTCTCGATCCGATGGTCATCGGCGAGGAGCATTACGCCGTGGCCCGTCAGGTTCAGGAGATCCTGCAACGCTACAAGGCGCTTCAGGACATCATCGCCATTCTCGGCATGGACGAACTGTCCGAGGACGACAAGCTGGCCGTGGCTCGTGCCCGCAAGATCCAGCGTTTCCTCAGCCAGCCTTTCCACGTCGCGGAAATCTTCACGGGCTCGCCCGGCGTATTCGTGTCGCTGGAAAAGACCATCGACGGGTTCAAGCGTCTCTGTGCCGGTGAATTCGATCACCTGCCCGAAGCGGCCTTCTATCTCGTCGGCGACATCGACGAAGCCGTCGCGAAGGCTGGCAAGCTGGCCGAGGCGGCCTGATCATGGCCACGACCATGAAAGTAGAGCTGGTCTCGCCCGACCGCATCCTTGCGTCGCTGGAAGCGGAGAAGGTGTTGCTGCCCGGTTCCGATGGCGATTTCACCGCGATGCCGGGGCACGTTCCGATCGCCACGTCGCTCAGCCCCGGAACGGTTCGCATCATCAACGGGGCCGACGAGCAGCACTATCTGATCGCGGGGGGCTTCGCCGAAGTCTCCGGCGAATCGATTTCGATCCTTGCCGAGTTTGCTTCCCATCGCGACGAGGCGACGGCAGAGATGTTCCAGTCTTCCCTGGAAGCTGCCGAGCGCAGCATGGAAGGCCTGGAAAAAGAAGCCCTCGCCGAAGCGACGCGCCGCTTCAGCAATCTGAAGACGATGGTCGAGACGCTGGGCCGCTCTGCCTGAGATCTGGCTTATCGGAAACTCGTCTGAAGGGGTCGGGAAACCGGCCCCTTCTTTCGTTCAGGATTTCAGTGCGTCCTCGAAATCCTCGAAGATCGCCACATAGAGGTCGCGCTTGAACGGAACGATCTTCTCGATCAGGTCGGCAGGCTTCATCCAGCGCCATTCACAGAATTCGGCATGGTCGGTCGCGATATTCACATCCGAATCGACGCCGAGGAAACGCATGGCGAACCACATCTGCTCCTGCCCCCGGAACTTGCCGCCCCATATCTTCCCCAGCAATTCGTCGGGCAGGTCGTAGCGCAACCATTCGCCGGTTTGCGCTTCGACCGTCACCTTGTCGGAGGATAGACCGGTCTCCTCGCCCAGTTCGCGCAGGGCAGCCTCTTCGGGAAGCTCACCGAAATCGATACCGCCCTGGGGCATCTGCCATGCATCCACGGGATTGTCGATGCGCTTGCCGGCGAAGACCATGCCGTCCTCACGAAAGAGGACGACCCCGGCACAGGGTCGATAGGGCAGGGTCTTCGGATCTTTTCTGGATTTGCCTGCCATGTCCGTCTCTCTATCCGGCATCCTCGATCCGCGTAACGGGGACGAAGACGATACCGCGTCGCTCCGCAGCGGCGACCCAGCTTTCGAGTGCGTCTATACTGTCCCGATACGCCGTGGCGACTCCGATTGCAACGCCATCGCGGCGAGCCTGAATTTCGAGGGTCGAAAGACGGTCGAGCATCAGCGTGGTATCCCGGTCGTTGTCGATGGCGACCGATCCTGCGGCATAGGCTACATTCTGCGATTTGGCGAGGATACCCAGACGACTCTGGCCACTGGGCTGATTTTCGAAGAGGAACAATCCCTGCGATGCGATTTCGCCCATGACAGGTTCGACGGCATCTTCCGACTGGCTGAATTTCGCTCCCAGATAGCTCGATATGCCCGAGGCCCCCGGCACACGCGCCAGTGCCTCGTTCATGCGTGCGATATTCACTTCGCCGGTATGGCCCACACGCAGGGTGAGCGCTTCACCGGGATCGCGTCCCGGATTGATCGGCTCCATCGGAACTTCGGCCAGGATGGTGTGGCCTGCTTCGACGGCGGCTTTCGCAAGGGCGTCGGTGCGCTTGCCGATGGGCGCGAAGGCCAGGGTCACGCCCTCGGGAAGCCCGTCGATCGCCTGTCGCGTGGTGGCTTCGTGCAACCCGGCCGCCGTGATGACGAGCGCGATGCGCGGGGCGGGTGCCGTGGACGGGATGGCGGGGCGAACGGGCACTTCGGGTTCGGGAATGATGGCTAGTTCCGGTAGAGAAACGGCAACCGATGTTTGAAGGGGTCCGAGGAAATGGGTCTCGATCCGGGCTGTTCCTGAGCGGGTGCGACGCTCGGGTTTTCTTCGCGGGTCGGGCATGAATCGCTTCGGAACCGCGACGGCAACCTGTTTGGCGGCGGGAGGCTGCGCTGCCGTCGGAGACAATCGCGCAATCTCCCGGTCCGGTGCCGCATCGGGCATCGCGAGGGGCAGGCGCGGTGGCGAGATCAGTCGGGGCGGCGAGTCGTCGACCATCGTCACTTGCCTGAACTGCCGCGTCGCCGGTGTTGCCCTCGGCACGCGATCGACGGGGCGTGCCGACGATACGAAAGCCTGTTTCGCTTCCACGACGCCGTCGTCCTCTCCGCCGAGGTTCGCGATCAGGGGTACGGCGATCGCCGCGCTACCGAGGACCAGTAGGGCGACCGAGACGGGTCGCAATCGGCGAAGGAAGGACAGACGTTTCATACCAGATCATCCCGGTCGGTGCAGTGGACGTCGTCCAGCTAACCACACCTCCCTTGCCATTCGATGAAGCCGCGTTCCGAGGATCCTGCGCATACGAAAACGCCCGCCGGGAAGGCGGGCGTCGTGTCGTTCCGAAGTTCGGGCCGGATCAGTTCTCGTCGTTCAACGCCGAATAGACCGAGAGACCCTGTAGCAGGTCGAGCGCATAGGAGAGTTGGTAATCCTCCTCGCGCAGTTCGAGACGCCGCTGGTGCAGTGCTTCGTCATCGGCGCGCTGCTTGAGGTCTTCGTCGGTCAGGCTGTCGTTGCTGAGGCTGCCCCGTATCTGCGACTCGGAGTAGCTGCGGCGGTTCTTCTTCTTGTCGTCATCCTCCTTCAGTTCGACCTGTTCGACGATGATATCCGGCTCGATGCCGAGGGCCTGAATCGAGCGGCCGGACGGCGTATAGTAACGGGCCGTGGTCAGGCGGATCGCGCCCTTGGAGGCCAGCGGCATGATGGTCTGCACCGATCCCTTGCCGAAGGTCTTCTCGCCGACGACGATCCCGCGACGGTGGTCCTGAATGGCCCCTGCGACGATTTCGGAGGCCGAGGCCGACCCGCCATTCACGAGCACGACGACCGGCTTGCCATCGGCCAGATCACCCTTCTGGGCGTTGTAGCGGTCGGCATTGCGCTGATCGCGTCCGCGCGTCGAGACGATCTCACCCTGGCCGAGGAAGGCGTCGGAGACCGCGACCGCCTGCGTCAGCAGGCCGCCGGGGTTGTTGCGCAGATCGATGATATAGCCGCTGACATTGTTCGCCCCCAGCTCTTCCTTGATGTCCGCAATGGATTTCGCGAGGTTCTGGAAAGTCTTCTCGGAGAATTTCGAGACGCGCAGGATGCCCACATCGCCCTCGATCCGGTGCTTGACCGCCTTGATCTCGATGACCGCGCGGGTCAGCGTCATATCGATAGGCTCGTCCTCGCCTTCGCGGGCGATGGTCAGTTCGATATCGGTATTGACCAGACCGCGCATCAGGTCGACGGCCTCGCCGATGGTCATGCCGAGGACCGACTCGCCGTCGATATGGGTGATGAAGTCGTTCGCTTCGATATCGGCGGCGGCGGCGGGGGTGTCGTCGATGGGCGAGACGACCTTCACGAAGCCGTCTTCCATCGTCACCTCGATCCCGAGGCCACCGAACTCACCTTTGGTATCGTCCTGCATATCGGTGAAATTGTCGGGATTCAGATAGCTCGAATGGGGATCGAGCGAGGTGAGCATCCCGTTGATGGCGGCCTCGATCAGTTCTTTCTCGTCGACTTCCTCGACATAGGCCGAGCGCGTACGCTCGAAGACATCGCCGAACAGGTCGAGATACTCGTAGGTCGATGCCGCGTGGGCAGGTTTGACGAGCGACGGGCCGCCGAACTGCGCCGTCAACGCGATTCCGGCAGCGGCACCGAAGAGGGCAGCGGTCAGGGTCTTGTTCATGGAGATTCAACCTTTCGGATCGTTTGGCTCCCGGACGGGCCGAACCACACGCCGGGGTCTATGGGCTTGCCGCGCAACCGCATCTGTAGGTAGAGCGAAGCGACGGCATTGGCGGAAAGAGCGGATTGATCGGCGAGGAACTCCTCGCTTTCGGAAATGGGACCAGTAAGAGTCCCGATGGGTTCGCCGCGCTGGACGACGTCCCCTTTCTGGCGGATGAGGTCTGACAGTCCGGCGAGGACGATCTGGTAATCCTCGCCGATATCCACGACGGCCACGAGGCCGAAGCTGTTGACGGGTCCGGCATAGGAGAGTGTGCCGTCCCAGGGAGCGTAGACGAAGGCGTAGGGCTTGGCGTCGAAAACCATGCCAAGTGCCTCGTTGCCGGTGGCCGCCTGATCGAATTCCTGCGCGACCTCGCCCGTCACGGGCCACAGGAACTGCCCGCGCGCTTCATGCAGGGGGCGGGGCGGGGGCAGCATCCGCTTGGCAGGCAGAACCTGCGCCTGACGGACGGGTTTCGGGGGCGGTGTGGGCGAGCGTTGGGTCAGGCGCTGTAGGCGCTTTGCGCGCTGGGTGAGGTCTTCGGCCTCTTTCTTGAGAACTTCGGCCTGCTCCATGGTCTCGCGCTGAAGTTCCTTGCGCTTGCCGACGAGTACCCACAGCTCGCGCTCGCGCTCGCGCAATGCCTCGATGGAATCCTTCGTGTCTTCACGCGCGGCTTCGGTCTGGAGGCGAAGGTCTTCGATCCGCGCTACCCGGTCCAGCGTGGCCTGGGCATCGATCTGGAGCGCATCGCGCAGGCCCGCCAGAGCACTTGCGCCCCGCGCGGCCATCAGGGGATCACCGCCATAGGCGACCAGTTCCGGAGCATTGGATTTCGACAGGGCGACCATGGCCGAGAAAGCGGCGGCATTCTGACGACGGCGGACGCGCAGGGCCTCGGTCGCGCCCGCTTCCTCGTTGGCCAAGGCCACGAGTTTCGCACGGGAATTGGAGACCTCGGTTTCGAGTTGGGCGATCTCCTTCTCGATCTCTTCGATCCGCTTTTCGTCTCGCATGGTGGCGGCGGCAGTCGCAATCGCCTGTTTTTCCATCTCGGCGGCCCGCTGGGCACTGATACGGGAACTGCGTTTGAGAATCTCGGCCTGTTCGGGATCGACATAGACGCCTCCCCCCTGCTGGGCGAGCGCGGCGCTGCCGAGACCGAGCGCGCAACATCCCGCGATGATCAGGGTGCGTATCATGCTCTTACCTCCCCGATCAGAGAGTGTCCGGTCATGGCCGCTGGCCGATCCAGCCCGAGCAAGTCGAGCAGGGTCGGCGCAACATCGGCAAGACGACCGTTTTCGAGCGTGACGCCGTTGCGTCCGATCAGCCAGACGGGAACTTCGTTGAGAGTATGGGCCGTGTGTGGTCCCCCCGTTTCCGGGTCGATCATCGTTTCGCAATTGCCGTGATCCGCGCAGACCAGCATGGCACCCCCCGCCTCTTCGATTGCCGCGACCGCTTTCCCGAGACCGGCATCCACCGCCTCCACCGCCTTGATGGCGGCATCGAGATCGCCTGTATGGCCGACCATGTCCGGGTTCGCGTAATTTGTCACGATCAAGTCGTAATCGCCCGACCGAATGGCGGAAACAAGGCGTTCCGTGACCGCCCCTTCCGACATCTCCGGTTGCATATCGTAGGTCGCGACCTTCGGGCTGGGGGCCATGTGGCGCTCTTCTGCGGGTTCCGGGGTCTCGATACCCCCGTTGAAGAAGAACGTCACATGGGGGTACTTCTCGGTTTCGGCGAGGCGAAGCTGCCGCAGGCTTGCGCGGGATATGACCTGGCCGAGCGTATCGGCGAGTTCCTCGTCCTCGAAGGCGGCGTCCATGTAGGAGCGATGATCCGCCGAATATTCGACCATGCCGGTACAGACGGCAAAGGCCGGAGCGGCCCGCTCGAAGGCGGTGAAACGGGGATCGGCGAGGGCCGCCATGATCTCGCGGGTGCGGTCCGTTCGGAAACTGGTGCAGAATATCCCGTCGCCGGGGACCATTGCGGCATACGTGCCGATGACCGTGGGCCGGATGAATTCGTCGGTCTCGTCGCGCGCATAGGCTGCAGCGATCGCGTCTTCTGCACTGCTGGCCCGCTCCCCTTCGCCCAGCGCCATCGCGCGATAGGCCGCTTCGATCCGCTCCCAGCGATTGTCGCGATCGAGAGCGTAGAAACGGCCCGAGACGGTCGCGATCTCGACGTCAGAAGTATCGTCGATATCGGCGCGGAAGACGGCAAGACAATCGTCGATGCTGCGGGGCGGAACATCGCGCCCGTCGCCGATCAGATGCAGGCGCACGCCGATCCCCTCGCTCGATAGCAGCCGTGCGATATGGGCCAGATGGCGCTGGTGTGCATGGACGCCGCCGGGGGAGAGCAACCCGATGAGGTGGCAGACCCCGCCACTGGCTTTCAGCGCGTCGATATGGGCGCGCACGGCATCGAGGGTATCGAAAGACCCATCGGCAAGGCTCGCGTCGATCCTCGGCAGGTCCATCAGGACGACGCGCCCTGCGCCGATATTCATGTGGCCGACCTCGGAATTGCCCATCTGCCCCTCCGGCAAGCCCACATCGGGACCGTGGGTTATCAGGGTCGCCATAGGGCAGGTCGCGGTCAGACGATCGAGGGTCGGCGTCTCGGCCATCGCCACGGCATTCCCCTCGCGTTCGGCCCTGAGGCCCAACCCGTCGAGAATTACGAGGGCCACCGGACCCTGTGCCGACCTGTCGTTCACCGAATGCCTCTCACAGCCTGTTTTTCGCACATCGTATCGGCGTGTCACATACTCGTCCAGCGGACGCAACGACACGCTTCGTCGCAATCATCGTCACAGGGTTAACGGATCGGAAATTAACAAACCGTCACTTCGACCGGGAACCGTCCGGTCATCCGCCCCGGTGATAGGGATGATTGGCGGCAATCGCGAGGGCGCGATAGAGTTGTTCGGTCAGCATCGCGCGCACCAGCATATGCGGCCATGTCATCTTTCCGAAGGAGAGGAGGCGGCTGGCCCTGCTGCGCACGGCATCCGAATGGCCATCGGCACCGCCGATGGCGAAGGCGATACCCGGTACGCCGTCGTCGCGTGCCGTCGTGAGCAGGGCGGAGAATGCATCGCTGTCCATCGTCTTGCCGCGCTCGTCCAGTGCGACGAGCATGTGGCCCTGCGGCAGACGGTCGAGCAGGCGCGCGCTCTCGGCCTCGCGCCCGGCTCCTTTCGCGTCGATTTCGGCGATATCGAGCGCGGCCAAACCCATGCCGCGCCCCAGGGCATCGAAGCGAGCGCGGTACTCGTCGGTCAGCAACCGTTCGGGGCCAGCTTTGGACCGGCCCACGGCGAGGATCGAAACCCTCATCTATTCGCCATCAGCCGTTCAGATGGCTGCCTTCGGATGCCGGCTCCCCGGCCCCGGTCCACATGCGTTCGAGGTTGTAGAACTCGCGCACTTCGGGACGGAAGATATGAACGATAACATCTCCGGCATCGATCAAGGCCCAGTCGCCCTGTGACACGCCTTCGAGGCGCGGCACGACATGGCCGTCGCGCTTGAGCTTCTCGACGACTTTTTCTGACATGGTGACGACCTGTCGGGTCGATGTCCCCGTTGCGATGACCATATGGTCCGCGATGGGGGTCTTGCCGCTGAGGTCGATGGGAACGACGTCGCTTGCCTTGGCGTCCTCCAGCGTATCGAGAACGAGAGCCAGCAATGCGTCTGGCGGAAGCGGTTTTTCGCCGCCGGTAGAACCCGTGGAACCCCCGGTGAGGGCGTTCAGGTTCGTCGATGCGCCGGGCGCACCGCTCTGAGTGTGTGAAGTCAGGATCAGCCTCCTCATCGTCGGCACCACGGGAGATTTTCCAGCAGTCAGCGACAGTACCAAGGTAATACAGGATGGCCCTCTTCGCAAGATAAGGTGGTTTATCTTACGAAGACCCCAAGATTCGGAGGAACGATAGCGCCATCGGATGATTGACCGGGAAAGCAATGCGAGGGAATACGATGTCCGATCCGGTCGAAACCTTCCTGCGCGTCGCCGCGACGGTCGTGGTCATCATTCTGCTGACCCGCCTGAACGGCCTACGCTCCTTCTCGAAGATGTCGGGGTTCGACTTCGTGATCACCGTCGCGACCGGATCGGTCCTCGCCAGCACGGTCATGTCGCCCTCGAAGGACTATCTCATCGGCGTTGCCGCTCTCGCGGGGTTGTTCGTCGTGCAGCATGTGATCGCAAGGGCTCGGGAACGCAGCAAGAGGATGCAGAAGGTCATCGACAACGAACCCTTGCTCGTCATGGAAGATGGCAGGATCCTGGAGGTGAACCTGCGCTCGGCGCGGATGACCCCCGACGATCTCTATGCAAAGCTGCGCGAGGCCAATGCGTTCGATCTGTCGCGGATCAAGGCGGTGATCCTCGAATCCACGGGTGATATCAGCGTATTGCATGGCGGGGCCGATGAGGCGATCAGCGATCCTGTCATGCACGGGGTGCGTCGGGCGGTCTGAAATGCCTTGCATCTCGTTCTAATTTTGTTCCAGTTTGCATCTAACTGGAGACGCCCATGACCGACCCATTGCTCCGCTATCTCTACCTCGACATGAACAGCTATTTCGCAAGCGTCGAGCAGCAGGAAGATGCCACCCTGCGCGGGCGTCCGGTCGGGATCGTGACCGTCAACCGTCCCGGTGCCGCCTGCATCGCCGCCAGTTTCGAGGCCAAGCGCAAGGGGATCGGGGTCGGAACGCGCACGCAGGAAGCGCAGGCGATCTGCCCCGATATCGTCTTCCGTCCGGCCCGGCACGATCTGTACGTCGAGTATCATCATCGTATCCGCGAGGCGGTGGAGCGCGTGCATCCGGTGCATGGCACCCATTCGGTCGATGAGTTCTCCTGCCGTCTGGGCGGGCGCGACCGTCCGCTATCCGCTGCAATGGCGCTCGCGGAAGAGGTCCGTGCGAGCGTGACGCGCGATGTGGGCGTGGCGATGCGATGCTCCATCGGACTGGGGCCGAGTCGCCTGCTCGCCAAGGCCGCCGGTGAGATGCACAAGCCCGCCGGTCTCGACTGGCTGTCACCCGAAGTCATGCCACAGAAACTCGCCGGCTTTTCCCTGCGCGACCTACCGGGAATCGGACGCAACATGGAGCGGCGACTGATCGAGGCGGGTATCAGGGACGTACAGGGACTCTGGGCGATGGCGCCGAAACATGCGCGGCGTGTCTGGAATGGCGTCGATGGCGAGCGGTTCCTGCGCGCTTTGCATGGCGAGGATATCCCGGACCCGGCAACGAGCACGCACTCGCTGGGCCATTCGCAGATCCTCTCCGGCCCGAATCGCTATCCCGACGGGGCGCGACTGGTCGCACGGCGGCTGCTCATCAAGGCGGCGACACGGGTGCGCCGGGGCGGTTTCTTCGCGACCGACCTGTCGATTTCCGTCAAGACGCGCGATGGCCATCGCATTGCGCGCGCGACCAGTTTCGCGGCCACGCAGGACAGTTTTACCCTGTTGGAGAGTTTTGCGGCGCTCTGGCGGACGCTGCCGATCCGCCAGCCCGTGCATGTCGGCATCATGCTGGGCGGATTGACCGACCGGGCAGGGCATACTGCCGATCTCTTCGAGGACCGACCCTCCGGTACCAGCTCGGCGCGCGAGGCGCTCTGCGCACGGATCGACGCGCTGAACCAGCGTTACGGGCAGGACACCATCGTCTTCGGCGAGCGGCCACGCGAGATCGCTCCCTATACCGGTGCAAAGATCGCGTTCGGGCGCATCCCGACGGTTGAGGAGTTCCGGGATTGAGCCTATGGCTCGCAACGACCCTTACCGGAGAATGCCATGAAGACCCGAGCCGACAAGATCAGGGATGCCGAGGCGACGGGCCTTGCCTTTCCCTTTCCCGATCCTCCTGCGAAGGGCGAGGCGTCGGAAGTCGCACCGGGTATCCTCTGGCTGCGTCTGCCGCTGCCGATGGCGCTCGATCACGTGAACGTCTATGCGCTGGAGGATGGCGACGGGGAGCGCGAGGGATGGATGCTGGTCGATACCGGCATGGATACGCCCCCGGCCCGCGAGGCATGGGAGGCCGCGTTGACCGGCCCACTTGCGGAGCGACCGGTCACGCGCATTCTGGTCACGCATCATCATCCCGATCATATCGGTCTGGCGGGCTGGTTGGCGGAAAAGACCGGTGCGCCGCTCGTGACGACGCGCACCAGTTTCCTCGGTGCCAAAGCCCTGCAACTGGACCGCTGGGACGAACCACCGTCAGAGGCCGTCGCCTTCTACCGGGCTGCCGGATATGGCGAAGCGGAAATGGATGTGCTGCGAGCACGGGCGAAATTCGGGTTCGCGCGGGTGTGTTCGCCCCTGCCTGTCGGCTTCCGGCGCATTGCGGAGGGCGATACGATCCGGATCGGAGAGCGCGACTGGCAGGTTCTGACCGGGCATGGCCATGCGGCGGAACATGCGGTCCTGTGGTGCGAGGCGGACGGGCTGGTCATAGCGGGCGATCAGGTCTTGCCGCGCATCACGTCGAATATCGGGGTCTACCCGACCGAGCCGGAAGGCGATCCCCTCGGCGATTTCCTGCAATCCTGCGCACGACTGCGTAATGCGCTGCCTACGGATGCTCTCGTTCTTCCGGGACATAACGAGCCGTTCACGGGATTGGGTATCCGGTGCGATCAGCTCATTGCCCATCACGCGCAATCGCTCGACACGCTGGAGAAATCGCTGTCGAAGCCACGGACGGCCCTGGATTGTTTCGATGTGTTGTTCGATCGGGAGATAACCGACGGTCTGCGCGGTTTCGCGATCGTGGAGGCGGTCGCACACCTCAATCACCTGTGCGCTACGGGGCGCGCGAGGCGGCAGACGACGGGCGGCGTCCATCGCTTCGAAGCGATCTGAACGCCGCCCGCCTTTGGACTTACTGGTAGTACCGCGCGTCGGCGAGGCGGTATTCGAGACCATCTTCCTGACGGCAGGCCATCGTGGCACCGCTCGGATCGCCGACCCAGTTCACGACCTGACCGCCGGCAGCGAAGCAGCCGTTCATGGCTGCGTCATTGGCAGACATGTCGTTTTTGGCCATCATCGCATCGTTCGTCATCGTCGCATCGTTCGCCATCATGGCGTCTTTGCCCATCGAGGGATCGACATAGCCGGGCGCTTCGTTCGGGGCATTGCCATCGAAACCGGGACGACGGGTGACGTCGGCATAGGTATCCTGCGCATCGATCGGCTCGCCCATCATGTTCGTGACGGCTGCATTGGCAGGCGTACCCGGTGCGACGGCAGGCTCGTTGCCATAGAAGCCCGGACGACGGGTGATGTCGGCCGATGTGTCGACGGCATTGATCGGCTTGCCCATGATGTCGGTGACGGCTGCATTGGCAGGCGTGCCCGGTGCGACGGCAGGTGCATTGCCATCGAAGCCCGGACGGCGGGTGATGTCGGCGGAAGTCGTCGTCGGCGTCGTCGAGCCGGGGATCGCGGCGGCCGGTGCGGCAGGCTTGGACATCATCGTGTCGTTGCCCATGGAGCTACAGCCAGCGAGGGTCATCGTCCCGAGTGCGACGGCGGTCAGCGTCATGCGAATGTTCATAAGAGTCCTCTTCCATCCAGGAATATTGTTTTCTTGTCGTTGTAACGTACACGAAGGTTAAGCAACGCCGGATCATATCGTTCCATATTACCTGATGTCCAACACATACCATTAATTATCGGATATCGTGCCCTAACGGCATCGTTTCGGCTGGATAGAACTTGGTCTACTGTGTCCACGAAATCATCGGGGAGAACAGACCATGGACGGTAAGACGGTTTTCATTTCAGGCGGCAGTCGCGGCATCGGGTTGGCCATCGCGGAGGCCTGTGCCCGCGCCGGGGCCAATGTCGCGATCGCGGCGAAGACCGATCAGCCGCATCCGAAACTGCCCGGTACGATCCACACCGCCGCAGAAGCGATCCGCGCAGCGGGTGGCAAGGCGTTGCCGATCCTGTGCGACATCCGCGACGAGGAGCAGACGGCGGCGGCGGTGGCGCGGACGGTCGAGGAATTCGGCGGCATCGACATGGTCGTGAACAATGCGAGCGCGATCAGCCTGACACCGACGTCGAAGACGGAACTCAAGCGGCTCGACCTGATGCTCGGGGTGAATGCGCGGGGGACGTTCTGCGTGACCAGGACGTGTTTGCCGCATCTGCTGAAATCCGAGTCCGCGCATGTCCTGACGCTGTCGCCACCGCTCGACATGCGCACGATCTGGTTCCAGAACCATCCCGCCTATAGCTTGGCGAAATACGGCATGAGCTTGCTGTCGCTGGGCTGGGCAGGCGAGTTCGCGAACAAGATCGCCGTGAACTGCCTATGGCCCCGCACGACCATCGATACGGCGGCGGTGCGCAACCTGCTGGGCGGCGACTCGATGGCGTCGAAATCGCGGACGCCGGAGATCATGGGCGACGCGGCAACGGCGATCCTGTCGAAAGGCAAGGATTTCAGCGGCTGGTTCTGCCTCGACGATCTGGTTCTTGCCGCCGAAGGCGTGACCGATTTCGACCAATATGCCGTGACGCCGGGATCGAAGCTGCAACTCGACTTCTTCGTCCCCGAAAATGCGCCCGAGCCGGAAGACGCGAGTGGCATCGTTGGCTGGCGCGAGCCGGTATTGCCGTTTGGCGGGGCGTGATTCCTACAACGCGAACTGTTCGGGAGTGAGCGCATAGAGCGATGCGCTGCCTGCCGTGGCGGCGTGGGCCAGTCCCTCGGCCATGGGAGCGATCTGGCTGGCGTGGAACTCGGCCACCGCGATACGGGCGGTGTTGAAAGGGTCATCGGCATCGCTCGTCTTCGCGGCACGTGCGCCCTTGGACAGCAACGCACCGCCATGCAGATGGGACATGAGGGTGAGATAGGGCGACGACCCGGCCAGCCGCTCGCTCATGTCGTTCTGCTCCAGCATCCAGACGGTCGTTTTCGCCGCCGCCTCATGGGCCATGGCGAGGCCCGTGGCGATGGTGTCGAGGCCCGCATCCTGCGCTGCCGTGATCTCGTCACTTGCCGCATCCAGCACGGCACGGGCGGTCATGCCGCCATCCATCGACAGCTTGCGCCCGACGAGATCGGCGGCCTGCACGCCGTTCGTACCCTCGTAGATCGCCGTAACCCGTACGTCGCGATAGAACTGGGCCGCGCCGGTTTCCTCGATGAAGCCCATGCCGCCATGGACCTGCACTCCGATCTCGGCGACATGCATTCCCGCCCTGGTGCCGAACGCCTTGGCCAGCGGGGTCAGGAACGCGCCCCGCCGCGCCCATTCGTCCCGCTCGCCTTCCGGGGCGGCCTTGGCCATGTCGAGCGAGAGCGCGCAATCGTAGCAGATGGCGCGCGTCACTTCGGTATAGGCCTTCATCTCCATCAGCATCCGGCGCACGTTCGGGTGATCCATGATCGAGCCGGTACCTGCATGGCCCTCGGGGGCCAGCGCCTTGCCCTGTACGCGGTCGAGGGCGTAGGCGAGCGCGTGCTGCATGGCCGCCTCCGCCGTGCCGAGGCCTTCCACGCCGACGCCGAGGCGAGCGTTGTTCATCATCGTGAACATGCAGGCGAGGCCCTTGTTCTCCTGGCCGACCAGCCAGCCGGTCGATCCTTCGTAGGCAAGGACGCAGGTGGGAGATCCGTGCAGGCCCATCTTGTGCTCGATGGAGACGGTCTTGACATCATTCTCCGACCCGTCGGGCAGGAATTTCGGCACGAGGAACAGGCTGATCCCCCGCGATCCGGCGGGGGCGTCGGGCAGGCGGGCGAGGACCAGATGGACGATGTTCTCGGCCACATCATGGTCGCCCCAGGAGATGTATATCTTCTGGCCTTCGATCCGGTAGGTTCCCTCGCCGTCGGGCGTGGCCTTCGTCCTGAGCGCGCCCACGTCCGACCCGGCCTGTCCTTCGGTCAGGTTCATCGTTCCGGTCCACTCCCCGGCCACCAGCTTCGGGATGTAACGCTCCTGCAATTCCGGCGAGGCATGGGCCGAGAGGGCTTCGATGGACCCCTGAGACATGAGGGGACAGAGGCTGAGCGACAGGCAGGCACTCGAGAACATTTCGTTCATGGCGGTCTGCAGCGTCAGAGGCAAGCCCATGCCGCCATGCTCTTCTCCCGCTGCCAGCCCGAGCCAGCCGCCTTCGGCAATCGCGGCATAGCCCTCCTTGTAACCCTTGGGCGTCACGACCTTGCCATCGATCAGACGACAGCCCGCGTCCCCCGGTTGCTGCAGTGGCGCGAGGGTTTCCTCGGCCAGCTTGGCCACTTCCGTGAGGATCGCTTCCGTCGTATCGGAGGTCGCTTCGGCAAACAGATCTGTCTCCGCGAGACGGCCGGCACCGACCACATGATCGAGGCAGAAGCGGATATCGGCGAGTGGCGGGCGATACGGCATGGGGGGAGTCCTTCCACGTTTGCGCTTGTACAGATAATTGGGCTATCCGCAGGCTATGGCAATCCTGTCGCGGCGTAAGGGCGACGAACCGGACTGGGGACGGACATATGAGACTCATCGCCCTGATCCTGCTGTCGATCGTCGGGGGCTTCGTAGCCCTGACGATCCTGCTCGATCTGTTTCCCGATCGCCGCGTGACCATGGCGGCGGGCGACGAGGGCAGCGCGTATCACGCCATCGCCCTGCGCTATCGGGATATCCTCGCGGAAGATGGAATCACCCTCGATCTGCTCGATACGGCGGGGTCGGTCGAGAACGTGACGCGGCTCGTGAATGGCGATGCCGACGTCGCGCTGGTGCAGGGGGGTATTCCGGCTCCTGAGGATGCCCCGATCGCCGCCCTCGCGACGGTCTTTCTCGAACCGCTTCTGGTGTTCCACCGTACGGGGATGAACGACGCGAACGATCCGACCCGCTGGAGCGGGCAGCGCGTGGCGGCGGGAGGGGAGGGGAGCGGCACGCGCTACGCCGTCGACACGATTATGGAGACGCTGGAGGTTTCGAGCGACAATACTCTCGTGCCGCTGGGGGGCGCCGCTGCCGCAGAGGCGTTGAAGGCCGGAGAGATCGATGTGGCGGTCTTCGTAGCGCCGGTCGGTGCCGCGTATCTGGCCCCGCTGTATCTGGCACCCGATATCGAGCTGGCCTCGATTCGCGATGTGGAAGCCATTCGCCGTCGTCTTCCCTTCGTATTGGCCGCCGATCTGCCCCCGGCCAGCCTGAACTATGCTGCGGTGAAGCCTGCCACGCGCATCGACCTGGCCGCGATGGTCGCTCAGCTTGCGGCCCGTGACGACCTGCATCCGGCGCTCGTCGACCGCTTCGTCAAGGCGGCCCGCCGCATCCATGGCGAGCGCGACCTGCTGGCGGATGAGGGGCAGTTTCCCTCCACGGAGGCCAACACCCTGCGGATGAACAAGCAGGCACGCACCATCCTCGCGGCTGCGCCAAGTCGGCTCGACCGCTTCATTCCGTGGTGGATGGCGGCGCAGATCACCAAGATGGCCTTGCTGCTCGTCCCGCTGGTGCTCGTCATGCTGCCGCTGCTGCGGGTATTGCCCGGTCTCTATGGCTGGACGATGCGCAGCCGGGTCTACAAGCATTACTCCGATCTGATCGAGATCGAGAAGGAAGCGAGAGCGGCGGAAAGTCCGGCACGGATTGCGGCCCTTTCTGCCCGGCTCGACGGTGTGCAGGAGTCCGTGACCGACATGCGCTTGCCCGAAGCCTATCGCGACCGGGCCTATACCATGCAGATGCATATCGACCTGATCCGCTCGCGCCTGCGGGACGGGGGCGCCGCTTGAGTGGCCCCAATACGATCCGGCTCGGCGCGACCGACCGGGGCATCCGCGCGGCGGTGGCATTGCTGCGCCGGGGCGGGCTGATCGCCTTTCCTACCGAGACGGTCTATGGCCTCGGGGCCGATGCGCGCGACGAGCCGGCAGTGGCCGCCATCTACCGTGCCAAGGGAAGACCGAGCCGTAATCCCCTGATCGTGCATGTCGCCGAAACCGGGGCGGCGCTCGCACTGATCGATCTGCCCGAAGCGGGCCGAATGGCGGCGGAGACATTCTGGCCGGGGCCGCTGACGCTCGTCGGGCCGGTGCGAGAGGATGCGGGCATTGCACCGATCTGCCGGGCGGGCGCGGCTACGCTTGCCGTGCGCGTTCCCGCTGCGCCCCTGGCCCTCGATCTGCTGCGGGCCTTCGGTGGGCCTCTGGCGGCTCCGAGCGCGAATCTCTCCGGGCAGGTCAGCCCGACCTCCGCCGATCACGTCATGGAGGAACTGACGGGACGGATCGACGGCGTTCTGGATGGGGGCGACTGTGCCGTGGGGCTGGAATCGACGATCCTGGGGTTCGAGGATGGAAAGCCGGTTCTGCTGCGCCCCGGCGGAGTGACGCTGGAGGCGTTGGAGGCCGTGCTCGGCCCCGTGAGCGCGCGGGACATCGTGGAGGACGAGGCACCCAACGCGCCGGGCCAGATGACGTCGCATTATGCCCCCGGCGCGGCCTTGCGCCTCGATGCGGTGGAGCCGAGACTGGGCGAAGCGTGGCTGGGCTTCGGCCCCGATCCCGCGCGTGGCTCCGCCATCTCGCTCAATCTGTCACCCGAAGGGTCGCTCGACATGGCTGCTGCGAATCTCTTCGCGCATCTGCGCGCACTCGATACGCTGATGGATGGCAAGGGCACGATTGCGGTGGCACCGATCCCCGGCGAAGGGCTGGGCCATGCGATCAGGGATCGGTTGGCACGGGCGGCGGCACCGCGCTAGGCTCGGGTGCATGTTGAATGATCCGAACGATGCCCTCCTCGCCGCCCTGAAATCCGCTGTCGGCGATGCCGGATGGATGGAGCCTTCCGACAAGTATCTCACCGAACAGCGCGGTCTGTATCGGGGCCGTGCCGGGATCGTGCTGCGTCCGGCCTCGACCGAAGAGGTTGCGGCCTGCGTGCGTCTTTGCGCCGAAGCGAAGGTCGCCATCGTGCCGTGGGGCGGGGGAACGGGGCTGGTCGGGGGGCAGGTAATGCCCGAGGGGCCGGTGCCGGGGGTGTTGTCCCTCGACCGGATGCGGGCCGTGCGCGCGGTCATCCCGCAGGAATCGGCCATGATCGTGGAGGCCGGATTGCCGGTGCAGGCTGCACAGGAAGCGGCGGCGGCCCATGGCAAGCTGTTCCCGCTTTCCTATGCCTCCGAAGGCACGGCGAGCATCGGCGGGGGGCTGTCGACCAATTCGGGTGGCCTGATCGCCGTCCGCTACGGGGTCGCGCGCGATATGTGTCTCGGGCTGGAGGTGGTGACGCCGCAGGGGGAAATCTGGAATGGCCTGTCCACGCTGCGCAAGGACAACACGGGCTATGACCTGCGCGATCTCTATATCGGAGCGGAAGGGACGCTGGGAGTGATCTGCGCGGCGGCCCTGAAGCTTGTGCCGCGCCCGACGGCGAAATCGACGGCCTTTGCCGTGGTGCGCTCACCCGAGGATGCGGTGGATTTGCTCGATGCAGTGCAGACGGCGAGTGGCGGGGCCGTGGCGACCTTCGAGTTGATGGCGCGGCTGTCCATCGATTTCGTGCTGACCGCGCATCCCGACTACCGCGACCCGGTCGGAACGGTGGGCGAGTGGTATGTCCTCGTGGAACTCTGGGGGTCGGACGAGGGGACGCTCGACGGAGCATTGCAGGGATGCTTGGCCGAAGGGCTGGAATCCGGGGCCGTGCTCGATGCGAATTTCGCGCTGAACGAGGCCCAGCGCGCGGCGTTCCGGACGATCCGCGAAGCGATGTCCGATGCCCAGAAGATCGGCGGCGGGGCGAGCATCAAGCATGACGTTTCGCTACCCATCGCGCGGATCCCGCACTTTCTCCAGGTTGCCGGAACAGCGGTCACGACTGCCGTTCCCGGCGCGCGACCGTGTCCTTTCGGGCATCTCGGAGATGGCAATCTGCATTACAACATCTCGCAACCGACCGGGAGTGACCCCGCCGCTTTTCTGGAGCGATGGAGCGAGGTCAACCGCATCGTTCACGAAATCGTAAAGTCCATGGACGGCTCGATAAGTGCCGAGCACGGGATCGGTCGTCTGAAGCGTGACGAGCTGGCAATTCGCACTGATTCGATCAAGCTCGATTTGCTGTATCGGATCAAACGGGCACTCGATCCTGATGGCATCATGAATCCGGGTGCCGTTTTGGAGCCGAAGCTATCCTAGGGGAATGATCGGTCATCTATAAGGATTTGAGTTTCCTTCGGGAATTAACTCTCGATGAATTGTTCGTATGCGACTTACCCGAAAGGGAAAGGGCGCCTCGCGATGCGAGACGCCCCCACTGTGCAACACGAAACTACGATTACGCATATCGATCCGCCACACCGAACCGATGAGCCTCTATATCACCTCAAACATTTAAAGTCTTTAGGGCGGCGCAAAAGTTTCATTTCAGAACATAGCCGTTAATGCAAGATTAACCTACAGCATTGTGATGTGTCTCACAAAGGAGAGTCTCCAACCCGTGCGCATGGACATCGCGACAGGGCGCGCTACCCCGGCCCGTCATGCCACGAACCGGGTTCATTCTATCATGTCGGTCGGCAGCCCGGCGAAGACCCGTCGTGACGTTCGCTGGTTCTACCCGCCATCCATCTGCATCAATGCCCACCAAAGGTGCAGAGTGCATGGACCGGCGCGCCCAGAGCACGCAGTTTCTCGCGTCCGCCGAGGTCGGGAAGGTCGACGATGAAAGCGCATCCCGCGACCTTCGCGCCGAGGCGTTCGACGATCTTGATCGCCGCCTCCGCCGTGCCACCGGTCGCGATCAGATCGTCCACGATGAGAACCCGCTCGCCTTCGACGAAGGCATCCTGATGCACCTCCACCGTCGCGGTGCCATATTCGAGAGTATAATCCTGCTCGACGGTCTTCCAGGGCAGCTTGCCCTTCTTGCGGACGGGAACGAAGCCCACGGAAAGCTGATGCGCGACGGCACCGCCGAGGATGAAGCCGCGCGCTTCGATCCCCGCGACCCGGTCGATGCGTTCGCCCGCGAAGGGATGAAGCAGCATGTCGATGGCCATGCGGAATCCGCGCGGATCGTTGAAGAGAGTGGTGACATCGCGAAACTGGATACCGGGTTCGGGAAAGTCGGGGATCGTGCGGATATAATCCTCGATCTTCATACTGCGCTCCGATGCAACTAAAAAGGGTATCGCCCGAAAGGCGATACCCGATGGATGGAGCATTCGGCAGAGAATGTCGAGAGGGGCGCGCCCTTAAAAGTCGCGGCGCGCCAGCATCCGGCGAAGCATCCGCGTCACGATTCCGGACATGCCAACCTTGGGTTGTGTGTAGCAGGTGTTGGGCATGTAGGAGAGGTGGGGTTGTTCCCAATCGGCGCGGCGGCGGACGGGAAGGAGCATCGAGGCGATCTGGACTTGCATGGCGAGGTTCACTTTTTTGTTTTTGCTTGCAGAGGAGAGACGACATCGTCGCCGCCACTCACCTGTATATACATAAGCTATACCAAAGGTTAATGCAAGCGAGAAGTGACGCCTGAATACAGTATATTATGCTCTCCTGTTGATTCAGGAGAGAAGCACGATCCCCTGCCGTGTCCAAGGGTAGGGGATGTACCTGCCACCGCTCACTCAGGCGTGGAGGACCCGCCCTGCGACGGCATCGAGGCGATTCACGAGCATGTCGTCCCGTGCATCGGGGGCCGTGATGATCGCGTATTCGAGCGCGCGATCGCAGCCATGGGGGCACGGCGCACGATCTTCCGCGAAGGTCGGGACGACCTCGGCGAGCAGGGAACGGGCCTTGGTACCATTGCCCTTCATCACCTCGATGATCGAGGTGATGTCCACGGCACCATGGTCCGGGTGCCAGCTGTCGTAATCCGTGACCATGGCGACGGTGGCATAGCAAAGCTCGGCCTCGCGGGCGAGTTTGGCCTCGGGCATGTTGGTCATGCCGATGACGCTGCACCCCCAGTCGCGATAGAGTTTCGATTCCGCCATGGAAGAGAATTGCGGGCCTTCCATCGCCAGATAGGTGCCGCCGCGATGAGTGGTGATGTCCACGGCACGACAGGCTTTCTCAATCCGGTCGCCGAGACGGGGGCAGACGGGTTCGGCCACGGAGACATGCGCGACGCATCCCTTGCCGAAGAAGCTCTTCTCGCGGGCGAAGGTGCGGTCGATGAACTGGTCCACGATCACGAAATCGCCGGGGGCCATCTCCTCGCGGAACGATCCGCAGGCGGAGATGGAGATGACGTCGGTGACGCCGAGGCGCTTGAGCGCGTCGATATTGGCGCGGTAATCGATGCCGCCGGGCGTGTGGACATGCCCGCGTCCATGGCGGGGCAGGAAGGCCATTTCGACCCCTCCGAGCGTACCGCGCAGGATTGCGTCGGACGGCTCGCCCCATGGGCTGTCGACGGCAACCCATTGCGGATTTTCCAGTCCTTCGATCTCGTAGAGACCGCTGCCCCCGATGACGCCGATGATTGCCTGTGCCATGCCGTTTCCCCGTTAACCCTGAGCCGAGCCTACATGGGCCGGTTTCGGGCGACGATGCAAGATATCGCGATCAGGCGTCGTCCCGGCCGAGACCGTCGCGGATATTCTGGAGCTGATCGCGTTTCCAGGATCGGTTCAGGGTCTTCACCCTGGCTTTGGTTTCGGCATCCTTCGCGGCCTTGCGGGCGATGGCGCGTCCATGGACGCCGCGCAGGACGGATTCGGAGAAGACGCCCCTGCCCGTGGCATCCTGATAGAGCGTGTGATTGGGAAATGTATTGGCCTCGATGATGGTCGGCCCTTCCTCGGCGAGCGCCAGATCCCAGCCGATGATCCCGACCATGGGAACGAGCGAGTGGGCATCGAGAACGGTTTCCACGGCCTCCGCCCAATCGGGAAGGGTCCAGCCGAGCAGCTGTGCGCCGGTCTCGGGATGGGTCTCGACCTCCTCGAAGCGAAAGCCCCCCCCGGTACGCACCCGGCGCAGGGAACCGGTTTCGATATCCACGTCGGCCAGCAGATTGCCCTCGCGCCAGAAATTGTCGGCCACCGCATCCCTCGCCGTGATCTTCCATGCGGCATAGAGGGGGCGGGGACCGTCTCCCTCGTTCACGGTGACGAGGCGGACGGTCCCGAGGCCCGTCCCGGACGCCGCGACGATGTCGGGATGCGGGAAGACGCGCTTCTGGAACAGATAGCCGCCGGGGCCGAAGAACTCGTTCACTTCCTCCGCGAAGACATCGACGTCCAGCGCGGTGCCGTCATGGCGCGTGAGAGTATCGGATGCGGCATCGTAGCCGGTAAGACTGACCACCCCTGCGCTCTGGGTCGCATTGCCGGTAATCGGCTTGCCGAACAGGGGATAGGCATCCGTGGTGCGCAGGAAGTCGGCGGTGGCGTCCTTGCCTTTCAGCCACCCCATACCTTTGGGCAACCGTGCATCCGAGACGATGGCGACCCGTTCGGGATAGCGGATACCGCTGGAGGTGAGGGCGGCACCGAACAGCACCTTGTTATCCACGAAGCTCAGCAGATGGGTAACGGTGTTGATGTCCCAGTTGACCTGCCTGCTGCGCTTGGCCCCGATGAATTCGGATTTCTGGTCTGCCGTGAAGAGCCTGTCGTCGTAGATGCGCCAGGCGAAATACTGGTCGCCGTTCAGCTTTGCCTTGCCCATGACGAAACGTCCCATCTCCTTGGCGATGGAGAAGGTGGAGCGTCCGGATTCGGCCTTTGCCTTGACCAGCATGGCGGGGATATCGAGCTTTGCCGGGCCGATCTCGTGATCGAGGATGGTCTCGGGTTTCGTCTCGTCGCTCGTCTGGGCAGTGGCGGCCATGGAATCGATCTCCGGGGCAAAGGGATTTCGGCCACCCTCCCGGAACATGCTGAATATTCCGTAACGGCGATTTTTACAGCGTCGGGGGCAGGGCTGTGAAATCTTCACACTAAAGGCCAGCAATTTCAGGGGTCTGTTCACATTTTGACGAAGATGGGTTAACGCAGGGACGAATTCAGCAACGGGGGAGGCTAGGATATGGCCGATACGACATACGCACCGTCTTCGGAAATGGCCGCAGGCGCGCATATCGATGCCGCGAAATACGAGGCGATGTACGCTGCCTCGGTCTCCGACCCCGAAACCTTCTGGGCCGAGCATGGCAAGCGCATCGACTGGATCGAGCCGTTCACCAAGGTCCAGAACACGACCTTCGCCTATCCCGATGTGTCGATAAAATGGTTCGA
>ENA-ORXM01001383-ORXM01001383.1-marine-metagenome-genome-assembly--contig:-NODE-1383-length-34221-cov-10.249444_pt1 | contig 34221 bp, 24 predicted proteins | sample MGYA00237867_ERZ511480 | MGnify/ENA primary metagenome ERZ511480 (study PRJEB26309, sample SAMN06266103) | marine metagenome | isolation source: Algal blade | place: United Kingdom:Sidmouth, United... | reverse complement strand
ATTGAACCCTTCGTCTATCTCTCCATCGCAGTTGTCATCGATGTCATTGCCACAGATCTCATCCATTCCTGGATTTATGTTAGGATTGTTGTCATCGCAGTCTACATCAGAAGTATAACCATCTCCATCAGCATCTATCGCTACTCCATCATTGCCATCACAGTCTTCATCGATCCCATTCCCTGGGATTTCAGTTGCTCCAGCATTGATAGATGCATTGGATTCATCACAGTCTAGATCACCTTCAAAGCAGTCACCATCATAGTCTACGTAACTATTCTGTTCTGACATTTTGAAGTCATAGCCACTAAGGAAATCCTCAACAAATTCTGCTTTTATATCCCAATCATTATTTTGAGGCACAGGATTACCTAGTGTTGGGCAATCATGATGCAATTCTGAATTTGATTTATTGGCTAAATCATGAACCCATTCATGACCTTGAAATTTTTCAAGATCTTCGTCAGGAGTTCCGTTGTTGTAATAATAGTCCAACGATTCTTCGGAGACCCATATTGCCGCATTCATGCCTTCAATTCCATCAGTTCGACTAGTACCTGCAGGACCATTCATTGTTTCGAATGGTAGTATGTATTCTACAAAACTAGCATTATTTGACTCAAAAAAATCCCTAATATCAGGATCGTTTTGTGCCGCTATCTTTATGGCTACAGCATCCATACCTTGCCAGTTTATGTCAAAGTTTATAGTACCAATGTGGTATATAGTGTCCCTACCTTCCATTATTGACATCTTAGACATCTTATTGTATCCATTGGTGACATAGGTATTGATATTCTCATTTACCAAATTTCCAGGCATAATACCTCGAGATTCTGTTCTTGATTCTATATCACCAACAGTGACTGTGATAAGTCCAAGTCCTCCAATAGAGGCGTTGCACTGCGCATTGATTGTTGTTATCCCCATACCTAGTATGAAGACAACTAAAGTGTATATTCTTTTCATTTATCAAAAAAATTTTTATGTGTTTTGTTTAAATTGAAATTTCTAACTATTAATAACCACCTAACAGACCTTCGTCAATCAGATCGAGAAGTAGATCACTTTTGATCCTTCTCACTATGTTGCTCTCCCCTCCTTCCCAGAACAGAGTTGCTAGACGGTTATACTGACAGAAGTTGATAAATCAAGTAGAAATTTTAAATATCATGAAAGTTTCTCAAAAAACCATATGCTGTTATGGATACTGGAAAATTAAATTACCGCAGTCAATTTATTGTCTTGTAAAACCAATAATATGGCGAGTTGCAGGTATATATGGGTGAACTGCAGCTGCTGATGCAGTCATGAAGATTTATATGAAGGTCTGATCTGGAAGCTCACCTAGAACTTTATAGAGATAACTTGAATCCAGAGTGCATCGCAGGTTACTTACCATGAGTTTTCTATTAATAGCTGAAGAGTTTAGCTTTAATTATTTGATTTCGCGAAAGACCTTAAATCTTTCTATTCTAGCATCCAATAAGTCTTTACCATCATATAGTTACTTATCTATACTATTGTAACTTGGAACAACATCATAATCTGAACAAGGTCCCCTTTCCGCTTTTATTTTTGTTTACAGATATGATTTACTGTTTCGGTAGTGCTATCAGTGATAATCAGTAGCCACACTACTACGCCTTGCATATCCCCTTGATAGTTTCAAACAACCTTACCTCATCCCCTCTCTTATACTTCTTATCCTGATAGACCAATTTCCCATCTTTGTCAAATATGAAAGTCTGTGGATAGCCATTCAATCCACCTGGAAGGATTTCCCTGAAGCCTCTATTCACATCATTATAGGTTTCCCATTCCCAATTCTTTTTCTTGGTTTGGTCTACAAATTTCTGATAATTCTTAGAGTAGTCGCCTGAGATGGCATAGGCATTGAAATCTGCTTCTTTGATCCACTCTGGATAGAGGGGTTTAATGGCATTAAGTTTTGCATGGCAAGGGGCGCAAGTTGTCAGCCAGAAGAAAAGGACAGTGGGTTTGCCATTCTTCTTGAATACTTCATTGGAATTTTTGACATTACCGTCTACGTCTTTCAGTATGATATTGAAAGGGAATTCGGCCACTGGTTCGTGATCTATGACTCTCGTTCTGGGCTCAGCGTTCACGACTTCATTAGCCTGCTTTTGGGGGCTGTAGCTGACAACAGTTTCCACTTTGGGTTCTGTATCTTGATTATTATGCTTGCAAGCACCTAGTACCAATAAAATTAAAATGGGTAAGATTTTCATTTTTTAAGCTTTTCTAATTTTTCAATCGACTTGTTCACTTTATCCAGCAGTCTTCGTTCATTGCTCAGAACATCAGTAGTAATTAATTCAATGATAAAGAAAACATCTTGGGTTTTGGTATCAGGATTAAGTTCAAATAATGCTCTATCCAAGATGGAATCAGTAAATTCGGTATAGCCATCAAATCTAGAATATATACCTGAAATCAGACTGGAAATTTCAAAATCCAATTCAGAAAAGACATTCGTATTCAAACCTGTTTTGAAAACATTTTGGTTTGGTTTGTTGACCCCAAAGCCTTGCCACTCATCTATCATTTGGAAGCCATCATTGGCTAAGAATTTTTGATTTAGAAATTCTTCATCTACGGTTTCCATCAATTTCTCCATTGAAATTTTCATGGCCTCATGCTTTCTTAAAGACATTTCCATATTTTTCAGATTAGCTCTAATCTCCATGGAAATGTTGTCAAGAAAGACTGCCTGTGCTTCTCGTGATTTTCTAGAGTCGTTCCAGTTGCCTCCTATTACACCTAGATAGACACCTGCGGCGATCGTAAATAGCTGGAAAAAGAAACTCTTTATTTTGACCTTAGTGAACACCGTGCAAAGTTAGACTAATTCTGTATTAATCTTATTGACACTGTCCTTGGCATCCCCGTATAACATGAGGGTATTGTCCTTAAAGAATAAGGGGTTCTGCACTCCCGCGTAGCCTGTGGCCATGGATCTTTTCATAACCACAACTTGCTTGGATTTCCAGGCCTCTATCACAGGCATACCTGCGATGGGACTATTGGGGTCATCCAAGGCACTGGGGTTCACGATGTCATTCGCACCTATCACGAGTACTACATCCGTCTCGTGTATATCATCATTGATCTCATCCATTTCCATCACGATATCGTAGGACACATTGGCCTCAGCCAGCAGGACATTCATATGCCCTGGCAGCCTACCAGCTACTGGATGTATCGCGAAGAGCACTTCTTTACCTTGCTTCTGTAAGCGCTCCACCATGGAATGTATGGGATATTGGGCTTTGGCCACAGCCATGCCATAGCCGGGTACTATAACCACCGATTTAGCTTCTTTTAATAACTGTGCAACTTCCTCATGGCTGGTCGCCACTGCCTCGCCAGTCACTTCTCTGACAGCCCCACTCGGACCAGCACCGAATCCTCCAAAAATCACGGACCAGAAAGATCGGTTCATGGCATCACACATGATGATGGATAAGATGGCACCGGAACTTCCTACCAAGGCGCCTGTCACGATCAATAGATCATTACCCAGCATGAATCCTGCGGCCGCCGCCGCCCAGCCAGAATAAGAGTTGAGCATAGATACGACAACTGGCATGTCAGCACCTCCTATGGCCATGACCAGCATGACACCGATGAACGACGCGATAGCTGTCATGATGACAAGAAAGAGCAAGCCTGAAATCCCAGCTGCTTTACAAAAGAATACCGCCATGAGGATACAAGCTACCACCAGTAAAATATTGACCAGATGCCTGCCAGGATACACTAGTGGCTTACTCCTGATCTTACCATCCAATTTTCCCCACGCTACGATGGAACCCGTGAATGTGATGGCACCAATGAATACACCGATGAAAATCTCCACTAGATGAATCGTATGTGCTGCTCCTGAAAGTGCCTGGGTGAGCGGATCCAGATATGAACCAAAACCCACCAGTACTGCTGCCAATCCTACAAAACTATGCAAGATGGCCACCAGCTGAGGCATGGAAGTCATCTCGACTTTTCTGGCCAGCATGATACCGATGACACTGGCTATGGCGATGGCAACGATGATGTATATGTGTCCTTCGACTCCTGCTCCGAGAATCGTGGAGACGATGGCGATGATCATACCCACTATGCCATAGAGCACGCCTTTCCTGGCAGATTCCTGAGAAGATAAACCCCCAAGGCTTAAGATGAAAAGTATACTGGCGAACAGGTAGGAGGCTAATTGTATTTGTGATGATATCATAGTTTACTTTCTGAACATTTTGAGCATGCGATGCGTCACTAAGAATCCACCTACGATATTGATGCTAGCCACCAGTATGGCTATGAAAGCAATGATGGTCATGGGATGGGATATGTCATTCTTGGTCTGTAGTAGACCGCCGATGATGATGATACCGCTGATGGCATTAGTTATTGCCATGAGGGGGGTGTGGAGTGAGTGAGAAACATTCCATATGACTTGCCATCCGACAAAGCAGGCCAGGACAAATACCGTGAAGTGGCCCATGAAATCTGGGGGAGCAACGAGCGCCAGCAGATAGAGTAAGGCTCCTAGACCGAGCAGCACGACAAGTGGGTTGCTTTTCTTCTTTTCTGCTTTCAGGATAGGTGCTGCTGCAGGTTGGGTTGATACGGAAGCTGTTTTCTGAGGGCTGACAGGTAGTGGTTCTGGAGGCCAGTTCACTGCGCCATCATAAGTCACCATGGCCCGACTGACCACATCATCGGTCATATCGATTTTAAAATCTGTGCCTTTGCCCATGTCATCCAGCAAGTGGCAGAGATTATTTCCGTAGAGTTGGCTGGCTTGCGCTGGCAACTGATCCAGTTTGCCGACGATGGTTACGCCGTTGTCAGTTGTATAGGTTACGCCGTTTTTGGTCATAGTGCAATTACCGCCACTGGAGGCGGCTAGATCGACTATGACTGAGCCGGGCTTCATGGCAGCGACATGGTAATCCAGTATGAGCTCTGGCGCTTTGCGACCAGGAATCTGCGCTGTGGTGATGATGAGATCCACTTCTTTGGCTTGCTCCTTAAACAGGGCCATCTCTGCTTCTATGAACTCAGGACTCATGACTTTGGAGTAGCCTGAGGCGGTGGAGCCGTCTTCTTCAATGCTGACGCTGAGGAATTCTGCGCCCATACTTTGTATCTGCTCTTCCACTTCCATTCTTGTGTCAAAGGCTCTGACGATAGCGCCGAGAGACTTAGCTGTGCCTATGGCTGCGAGGCCTGCCACGCCGGCTCCGATGACGAGCACTTTGGCGGGATTTACTTTTCCTGCTGCTGTGATCTGACCATTGAGAAAACGGCCAAAATGATTAGCGCCTTCTATGACGGATCGGTAACCAGCAATATTGGCCATGGAGGAGAGGACATCCATTTTCTGAGCTCTGGATATCCGAGGGATGGCATCCATCGCTATGGCGTTGACGCCTTGGTCGGCTAGGAGTTGTAGGAGTTCTGGATTTAGAGCAGGATGGAGATAACTGAGGCAGACTTGGTCTTTGTGCATCAATTTCACTTCGTCAGCAGTGACGGCCAGTACTTTTAAGATTAGATCACTTTGTTGATATAGAGCCTTAGCGTTGTCGAGTATAGCTGCTCCTGCATCTTGATAGGCTTTGTCAGAAAAGTTTGCGGCCTGGCCTGCACCCGCTTGGACGACGACTTTGAAGCCTTGCTTGATAAGTCGCTTGACGGTTTTGGGGGTGGCACCTACTCGCGATTCATCATCTGCAATTTCTTTGGGAATCCCAGCTATCATAGAGATTGATTTTATGGTTACAGTTATGCTTAAAAATAAGGAATTTGAGTAGAACTCTGGAGCTACAGGCAAATAATTTGTTATGGATGTATCTGGTAATCTGACCTTTGCAGTGGGAATCTCATTTTCTATAAGTGGCCAAAATTAGATGAAAAAGTAGATGTTTTGGCTACTTATAGTTCTTTAAAGAGGTCATCTAGACTGACTTGGTTTCTGATGTGTTGCCGACTGTATTTGTTAGGTTTTATTCCTTTAGCGGTAATGAAGGTTGTAAAGATTGTCTTTTTGGTTTCAGTCGCTGTTACGAATTTTTGAATCTTGTTTTCTATTGAGAGTGCATATCTTTTGTCCAGGGTATAGGGTAGATCATTGAACTTCATCTCACATAGATTAATGACCCTGTCATCTCGATCTATCAGTAGGTCTATCTGAGCCCCTTTGCCTTCTCCTGGTCCTTTCCAGCTTCCGTGGACTGTTCTGATGCCAGATATGTTCAGTGCCGCAGTGATCTGATCCACATGTTTGATGCATATGGTCTCAAAGCTGAAGCCAGCCCAGGATTTATAGGATTGTTTGCTTTGCATTTTAATCCAGCTACCGTGTTTAGATAGAGGGGTTTTCTCTACAAATTTCAAGTAGAATAAAGTATACTCATCAGTCAGTCTGTAGAGTGAGTTTTTTTTTACCTAGATAAGGAGTGTAATTTTCGATAAAGCCTGACTCTTCGAGTTCGTTCAGAGTTCTGGTGAGTGTGCCTCCAGAGTTGAGCTTAGTTTTGGCTAGTATCTTATTCCTGGTCAGGCCCATTCTTACGCTGGCCAGAATTATTACCAGCTCATCATGGTTATCATAAGTGTCAAAAATGGAAGCAAATACATTATCGAATTCATTTCTCAAGAAGCCATGTTCAGCAAACAGTAATCTGTCTATGAGCTGTGGGACACTTTCACCTGTTTCAATTTTGGAAAGATAATGGGGGATGCCTCCCAAGGTCATGTACACTTGTAGAATGTCGTATCTAGTGAGGTTCACTTTGTTGTACCGTAAGAGCTTTTCCGTGTCTTGTAATGTGAAAGGTCGGAGATGAATTCTCTTGGTCAAGCGATTGTGCAAGCCTCCCTTACTCTTGATGATTTTATTGACCATATAGGATGCCGCTGATCCACAGATGACGATGACCAAGTCATTTCTCTTAGCTGCATAGCTGTTCCAGAAGTTTTCAAAAGCAGGTAAGAATTTTGATCTTCTGGTGTCGAGCCAGGGGAACTCATCTATGAAAATGACCTTCTTTTTATTAGATCTTATTTTATCAATATAGAGTGCCAATTCGTGGAAGGCTCTGATCCAGCTGCTTGGTAATTCAGCTTTCTTGTACTTGAGTGATAGCCTCAGATGAAAGTTTTCCAGTTGGCTCTTTAGCGTGCTGTTATGTATGCCTGTCAACTCAAATTTGATATGGGACTTGTAAGTATGATTAACGAGGAAAGTTTTGCCTATACGCCGCCTACCGTAGACGACAACTAATTCTGATACCTCAGAAGTCAAGGCGTCATTAAGTGTTCTGATTTCTGAATTACGACCGATAAGCTTATCCACAATTATAATTGTAAGCGGCCAAAACTATTCTATTTGGGGTGGTTTTGGCTACTTATAGTTTGCTTCATTTCAGAGGATTTTAGTTTGAGCTCAAGCTAAGAAGCTGTTTGTGATAATCTTAAAAGTGGCCAAAACTAATTAAATAGTTCTTGTTTTGGCTCCAAACATTTTTAAGAATATCAGTATATATGTAATATTATAGTAATTTACCATGTGATAGGCCTGTAGTCTTTCAGGAATTTTCCACACCAATGCTTGCCTGTATTGATACCATCAAATAAAGGATCCATTACTCTAGCTGCTCCATCCACGATGTCAAGAGGTGGCTGGAAATCGTGTACTTTTTCCTTGAAAGCTGCCAGATCAGCAGGGTCTTCATCAGTCACCCAGCCAGTATCTACTGCGTTCATATAGATGCCGAACTTGGCAAAATCTGAAGCGGCGGTATGGGTCATCATATTGAGTGCAGCTTTGGCCATATTGGTGTGGGGATGCCTGTCTTCTTTATGCCATCTATGGAATTTGCCTTCCATCGCAGAGACATTGATGATGTGTTTCTTTCCAGTGTTGTCCTTCTTCATCAGCTTGGCTAAGTGGTTGCATAAGACAAAAGGTGCTACGGAGTTGACCAGTTGTACTTCCAGCATTTCATTGGTGCTGACCTCTCCTAGCTTTAGTCTCCAACTATTGGTTTTTCTGAGGTCGACTTGTTGTAAGTCGGCATCTAGTTTACCTTCAGGAAATACTTCTTTCTCTACTAACGCATGATCTATGGTGTACGGAATCTGTGATAGTCTTGCAGAGGCACTAAGGCCGATACCTATTTCTTTTCCATGCCAGGAGACGGGTATGTTTTTTCTTTCTCCTCCAGTGTAGCCGAGTTGTCTGGCGGCATTGTTGGCTTTTATTTCTTGCAGGCAAGCATTGTGATCTACAAGCAGTACTTGTGCTCGGGCTGGTAGTTCGGTGTAATTTATTTCTTCATTGGCTATGAGATGGGCATAGAAACCTGCAGGTCTTCTCACTGTCTGAGCAGCATTATTTATCAATACATCCAGCCTGTCATACTGATGCTCTATGTAGCTGCAGAATATTTCTACACTGGGAATATGACGTAGGTCGAGACCATGGATTTTGAGTCGGTCGGCCCAGACTTTATAGTCTTTCTCTTTGGAAAAGCGGAGTGCTGAGTCTACAGGGAATCGTGTGGTGGCAATGACAGTGGCGCCTGCTCTGAGCATCATCAGGGTTATGTGATATCCGATCTTTAACCTGGATCCTGTAACCAAGGCCACTTGTCCTGTCATATCTGCCGTCTGAAATCGCTTGGCATAATTAAAGTCACCGCATTCCGTACACATCGTATCGTAGAAGTGATGAAGCTTGTTGTAGATAGCCTTGCAGACATAGCAATTCCTAGGAGACTCTAATTCTATTTCTGACTTTCTAGAAGGCGGCATTAGCATCTTAGGAGCTACAAAGATGGAAGCATCTCTTGCACTTCTGATGCCGGTAGTATTGCGAGCATGTCTGTCTTTTGCAGCGATTTTTCTTTTCTCTGCTTTTTTCGCTTCTTTCTTTCTACGCTGAAATTCTTCTCTGCTAGGTCTGGAGAATAAACCAGCAGCTTTGATGAGCGCAAGCCGTTGTGACTTGGGTATTTCAAATATCTGGTTAGTCTCCATATTGAGACTCTCCAGTATCTTGATGCAATGATCAATGTCTTTTTCTGTGATTGGTTTCTCTTCCTCTTTTGACACTATGGCTCTGGCTTGAATTTAAGCTGCAATGATAGACATATCTCCATTGAACTTCACCCTACCAAGCTTGTTTTCGTCAGTTCCATATCTTTGACTTATAGATTTCGAAGCTTCTAGTCTCTCCATGTTTGTCTTTAGTTTGAAAGGATTTCACGTGCTCTATATGTTCATAGTTGTCTAGTTGCTCTTTAGTGACTTTGCCGTCATTTTTTGCGTACCAATCATCCCAGATGATAATGGTGTTATCAGGTATGCCTTCCTCAGGAATACAGAGCTTTGTCAATCGAGCATAGGTTTTCCAGTCAAAAGGATCTTGCTGAAAAGTGATGTTCAGATAAGGATAATAATGATATTTCTTTTTGGTATCTGGGTAATTGTCTTGTACATAGTGAGCGACATCTATGGAGAGTAACTGCAGAGACTGCAGTTTAAAGTCATCTGGAAACTTGAACGTGTATATGTGACCAGAATAGGTGTAGCCCACAATCATGCACATGATAAGCACTTTGGCTAGTGATTTTAATCGCACTGCTTTGTTGAATAATGCCAAAATAGTAGAGATGCCAGTAACTGCGACTATTGCAGAAAGAGCACTGACTGTCATAACTGTACGCAATAATCCGAATGAGGCAAATATGCTATACCTGTGGAAGATAGTATGACTGGCAATGACAACTATGATGGCACCCAGCATGATCATCCGAATGAGCTGAGTATTGAATCGAGTCAAGTTTTTTAAAATTATAAAAGTCGTCACAGCAAACCCCAACCAGAATAAATAGTATATGGGAATGCCATATAATTCTTTCAGACCAAGAATAAAACGTAACCAATCCCCGAATACATTATACTTTTCTTCTAGAGCGGGGTAAGGATTTTTATTGAACAGCCATAGTAACTCCTGCTCAAAGAAGAGATACCCGGTCAGTGACAATAACACATAACCCGATCCGAGTATCGGAATGAATTTCCATCGCTTAGTACTTATCGCAAAGTATACACCGAAAGCAGCCAGAAAAAATATGCCTTCAGGTCTTGCAAAGGGTAACCAAGCAACAATAATGGCTGCCAGTAGATTTCTATTTCTTGCGATAAGAAGTATACTCAGAACAGCTAGACAGGAAAATAGTGGTTCAGTCAATGCCGATAAGCTGTGATGCAGATATCTGGGCATGAACATCAATACTGGAATGCATAATTCGGCATGCTCCACGTCCAGCTCTTTAGCCAGCCTGTATGCAAAGTATCCTGCAGATATTGCACAAATGGAATTGAATAATTTCATCCCTGTCATACCGAGCTGAGCAAAAGAACTCGAGAGGGCGACTAATACGGGTTTGGCCCATAAGTGCAGAAACGTGTAGGGATACTCAAAGGCATATTTATTATGCATATAATGTACAATGCTATCACCATCATCACCGGTACCATCATAACAGAACAATAAAAACAATTGCTGTATTACAATAACGCCGAGCCAGAAATGGACTTTGTATTTCTTGTATATTGAGGACATTATCTCTTTGTCTGGATTCTAGGTTTTTCTGAATCTCCCAACTCATAAAAGTAACTAAGTAATATGGTCTACAAACTGAATATCGTGATTTATATGATGGGAATTATTCTCTTCCTTACTCAGTGCAATCATAGATCTGTAAGTCAAAGTAAGAATACCACAGTAGCAATAGAGGACAGCAAAGAAATAGCCGATCACGACGAGCCTAAGCTTACCTACGAGAAATTCTGCGCAGGCTGCCATGGTCATCAGATGAAAGCCTTCGTGGATCGTAAATGGATACAAGGAAGCAGTAAAGAGGATCTGAGCAGATCGATCAGAGACGGTATGGTCGATGATGGTATGCCGGCATATGGTAAGGCTCTCAATGAGCAAGAAATCGTAGACTTGGTAGACTATATTCTGACTGGAATAGAGGATCGAAAGAGTTATGATCCAGTTCTGAAATCCACGCCTAAATATTATAATACGGATATATATGCCCTCGTGGTGGATACGATGGTAACGGGCTTGGAGATTCCTTGGAGCCTGAAAGTTACTGAAGACGGTCGTATCTTCTTTACAGAAAGAAAAGGCACTTTGAAGTTGCGAAAACGAACTGGGGAGGTCGTCACCATTAAGAATGTCCCCAAGGTCAGAAACCGAGGTCAAGGTGGAATGATGGACGTAGTATTGCATCCTGATTTTGAGTCTAACCAAGTCTTGTTTCTAAGTTATTCCAAGCCAATGAATAAAGGTCAAACGACTGCAGTAGTTCGGGCAAGAGTAGTAGCAGATGCGCTCACAGAGCTAGAAGAAATATTTGTTGCTTTGCCGGCAGTGCCCACGAAGTATCATTTTGGTTCAAGAATGGTCTTTGATAATCAAGGCTATTTGTACATAACTGTAGGTGATCGCGGAAGAAGGGATGTTCATCCCCAGTCGCTGAACAATTCTTGTGGAAAGGTGCATCGGATATATGAGGATGGCAGTATTCCTGAGGATAATCCGTTTGTCGAAGTGCCAGGAGCTGTAACCAGCATCTGGAGCTATGGCCATAGAAATCCACAAGGTATGGTGTACAATCCTGTGTCAGATGAGTTATGGACACATGAGCATGGCCCTAGAGGTGGCGATGAGCTCAATCAGATCAAACCAAAAATTAATTATGGTTGGCCAGTTATCTCATATGGATTGAATTATGATGGGACGACTTTCACTACAAGGGTGAAAGCACCTGAGATGGAGCAGCCCGCCCAGATATGGACACCGTCGATAGCCCCTTGCGGGATGGCAATGGTCGTAGGAGACAACTATGACCAATGGAATGGTGACATACTTTCAGGTTCCTTGCGATTTGATTACATCAGTCGTATAAGCACTGAAAATGGTATTGTCGTTAATGAGGAAAGGATACTTAATGACATCGGTAGGGTCAGAGCTATTGAGATGGGCATGGATGGGTTCCTCTATGTAGCGGTAGAGGATGATGGAAGGATATTGAGGGTAACGGTCAAATAGTGATTTTACTTTGCGCCAGACATTAAATACATTTCATGGTGTCAGATGAATCAGCAGTAGTGAGGCATTGGATTCTCTTATAATTATAAGCTATCTCATTATTCAGACTGAAAACCAACATTCACTTTTCCTGAAGAATATTCTATAGAAATTCTAACAGACTAGTATTGGCTATCACACTATAGGTGGTTCTATTCCTACACTAGACCTCTCACCCACTAGCTGATTGAGTTTTCATAATAGCTAATTGTAGCTTTCTCAAGTATGTTAACTAACTGCGCTACCATCTTACTTCTTGCCAAATTTATACTCAAGTTGACTTTCAGGAACGATCATCCTATCGGTTTCTTTATCTAAGACCATACCGAAACTGATATTCAATTTTCATATTATAAAAACTATAGATATGTAATCTGTTTGTAATCAGTAACCTTAACTATGCTTCAAGATTTATTAAATAAATTCCGTTCTATAAGCATTACTTCAGCGGCGATTACCGTCTAAAGAATGTAAGTCAAGATAGGAATTGATCAGCATAAAAGACCTTCACAAAAGTGTGCGGGTCTTTTTTCATTTACAGAGATTATCATACTCATAGTTCTGAATTTGTAAAGTAAAATCGTTTCTCCTTTTTGTGTGAAGTTATATGTGTTGCTATTTTTATTCCTACGCAGCTATTCTTCTTGGAAGCTTTAATATGTCGACAGATTGTACTGTATTCTTCCAGCTAGGACCTGTTCTAATTTGTTTACCTCTTTTCAGCTTGACCAGGTGAAATTCAATAAGATCTTAATTCATTCATTAATCAAGAAAACACCTAGCTGTTATGTCATCAGAACCAGTATTAACCCTTAATTAATCCATTTTTCTGTCTCTGCTTGCCATTATGGACCATTTCTTGAATATAATTTACCTAACTTAGGATAAAGGGTTCTTAAGGAATTGTTACAGCAGCAGCGGTGGATTCGATTCACTCGTTTCTGTATAGTATCTTGCAGAGTATTCATACTTTGGCTTCTTGATTTCCTAAGTTGATTCTATTTTTTATTAACTAATCTGTGTCCACTATGATAAGACGGTTATTTCTTACTGTCATATGCATATCTTTTCTGAATGTGCTTCAGAGTCAAGATATTCATTATTCGCAGTTTTTTAATTCGCCACTAAACCTCAATCCTGCACTTACAGGAATCTATAATGGCGATGCGAGGCTTCATGCTAATTACAAGAACCAATGGTCTTCTGTGCCAGTCGACTATACCAGCGCAGATCTAGGTGCGGATTTCAAACTAAGAACTGGTAATAAGGGCCATTTCCTAGGTTACGGTGTATTGGTCAATTATGACACTGCCGGTGATCTCAATCTAGGATGGACCGGGGCCAATCTCTTTCTTTCCTATTCACTCAGGTTATCAGATAAAAGTCTTCTTACTCCAGGAGTGACAGGCGGCTATTATCAGAGAGCTTATGATCAGCAAAATGCCATCACAGGCAGTCAGTGGGGCGGCAAAGTGGTGGAACCGACTAATCCCACAGAGGCACTCGCTTCTGATAATATAAATTTTCTGGATCTGGGAATAGGTCTTAATTATAGATGGCAGAAAGCCTACAGAAAATTCTTCGACCTCGGTGGTAGCCTATTACACATCAATTCTCCTAGTCAAAAATTCGCAACCGATAAATCGTATACCATAGATAGGCCTGATCGTCTATCGTTCTACGGGATGCTTAATTATGAAATTCACGATGATATAGATTTATTACTGAACGGCCTGTACAGTACACAAGATGAATACCAGGAAATAGTAGCTAATGCACAACTGAAGCTCTACCTGGGATCTACTAAGGACAAGGCTCTTTATCTGGGAGCCGGCTACAGATTTGATGATGCTTGGTATCCTATGATCGCCTTGGAGATGGGTCAGTTTTATGGAGGGTTCTCTTATGATCTGAATAATTCAGCGTGGGATATTGCTTCTTCTGGTAGAGGCGGACCAGAACTTAGCTTAAGATACATATGGGCTAAAGTGAGAGCAGATGATTTCCAACCTTGCCTCATATTTTAATATTCCAAAGCCACGATTATCATGAAGTATATATCCACATTATTGACCATAGTATGCTTAGTCTTTCTGACGTCAGATGCTAGAGGCCAGTATTACTCCTACAAACAACTTACCAGTGCAGGCGATTCTGCCTATGAGTCGGGCAAATATCTACAAGCTCTGGACTTGTATCAGAAAGCAATCGAGCAGAATGATGATGCGAAGGGAGAGATTATCTATAGAGCAGGAAAAGCGGCAATGGAAGCCGACTCTTATACCCTTGCCAGTGATTATTTCAATAGATATCTCAATGAAGAAGACCAAGATTCCGAAGCCGATGCACTTTATCAAGTCGCTAGACTCGAGCACGTCAGTGGTTCGTATGAGAAAGCCATTATCAGCTATGACCTGTACCTTTCTGAATATGCGGATCAAGACCCCAGTCTTACCAAAGAAATAAAATTCCATCGTGATGCTGCTCAGTGGGCGGTAGTCTCAGAAGTGGAACAAACAGTAGAGTTCGTACAGAGATTGGATAATGAAGTAAACAGTCCAAAATCAGAGACTGGCCCTGTATTATTTAACAACCAACTCTTTTATAGCTCTAATAGATTTCCAATAGAAGAGGATGAGAATAATCGGTATAAAACTGAATTAATGAAGGGAAAAGAACTCTTCAAGATTCCAGGGGTAAATGCAAATCAATTGGTTTCTAATCCAGCTTTCAATAAGGAAGGAAACAAACTGTATTTTTCTCTCTGTGATTATGAGGGACTCTACGACGTCAAGTGTGACTTATATTCCGCTGATCTGGATGAAAGTAATAATCCTTCCAATCTCACAAGATTGCCTGACCATATTAATGTTCCAGGAACTAGCACTACGCAAGCTTCCGTCCAAGAATCAAGAGGAAAAACAAACTTGTTTTTCAGTTCAGATCGACCTGGTGGGCAAGGAAAGAATGATATCTATAAAGCAGAGATAAAGGCTGATGGATCTATTTCCACTGCTATAAATTATCGAGCAGTGAATTCGACTGGAAATGACATGACTCCTTTCTTCCACAATGGTACGGAGACCTTGTATTTCAGTTCTGATGGGCGGGAAGGCTATGGCGGTTTTGATCTATATAAGTTGACTAAGGATAATCAAGAGCCTCAAAATTTAGGGAACAACATCAATACTTCCTATAACGAATTATACTACACATTAGCAGCGGATCAGGTGCAAGGGCATTTCGCTTCCAATAGGCCAGGCTCTCTTTTTTCAGAAGACAGATTTGAAACCTGTTGCTATGATATCTATTCTGCGTCACCTATTCAGTGCCTGGTAGATCTACAAGCTTTGACGTTCGATTCCAAGACTCGAGAACCAATTGCAGGTACTCAGATAAAAATAATGGAAAAGGAAACAGGAGTGATACTGTATGATCAGTTAGTGACTGATAATGATGCAGTAATTCAACTACCCTGCAGCGACAATTACCAACTTAAAATTTCCAAAGAAGGTTATGATGACTTGACAATTGACTTGGCTGACCTGATGACAGCAGAAAGGGATACAGAGGGGAAGGTATCTAAGAGTTTCTACTTGATACCTGATATCATAGGTCTTGAGCTAAGTGTATTCGAAGAAGTGGCAGAAGACATATTAAATGGTGCTTCAGTTTATCTTACTGATCTTACAAATAATGAGCAGGTAGAGCAAGAAAATAATCCTGGAAATATTTTCAATTTTGATCTGAAACCCAATCGGGAATACATGCTGGAGATCAATAAAGATGGATTCAAGGAAGAAGTGATAAAATTCAATTCCGGTGAGGAGCCAGTACGTAAAAGAGCTGTGCTGAAGTATCTTGACATTGTAGAGAAATCAATAGTCAGTCTAGAAAATGCCATTCCAGTAAGCCTGTATTTCAATAATGATTCTCCAGCTAGAGGTGTGAATGAGGAGAAATCTGATAGGACTTATACTCAAACTTTCGATGCTTATTATAGTCAGAAACCTAAATTCAAGAGTGCTTACTTGGCGCTGTTTTCCGGGTCAGACAGGATTACTGCGAATGACGAGATGGAATATTTGTTTGAGCAAAATGTCAAAGCTGGATTTGATAAATATGATGTTTTCAAAAAGCAATTGCAGATAGTTCTCGAGGCGGGACAAGATGTCAATATTTATCTTAGAGGCTATGCTTCTCCTCTGGCAAAAAGTGAATATAATATTGCCTTAGGTAAAAGAAGAGTGGACAGTATCAGAAAAGAATTCAATGAATGGAATAATGGTGTCTTCTTACAATATCTGAACAGTGGTCAGCTCAAAGTCACCGAAAGGTCCTTTGGAGAAACCACGGTCCCTAAAGGTGTCAGTGATGACCCCAAGGCTCCCAGTAAGTCAATTTATAGTCCTGGGGCCAGTAAGGAACGACGTGTGGAAATAGACGAAATAAAAATCATCCGATAAAAAATAAAGTTAGGTAACTATGAAAATTCAGCTTAACTACTTCAAGCTTTTTCTTGTTTTATTGTTCCTTGGTAATGGAGCCATATCATTTGCCAGCCACGTAGCGGGCGGCACCATGACTTACAGATGCCTGGGTAATGCCAGGTATGAGATAACCATGGAGTTCAGAAGAGATTGCATTAATGGGGATGACATTGCTCCCTTTGATGATCCAGCTAATTTTGGTGTATATGACCAGAATGGTTTTCTGGTCAATAATGTTTTTGATGGAACAACTGGTCAGATCGGTCGGTTTCAAGTTCCCTTGACCACTAATGATACCCTGATAGAAACACTGACCACTGAATGTGATGTCATCTCCGGTGATGTCTGTGTCCAAGTCACGGTCTACAGAGATACCATAAATCTAGCAAACATTGATGGCGGTTATATCATCGCATACCAGAGGTGCTGTAGAAATATTACCTTACAGAACGTTGAGGATCCTCTAGAAACTGGTGCAACATATTGGGTCAGAATCACCGAAGCTGCTTTACTTGAATGCAATACAGCGCCAGTGTGGGATGCTTGGCCGGATATCTATATTTGTGCAGAAGATACCTTGGATTTCTTTCACAGTGCTTTTGACCCTGATGGAGATTCCTTGGTTTACGAGTTATGTGTCCCCTCAGCAGGATTGAATTCAACAGATAACTCATGGACTATTCCACCTACTAATCTTGTAATTCCAGAAGTCGTCTTCTCTAATGGTTATGATTTGAATAATGTCTTCGGTGCAGGAGATCCATTGACCATTGATCCTCAGACAGGTAGGATGTTTGCAGTACCCTTCCCTATCGAATCTCAATTTCTGGTCGGTGTATGTGTGAAAGAATACAGAAATGGTGTATTGCTCTCAGAGATAAGGCGGGATTTCGAGTATAATGTCAGAATATGTGGTAGAGCTCCCATTGCCACTGCAGAGCCAGATGCCTTTATGAAATGTAATAGTCTGGAGATTAATTTTGAAAATAATAGTACTTCTAACTTTCAAGACTTTGATAGTTTGGATTTCACATGGATATTTGATTATCCAGATAATACTTTCACTTCTGATGCAGTCGCACCAAGTTTTACTTTCCCCAGGTCAGGAAACTATACAGTAGCTTTGGCAGTTAGTGATGGGACTTGTGTAGACACGGCATTTGTGGAAGTCAGCGTAGCTACTGAGGATGATCCATCATTGGGATTTAGCTTGGACGCTGAAAATTGTAATCCGTTCACAGCTATACACCTGGAAGCCAATCACAGCTTCAGAGATAGCGTGCCAGATGATAACTATGTCTGGATCATCACTCAGGTGGATGGTACCATGGATACTTTATCAGGTCGCATCGTCGACTATGATCTTAACGGTGACCAGAATGTCATGATACAATTGGATGTTCTGGGGCCCACGGGTTGTGTCAGTACGACGACTCAGTCCAGAATAGTGGAAACAACTCAGAATCCAATTGTTGACTTTGACTTCAATTCCTACAATTGTAATTCTATAACATCTGTGGATCTTTTCGGAGAGGTGGTTTCCACAGAGCTGGTTCCAGATTCCACTTGGCAGTGGATAGTGACAACTTCTTCTGGAACGACGACCATAAATGGAGCGGACCCCACAGTGGATCTCGGTACAGAATTGACGCAAGATGTTACAGTGGCCTTTGTTGTACGGACACCTAATGGATGTCGGGACACGATGGAGCGATCATTCACAATCGACACTGCCCCAGATCCTATATTGAGCCTGGATTTCAATGCAAATAATTGTGAAGGTTCCACAGAAGTATTTCTAAATGGCTTTGCTTCAAGCAATACACAGACCATCGATCAGAATTCATACTCTTGGACTTTGATAGCTAATAATACAACCTACAATCTGCAAGGCGCCAATGTATCTCAAGATATCATCACGGACCAGATTGTCATTGTACAACTGCAAGTCACGACCATAGAGGGTTGTACCACTACCATCTCAGATACCTTGCAAATAGTGACGATACCCTTCTCACCAGTATTTAACGATGCGGTGGTATGTCCTGGAGAATCTGCTGTGGTCTACACTAATACTGATCCCAATACTTCTGTAACAGTAACACCAGATAACAATCTTGTGGTAGATGCCAATGGTAATTACCTAATTACAAATAATACGCAATCACAAGCTTTTACGATTACAGTGGATAACGGCGACTGTACTAGAATAGGACAGGTTAACGTGAACGTGGACTCTAATCCGAGCTTTGCACAACTGGATGATGTCATTCAATGTGGAGATGCGACTGTACAATTGAATCCTAGTGGTAACACGGCTTATGTCTATAATTGGGAAGGACCTTCTGGTGTGACGTTCAGTCAGACTGCGGCGAATCCTACGGTATCTTTACCGGTCAGCGGTACTTTTTTTGTGACAATTTCTACGAGTGCTTTTAGTGATTGTCTAGCTTATGATACGATAACCGTTAGCAGAGTTGAATTACCGACCATAGATGTCTTGCCGAGCAATGAATTCATCTATTGTGAAGGTTCAGATATAAACTTGAACGCAACTAGTAGTGGAGACTTGACTTGGAAAGATCCGAGTGGCATAGTGATTGGGACAGGTCCAGGGCCTATTAATATTACGGGGCTAACGCAATCTGCGGTATATACTGTAGAGGCGGTTGACAGATTTGGTTGTTTTTCAGCAGAACAACTGGAGATACAGTTCATAGCCGCTCCCACCATCCCTATTGATCCAGTGACCCAGTTTCAAGTCTGTGAAGGAGATTCACTGACAGCAGTCATTACTACTAATAATCAGATAACCTGGACTACAGCTAACGGACTTATTTTGTCCAATACGAATGTCTTGAGCTTCCCAGTATTGGATCAGGATACGACAGTATTGATTACGGCGACGAATGACTTAGGTTGTACGTCGACACAAGAATTAACCTTTACAACGTTTGATTTACCAGAGGTGAGTGATGAGCCTTTGGACTTTAGCATCTGTCTTGATTCAGAAGCAGTTTTTGAATTGAATTCTCAAGATTCTGTTTCGTGGTTTGATACAGACGGTAACTTGATTACGACTGGTAATGAATTACCACTGGTGGGTCTGGAAGAAGCGACCACCTATTATATAGAATATCTGAATCTGAATGGCTGTATGAGTTTTGATACCTTGCAGGTCAATGTTTTTGATGAATTAGGCTTACAGATAAATCTTGGAGCAGAGGAACAAATCTATTGCAGAGGGTTTAGCCCTGAGATAAGTTCCACCTTCAATGTTGATTCTGATATTACCTGGACGGTCAATGGGATGGTCGTAGGAACTGGCTCTGAATTACTTGATTATTTTCCTGAAGGTGATGTCACCTTGATAGCTCTGGCAGAGGATGACTCAGGTTGCATGGAATCAGACACCATTATAATCACTGAATCATTTGCAGAAGGAACTGTCTCTGGTCCTAATACCATGTGCTTAGGAGATGAGATCACTTTGATGTATCAACCTAATGGACTTTCGGAGTATGAAATTACTTGGACTCCAGATGTCAATACTGATTCCATAGGGACTTCTATCGTGGCATCACCAGAGATTACAACTAATTATTCAGTTCTTTATGTCAATGAAGATGGCTGTGAAGACACGACTAATTTCTTGGTTGAGGTGGGAGGCTTTGCAGCAGCACCTCAGGCAACAACGTCCAAAGAAGAAATATGCCTGCTGGAATCCGTAGATCTGAATGTGACCAATACTTCTGGTGATAACTATATCTGGACACCTGCGAATTCTCTGGATGACCCTACCCTCACTGATCCGACTGCAACTCCAGAAATTACGACATTATATCAAGTCACTATCACTGATGATCTGGGCTGCTCTGCAGAATCTTCTGTGGAGGTCATAGTTATCTTACCGACTTGCACTGAAGATGATGTATTCTTACCGAATATGTTTACACCGAATGCAGATATGCTTAACGATACTTTCAAAGCAGAATCTAATTTTATTGAGAGTATGACTTTGACTGTGTATAATCGATGGGGAGAAGAAATGTTCTCTACCACTGACAAAGACATCGGGTGGGATGGCACCTATCAGGGGGCAGAGTTGGCGCCTGATGTATATGGGTATTATTTTACGGCAGTCTGTGTCAATGGCTTTACTTATCAGAAGCAAGGCAATGTGACTTTACTCAAGTAAGAACAAATAGATCAGTCATTGAAAAATATTACACCGTAGTGAAGACACAGCCTAAGAATAGGCGATAATTATTCCCTCTGGCGATTGAGCCTTATGGCTAATGCCAGTATCTTTGCAACCACATGAGTAAGAAAGGACGTGTATTAGTGGCCATGAGTGGCGGTATCGATAGCACTGTAACTGCTATGATGTTGCATGAGCAAGGGTATGAGATTGTCGGTATAACCATGAAAACCTGGGACTATGCGTCTTCTGGTGGTTCGAAAAAGGAGACGGGCTGTTGTAGTCTAGACTCTATTAATGATGCCAGACAGATTGCAGTGGAAAAAGGTTTTCACCATTTCATAGTTGATATCAGAGAAGAGTTTGGGGACTATGTTATTGATAATTTTGTAGATGAGTACATAGCTGGAAGGACTCCTAATCCTTGCATACTGTGTAACACTCATATTAAGTGGAGCGCCTTACTCAAACGTGCTGACGCGATGGATTGTCAATTCATAGCAACGGGTCATTATGCAACCATCAAGCAAGAGAATGACCGCTATTTCATATCCAAAGGTGTCGACCCTCGCAAAGATCAATCTTATGTGTTGTGGGGGCTCTCCCAAGAGTGCATGGCGCGGACAATGTTTCCACTTGCAGATTATACCAAAGAAGAAATAAGAAAGATGGCCTTCGACTGGGGCTACGAGTCTCTGTCCAAGAAACCAGAGAGCTATGAGATTTGTTTTGTGCCGGATAATGATTACCGCGGTTTCTTGAAACGACGTGTACCGGAATTGGCTGAAAGTGTCAAAGGTGGCACCTTTGTGGATAGCAATGGCGCATTGCTAGGTCGACATGAGGGTTACCCTTTCTATACCATAGGGCAGAGAAAAGGATTAGGCGGCGGCTTCAAGACACCTAAGTATGTCACCAATATCATCCCAGACAGTAATACCATCGTACTCGGAGAAGCAGATGACCTGTTGAAAAATTCGATGCAAGTCGGTGAGATCAATTATCAGAAGCATCTGAGTGTGGATCCTTCCAAGGAGTATGTGACAATGGTGCGATATAATGATCGAGGTACCTTGAGTCAAGCGGAATTAATGGATAATGATGAAATGAAGGTCCATTTTCTTGCTAATGTCAGAGGTATCGCTCCTGGCCAATCAGCTGTTATCTATGACGGAGCAGATGTCGTGGCAGGTGGTATCATACTCAGAAAGTAGTTACTTTTTCAGGGCAGAATCCATGATTTGTTGTCTTGCTTAGGGAAGGCTTGTTCATTTGGCTAACATATGAATGACCAATTACTTAACTTTATACATTAAAGAATTACATAATGTGTATGTCATTGAAAATAAAGCTATTACTAGTATCCTTGGCCGCAGCTTGCTTATTCTCTTGCGCTGACGAAAGTATCGTGCTAGCACCAGAAGCCTTAGGTTTGGAATATTATCCCATAGAGGAAGGTCAGTATTGGATATATGAGGTGGATTCTACCGTAGTCATAGGCGGTGGGGCTTCACTGTTTACTTCGCAATCCTATGTAAAAGAAGAAATAACCGGCTCCTTCACTAATTCTCAGGGGGATACTAGTTTTGTATTGACCATATCCAATTCTAATACCTTGGATGGAACCTATGTTGTGACTGATGTATGGAAAGTAGAGAAATCAGATACTCGTGTGATTCGATTTGAAGAGAATAGAGCCTTCATTAAATTAGTTTTCCCTATAAAGGAAGGTGTCAGTGTGGAGAATGTATTATTTGACGAGCAGGTGGAACTGAATATTGCTCAGCAAAAGATGAGACCTTACCTGAACTGGGACTATAAAGTTCTGGAAGCAGGCGGATTCGCCACTGTGGCTAATAAAAATTACAACAACATCATCAGAGTGCAGCAAGCGAATAACCAAGCTGATTTTGCCAATGAGGTCAACTTTAGAGTGGTGGAAGAAATCTATGCACCTAATATTGGAATGATAGAACGACGTATGGAAATTTTCGATACGGATTGCTTGGGTTGTCTGGAACCGTGGATAGAGAAGGCGGATAGAGGCTATGAAGTGACACAACGGCTGGTAGATCATAACTAAGAATATAAGATTTGATTGAGCTAGTTCCTATAGGCCATTCTGCAAAAAGCAGAGGAATAGATGGCAGTTTCAAAACACGAATAGTAGAAGAGTTTAGAGCAGACTTACTCAAGGCCAGAGCTATTTTCATAAATCTGGATGGCTCCAAAGTGCCTTTTCTCATAGAGTCTTCTTCAGTTCAGAATGGCATAATCCTGAAACTGGATGAAATAGATACCCCTGAGTCAGTAACGGCCTTGCTCAACAAAGAGCTCTTTCTCGAAATTTCTGAAGTATCGGATGCCGCGCTTCAAGACAACACCTCACAGCATCCTCTTACTGGATTTTTCATATCAGATCAGAATGATAAAAAAATAGCTCCTATAGAGGAACTCATAGAATATCCTAATCAGTTGCTCGCCAAGATCAATTTCAATGACAAGGAACTCCTCTTGCCGATTCATGAAAAGCTCATCATCGAAATGGACGAGCAAAATCAAACTTTGAAATTGGAAATAGCCGAAGGCTTGCTTGACTTATAGGCTTAGCTCTCCCCCTCTCAACCAAAGAAACCAAAGCTCAATGGTTTCAAAATCCTCGGAATGAATTTAATATGATCCGAAGCTGTCAGCTCTGGATCTTTAATGACTAATCCTAATTTATAAAAATCAATAGTCCGACAGTGGTAGTCTCGTTTGATTTGATTCCAGGCTCCGCGCATCCCACTAGACCAATTGATATCATCCATAACGATCACTTGCTTTTCTGGGCCTGCCCTCCATATCCATTCAAAATATTTTATTGTCGATTCGTAGGTGTGATCCCCATCCATATAAACAAAATCAGCTCGACTCAGTACCTCAGGGACCTTATGCAGCACAGTGTCAAATAAACCAAGATAAGCCGTCACCTTGATATTCAATTCTTTAAAATTATTACAAGCTAAATCATACAAAGGCTCAGCACCTTCTATCGTATGCAACTCGGCTTCAGGTGAGCCAGCGTTGAGATAGCTGGTCGCTAAGCCAAGATTAGTGCCCAATTCCATAATGACTTTTGGTCTGAAATAAAGCGTAAGATTTCTGAGTAATCTGCACTTATAAACATTTGAAGTAGAAGTTGCAGCTAAGGTTTTGACAGTTTTTTGTATTAGCTTAGAACTACTTGTTTTGTGAGAGCCGGCCCCGTGATCTTCAAAGGTAATGACGGTCTCATCTTGCTTCAACTTTTGTCGTAAAGTTTCCAAAGCTGTATCGGCATAGTAAGTTTTCCTCAGCTCAAAGATATGAGTAAGGAGCTTGTAGAGATATGGGGAGTGTACACTATTTATAGTCTTGGACTCCCAATAAAAATTCAATAAAGCTTTAAGATTTGACCTACTCAAGTAATTTGATAAATTTGATATCGAAACTATGAAACTCCATTGAAACTGATCAATTATATTCAGGGTTCCTTATTCAGAATCGTGTTTTTATTCACGATTCTCATATTTCATCCTATTCAGTGGTTGACTTATAACTTATTAGGTGCTAGGGCACAAGAAAAGCTGATTTATGCACTTAATGCGATACTTACTTATTCCATCCAGTTTTTCGGCAATAAGATTCAGTTTACTAACGAGTATGAGCTACCTGTGGATAGGCCTCTGATATTTATGGCCAACCATCAAAGCATGTGGGATATCGTAGGGATATATTGGTTTTTGAGAGCTTACAGGCCAGTTTTCGTATCCAAAGTGGAACTAAAGAAAGGCATTCCCAGTATATCATATAACCTCAGAAAAAGTGGTGCGGCCTTCGTGGATCTTGAGGACAAGAAAGAGACGATCAGGGACATACTGAAGCTTAGTCAGAAAATTGCTGATGAGAATCGAGCTGCTGTCATTTTTCCTGAAGGACGAAGATCCCGTGACGGGGTACTTAAGGAATTTGCCTACGGAGGGGTTACTGCCTTACTCAAGAAAGCACCCAAGGCCTTGATCGTTCCTATTACCGTGCAAGGAACGGGTGCTATTACTGCAAGGAAATACAAGATCCATACAGGCAAACAAGTTAGTTGGACAGTAATGGAGCCTTTTGAGATTGGGGACTTAGCTATCCCGGAAATAACAGAGAAAGCCAGAGCAGCAATAGCTGTAGAGTTAGGTCAGCAGCCATAAAGCCGAGTAGGAATAATACTACCTTTGCAGGTATGGAAAGCATAGATCAGGTACTGGAATTGATGAATTTGGAGCAGCTGGATGTCTGCTTGTATCGTGGTCAGAGCTACAAGACGCCTTGGGAACGCGTATTTGGAGGACAGGTGCTGGGGCAATCTTTACATGCAGCTTATCAGACAGTACCCAAGGACAGGATAGCACATTCCATGCATGCTTACTTCATCTTGCCAGGCGATTGCGATCATCCTATTATCTATGAGGTGGATACGATTAGAGATGGCGGAAGTTTTACAACCAGAAGAGTTGTGGCTAAGCAAAGAGGCAAAGCGATATTCAATATGGCTGCCTCATTCCAGCTTGCTCAGTCAGGCTTGGAACACCAGATGGATATGCCCAAAGTCAAAGCTCCAGAGGTCACTAAAAGTGTCTCAGAGAGACTTAAACCCATCAAATTTCTAAGCCCGAAAATCTATAAGAAATTAATAGGTATAGATCCTAATGCCTTTGAATTCAGACCAGTAACCAATCCCTATTCTCTACCGCCCCAAAACCTGGACCCCTATCTTCAAGTATGGTTCAAATCCATAGCAAAAGCTGATGTCGACTTACCTATGCAACAGCAACTGCTTGCCGCCGCTTCTGATTTTGGTTTGCTGCGTACTGCTGCTCTACCCCATCAGACCAAGATCATGATGAAGAAAATGGTGTTTGCAAGTCTGGATCACGCGATGTGGTTTCATAAGGATTTCAGGATAGATGAGTGGATGCTGTTCGAGACGGATAGTCCTAGTGCTTCTAATTCGAGAGGTTTTACCAGAGGTAGCATCTATAACCGAGAAGGTGTCTTGATAGCCAGTGTTGCGCAGGAGGGGCTGATGAGGATTTTGGATTGAGCTGGGTAAGATGTAGAGGGGAGCCAGTGATAAGAATCTGATGATGAATTTATTGAAAATACTGATTCATTATATAAACAGAAACTAAGGAAAAATTTAAAGCTGATTTCATGTTTTCTAAACAACTTTAAAAATTAAGTTCCTAACCAGGCATAGACTCACCGCAGAGGCGATTCAGACACAACCCTGTTATTAAAGGAATTTCAACATACAGAATTAAAAAAGTCAAACTTTAAAAAAAACTAAGATCCATAAATTTTCTCAGTTCCACTTAAATACCTACTCAGTAAAAGTTAGATGAAAGGTTATGACGTGTTGTGGCCTATTTTTAAGTTACGATGAGGCTATGTCATTAGGTTTTAACATTACATCTCAATTACCTCTTCCTCTGCGATAACAAATACTCTTTCTCCAGGCTTAGGATACACAATAGATAAACCAGTAAATGCACCAAACGCTGGCAATACCGCTTGCTTTCTTGCAAAGTAGAAGCAAGGCAATTTCATCACTTGTTTACCAGTGCCTTCAAGCACAACACCAGGGTGCAAATGCCCATAAAAATTATAATGTTGTAAGTCTTCTGTACCTAATGGATAGTGAGAAAAAATAAACGGTTCGATAATCAATGGAGGATTATGTATTTTCATTACTGAATCCTTATAAATGTCAGTGGGTAATATATCATGATTACCCTTTACCAATTCAAATGAAATCTCTGTATATCCACTCAAAAATTTAGCAAATTTCACCCAAACATTGTTCAAGCTGCTATGAAACAGATCCCCTAGGAATAAAACTTTTACAGGATGAAAATCATCTAAGAGTTGTTTTAGATTACTGAAATTTTGATTAATAATAGCAGCGGGTGCAGCCAAGCCTTGCTTCCTGAAATGTGCAGCTTTGCCCAGGTGCAAATCAGCAATGAGTAGAGTTCTTTTTTCTTCCCATAGTATACCTCTACAGGGGTGAAGTGTAAGATTTTGTTCTTGGAACAGAATGGATTTCAAGGCTTCGCTTATGTGAATTAGTAAATTGTAAAAAAATAGAGGCTTTACGTAATCATCTTTAACTTCATCTTCTGTATTCGTTCCCTCAATGTTTCACTGGATAATTTTTCGCGTAACCTATCCACAATTATTGGCAACGAAAATGGCGTAGGTTTAACAGGTCTAGTTATTACGATACGTTGCTTACTTATCCTTTTCAGCGTTTCATATAATCGTTCTTCTTGTAACTGAAATTGCATGACTTCTTCATAGGCTTGTTTGACTAACAAATTGTCGGGTTCGTGCTCTTCAAATACCTGAAAGAATAATTGTGATGAAGATTGCAGGTGTTTACTCCTTTTTGCCGAACCTGGATAACCCTTGAAGATCAATCCTGCAATAGAGGCAATGTCGCGAAATTTCCGTTTAGCCATCTCTACTGAGTTTACACTACGTTGAATATCTTTTCTCAAGTTTTTTTCGGAAAATAGAACCTTGTTGATGACATTTTCTACATCCATTTCTTGGTCAGACAATAACTCAAACCCATAATCATTAACAGCTATGGAAAAGCTAATAGACTGATACTGACTCAAACGCCAAGCTATTATGGTGCTCAGACCCTCGTGCACAAATCGACCATCGAACGGGTAGAAAACTAAATGATATCCTTCTCTGTCCTTAAAATATTCTATCAATAATTCATCTTCATTGGCGATGTGAGAACGGCTTTTTTGGAGTTCCGTCAAGGGTCTGATCTTTTTTAATTCTGCTGTCTTTATGTTGTCTCCTTGAATTAGATTCATTTGATATCTCAACTCCTCCGATAATCTAGATGAGAAAGGCATCCGACCACCTGCCCACGATGGCGTCACGCCTTTCTTTTTTCTACTAGCTTTGACATATACTTCCATTTCTTTAATTCTAACGACTTCCAATGCTCTTCCACTAAAAATAAAAACATCACCGGGGCTCAATGATGATATGAATCGTTCTTCAATTCTACCAATTTTAGTACCATTTCGATACTTCACTTCCATCGTAGTATTGCTGACAATTGTGCCAATCGACAATCGATGACGGGTAGCCATTGTTTTGTCTACTATGTAGTATTTTCCATTGTGTATTCCTACACGATTATACTCATCATAAGCAACTAATGATTTCCCACCTGTACATATAAACGCTAAACACCATTCCCATTCCTCACGCGTAATACTCTCATAACTATAGGTTTTTTTGATTTCATTATAGATTTGCTCTTCTATGAATCCACTAGATACCGAAAGTGTTACCATATATTGAACTAGCACATCGAATGACCTGACATAGGGCATTCTATTTTCCAGATTACTTTTCTTCACTGCACGTCGCAATGCCGCACCTTCTATTATCTCCATAGCATGCGTCGGTACAAAATAAATCGTACTTGTTGCTCCAGGCTGGTGACCACTCCGACCAGCCCTCTGCAGGAATCTTGCTACACCCTTAGGGCTACCTATCTGAATCACTGTTTCTACAGGTCTAAAATCCACACCTAAGTCTAAACTGGAGGTACAGACCACTAAAGTGATGGTGCCTTCGTGCAGAGCATTTTCTACCCAATCTCGTTGCTCCTTGGCTATGGCGCTGTGATGCATTGCAATGAGTCCCGCCAAGTCTGGCTGATTTTCCAACAGTGCATTATACCACCGCTCACATTGGTTACGAGTATTGGTGAATATAAGTGAAGTGTCACTTCTATTAACGATTTCCATAACTTTGTCTACCATCCGAATCCCTAAATGACCTGCCCAAGGAAATTTTTCTATTTTGTCAGGTAGTACGGTCTCTATTTTTATTTTTTTGGAAATCTTGGATCGGATAAGTGTCCAATTTCCTGTGTGATAATCTTCCCCAAATAACACAGCTGCTGCCTCATCCATATTTCCGATAGTAGCTGATATGCCCCAAAATTTTAATTTCGGTAGTAGAGACTTTAGTCTGGAAATACCGAGTTCAACTTGTACTCCTCTCTTAGAGCCTAATAATTCATGCCACTCATCAGTGACAAAGGCTTTTAAGTTCTTGAAAATTTCCTCGTATCCGACAGTTGCGAGAAGTAGGTGTAAGCTCTCAGGTGTCGTAATTAATATTTCAGGTGGATTTCTCTTTTGTTTAGCCCGCTCGTTAGATGAGGTATCCCCCGTTCTGATAGAAATTTTCCAATCAACCCCCATTTCCTCTGCTGCTCGTTCGGCTGATGATTTAATTTCTTTAGTAAGTGCTTTTATAGGTGATATCCAGATCGCTTGAAGCCCGTTGTTAGAGGGTAGTATTTTCTTTTTGCTATGTGCTTTCAGAAATTCTAATAGAATAGGAATGATAAGTGCATATGTTTTTCCACTTCCAGTTGCGGCATTGACGATGCCACTCTTATTTTGAAGATAAGCCTTCCAGGTCTTTAGTTGAAACGGGAACGCAACCCAGCCTTTAGACTTGAACCATCTTTCTCCTAGTTCTATCTGTTCTGTTCGAGTCATTCAGGATCTTATGCCTTGCGAAGGTTGGCGTTAATGAAGTCTGATATTGTATTTGGATCTTTCACTTCAACAATTGATTTTATAATCTTCATCTCTAAGTTCTATTATGATGGTTTTGATATGTCCATAACATCCCAACAATTTTTTCCTTTCTTTGAAAATAGGTTCCAGCTTTGGTAATCCAGGGACATAAATGCCTGGCAGGCGTAGGCCTTTCCATATATCTAAGTCTGATTCATCTTGGTAGGCTCGAATTACACTTTCTGTAGCTATGCTCAGACTACCTTTGAAAGCCCATAATTTGTGGAGATATGTAACATAGAAAAGAAATTTATTGTTCTCTAGATATAGGCTGACCATAATTTAAACTCTATGTGTTTTAGTGCCTCAAAAATCAACTTTAGAAAAATAGCTAAAATATTCTACATATCTGTAACTCTACTGACCATATACTTCTAACATCTTTTTCAAGTCTATCAGCGTATTTGCGTCTTCTGCTTTTTTGTCTGTTCGCCAGCGCAACATTCTTGGGAATCTCAAGGCAACTCCTGACTTATGACGACTGGAAGCGTTGATGCCTTCGAAGGCAATTTCAAAAACTAATTCTGGATTGACACTACGTACAGGTCCAAATCTTTCTTTAATATTTTTTCTTACCCACGCTGTAATTTTTCTGAATTCTTTATCCGTTAATCCTGAATAGGCTTTGGTAAAAGGAACCAAATTATTGTCCTCATCCCAAACCGCAAAAGTGTAATCGGTATATAAATTGGCACGTCGACCATGGCCTTGTTGTGCATATATCATTACCGCATCTATGGTCATCGGATCGACTTTCCATTTCCACCAATCACCACGCTTCCGCCCTGAGCGATATTCGGAATCCATTTTTTTAATCATCAGACCTTCACTCAAATGTATGCGTGAATTGGCTCTTTCCGTTGCTGCGGTCTCCCAATCCTCCACCTCAATAACCTCAGATAACAATAGCACCTCATTTGGATTTTCATTTACCACTCTCTCCAATAGGCGTCTTCTTTCCTTAAGTGGTCTGCTGCGAATGTCCTTACCCTCAAATTCGAGCAAATCATAACACATCATGACAACTGGAGCTGTTTCTAATATTTTCTTGGTGACATTCTTACGTCCTATTCTAGTTTGCAAGATATTAAATGTCAGAGGCTTTCCATCTCTATATGGCAGGATTTCACCATCAATGACTGTCCCATTAGGCAGTATCTTTGCCAGAGGGTCATACTCAGGAAATTTGTCGGTCACTAATTCTTCACCTCTTGACCACACAAATAGGTGATCTTCTCGTACAATAATCTGTCCTCTTATACCATCCCATTTACGTTCTACTTGCCATTCATCAGGACTACCGAGAGTGATGGGTTCATTTTCCAACGCATAGGCAAGATAGAATGGGTAAGGCTTAGAGATATCATCCAAGGCATTTTCTGATCGAATTAATTCATCGTAGGTAATCGTGTCTGGTGTCCAGTTACCCATGAGCCTATGAGCGATAGCATTCTCTTCTTGATCTTCATATTGTGCCAAAGCACGCATCATTAATTTCTGAGATACACCAACTCTGAATCCACCTGTAATTAATTTATTGAATACGAATCGTTCCTTATAGGTCATGCCTTGCCAGATGTCGATTACTGCTGCTTTTTTAACCTCATCTTCTTTTTTATCTAGACTTTTTATTAGCTCAATCCAATAAGTAAGTGATTCATCGTGCCGTTCTTGTGGTGGTGGAAGAACTAGCGCTATTGTTTCAGCCAGGTCACCTACGACTTGATAACTTTCTTCAAAAAGCCATAATGGTATGGCAGCCAACTCAGCGGCCCACTCTCTCAGCAGACTAGTTTTGACTGTCCTTTTTGGGCGACGATGAGAAAGAATAGCGATTGACCAGAGTCGATCTTCGTCCTCTACTTGCCCAAAGTATTCTACGAGAGCAGCCACCTTCACCAGTGTCTTGGTGGTTTGATCAAGTTTGGAAAAAAGTTTTGTAAAGTGTTTCAATCTTTGGTGGTTTATGAATGGGCTGTGTTTAGTGAGACCTTTATTAATTATTAGTTACTTTTCACTTTCATCCGAATCTATGCTTTCTCCGGTAAATTCTGTTTTCGCTGCCACTGCTTCTATTCCTTGATCATTCAAGTATTTGGAGTATACTGCGGTATACCCATGGGTAACAATAACTTTACTTGCCTCTGTCTCTGAGACAACTCTATTGAGGTCTTTCCAGTCCACATGATCAGATAGGACGAAACCCTTATCGACTGCTTTTCGTCTCCGAGCTCCCCTTAATGTCATCCAACCTGAGGCAATACCAATCGAAATGGGTTTGAATTTTTTCATCCAGCTAGAATTTAATGCTGAAGGTGGCGCCAATATTAGATTTTTATGGTAATCTTTTATTGGTATTTCTTTTGTTACTCTTATGGTGGGTGGTAAGGATACACCTTGTGCTCTCATCACTTCATTGATGTTTTCCACCGCACCGTGAGTGTATATAGAACCTATGGAGCTATCTAGACCTTGCAAAATGCGTTGGGCTTTGCCTAGTGAATAGCCAGTAATAAAAGTGACCTTTCCTGCATCTGAATTCCTCTTCCACCAATTATTAATGTTAGCGAAAATTTCCTCTTGTGGCTTCCAATCATAGACAGGCAAACCAAAAGTAGATTCAGTTATAAAGGTATCACACTTAATCGGTTCGAAGGGCTCCGCCAATCCATCATTTTCAAGTTTGTAATCTCCCGAGGCAACCCAAACTTCACCTTTATACTCCACTCTTATTTGAGCAGAGCCTAGTATGTGTCCTGCTGGATGGAACGAGAAGTTTACTCCGTTGATATTTATTTTTTCTCCGAAGTTTATAGTTTGCAGATTGATATTCCCTAAGCGGTATTTTATGGCTGGACCTGCTGTAGTTGTGGTAAGGTACGATTCACTACCATAACGAGAGTGATCTGAATGACCATGGGTTATCATTGCTTTTTTCACAGGTTTCCAAGGGTCTATGAATATATCGGCACGAGGACACCAGATTCCTTTCGCTGTAAATTGTAATAAATCTGAGGAATGAGGTTTAGGCATAGGTGAAGTTTCAGTAAACAGACTATTATATCGTACAGCACGCCGGTTAAACATTCATCAGTATTGAAATGTTCATTGTTGTACAATAGGCATAGATCATAGGCAATTATCACTATACTTGAGTTGTAAGAGGATTCGTTCTTAGAAATACTATTACAAATATGCATGCGCCGGTAGCGAGTAAAGTATGAGATGATAACAATATGATCCAGGAAATCTTATTGAATAATCAGCTTAGTTATTTAAACTTCATATATGGATAACCCACTGAAAGGATTAAAGAAAGCAGGTAAGAAATTTAGTAAGGGCATCAATCGTCTAGTAGAGAAAATTGATTCAAAGGACCCACTTATGATTATTCCTTACCGTGGATACGCTAATTCTAATAGAATATACCTCAGAGGTAGAGTACTCGAAGATGAAAATATATTCAAAGGCAAAAATGATAATCAAATTCAAAATATTATCAATAGTATTAAACGATTTGAATCTGACGAAATACCGAATGCAGATGTGAGAATAATTTGCGCCAACCAATCCTTTAAATGTAAGACTGATCAGGAAGGATATTTTGTATTGGATGATAATTGGACTGCTCCTGCTATGAAGGATTCTAATGCTTGGAAGAAAGTAAAAGTTGAATTGATTCTGCCAACAAAAATTGATGGGAAGAAAATAAAAGCTCAAGGAGAAATCCATATTCCTTCGGAGAATGCAGACTATGGTATAATAACAGATATCGATGACACTATTCTACAAACTCATGTTGCATCACTTTTTAAGTTAAGAATGCTTTACTCAACGATGTTTAAGAATGCGCATCAGCGATTACCAATTGATGGTATGTCGGAATTATTTGAAAATTTTGTCTTAGGTGCTAATGGTAAGAGAAAGAATCCTATCTTTTATTTGTCACATAGTCCGTGGAACGTTTATGATCTATTAGAAGAATTTTTGGAAGTGCATAGTTTTCCGAAAGGCCCATTGTTGCTGCGTGATTTTGGAATTAAGCCCTCTGGTGAGTATTCTAATCATAAAATCAGTTCAATCGCACATATATTAAATATGTATCCAAAATTGCCTTTTATTTTAATTGGAGATTCTGCTGAGAAAGATGCAGATTTTTACCTAGAAGTAGCAAAAGTATTTCCTAAACAAGTAAAAGCTATTTACATCAGGCAAACCCGCGATACAAAGAATGCTCGACGAATCAAGAAATTAATCGATAAGAATACTGATGTTTCTGCTGTCTTAATTCACACATCTGATGAAATACGTAATCATAGTATCAAAAATGAAATACTGCCACGTGACTCGTGAACCTATGAAAGTTAATTCATCCTAGGATAATCAGCTGTATCTACCGATTTGTAATTTTTAAAAAGAGAAAAAAGTACCCGGAGCGGGACTTGAACCCGCACGACCGTGAAGTCATTGGATTTTAAGTCCAACGTGTCTACCAATTCCACCACCCGGGCCTTTCTCGTGGTATTCGAACGCTGGACATCCGAATGATTTGATCTAAATGGAGCGAAAGACGGGATTCGAACCCGCGACCCCGACCTTGGCAAGGTCGTGCTCTACCAGCTGAGCTACTTT
>ENA-ORXM01001382-ORXM01001382.1-marine-metagenome-genome-assembly--contig:-NODE-1382-length-34281-cov-4.705795_pt1 | contig 34281 bp, 30 predicted proteins | sample MGYA00237867_ERZ511480 | MGnify/ENA primary metagenome ERZ511480 (study PRJEB26309, sample SAMN06266103) | marine metagenome | isolation source: Algal blade | place: United Kingdom:Sidmouth, United... | reverse complement strand
TAACAGTTTTCGATATGTATTGGTACCGGCAAATGCATCGACCGCTAAGTTGAATTTTTCGAATTATGAAGCCGTCAAAGCATTTTATAATCTTCCCGATTAAAACTTTACCTCTACAAGACACCCGTGGCTTTATGCGACGGGTGTTTCTTTTATCAACTTAGCCTCAAAAAGTATTTCAAAATGTTTCAATAATTTCCGCTTTACCTCATTCATATCAACTTCTTTCTGCCCCAATTCTACATTCAATGAAGTAACCGCCTTATCCTTTATCCCGCAGGGAATCATTAAATCAAAGTACCCTAAATCGGTATTGACGTTTAGGGCAAAACCGTGCATGGTGACCCAACGGCTGGCACGTACGCCCATGGCACAAATTTTTCGCGCAAACGGAGTGCCAACATCCAACCAAACACCCGTTTCACCATCAGACCGTTCGGCTTTTAATCCATACTCGGCCAAGGTCAAAATGACCATTTCTTCCAAGAGCCGTAGGTATTTATGAATATCGGTAAAAAAATTATCGAGGTCCAGAATGGGGTAGCCCACAATCTGTCCTGGGCCATGGTAGGTGATATCCCCTCCTCTGTTTATTTTGTAAAATTTGGCTTCCTTTCGGGCCAGCTCGGCCTCATTGACCAAAAGGTTATTCATATCGCCACTTTTTCCTAAAGTAAAGACATGGGGGTGTTCAACGAAGAGAAAATGGTTCGGGGTTTCCAAATCGGTTTTCTCTCGTCGGTTCTTGATTTTCAGATCGACCGTTTTCTGAAATAGCAGTTCTTGATAGTCCCAACTTTCTTTATAGTCTTTTAGGCCTAGATCCTTTAAAAGTACCTTCTTATTCATCACCACAAAAGTATGAAATGTCAGACTTTAAGTATTCCCTCCCCATCGGGGAGGGCTAGGGAGGGGCCTAACTCGGATTGTTCAAAATCACCAAGGCCGCAATAACTCCTGGCACCCATCCGCAGAAAGTAAGTAAAAGTACAATTAGAAAAGAACCACAACCTTTACCGATAACGGCCAGAGGAGGAAACAAAATGGCAAGTAAAACACGTAAAAAACTCATTTGATTTGGAATTTAATTGATTGATGACCGCCCCAATGCGCAGCGCGTATCTATTTGACGCAATTACATCGTATTTGTTACATAACCTGGCAGCTTTGGCCCCTAAAACCAAACCATAACGATAAAATTCCGTAACTAAGGGTATGAATATAAGAAAATACGTCTTGCATCTTTCACTAACGGTAGCTATTCTTTCAATAGGCATGGCCTGCAGTAAAAGAACGATTTCTCCGCAAGGTATTTATGAAGATGCATTCGAAAATGAAGTGAGCCCGAACAAAGATACCATCGCTTTTTCGACCCTACCCTACCTTGCTTTGGGAGATAGTTATACAGTAGGTGCGAGTGTTTCACCTTCCGCTAAATTTCCATCACAACTGAGTGCTTTTCTTGAAAAAGAGCTAGATGTAAACGTAAACTTGGAACTAATTGCTACTTCAGGTTGGCGTACCGACAATTTATTAAGCGCTTTGGAAAATGTGAATACAGACCGAACTTATGGCTTGGTGACACTCTTGATAGGCGTGAACAACCAATATCAAGGCATTCCTTTCTCCAAATATGAAATCGAGTTTACCGAGCTTTTTGAGCGGGCTTTGGCATTAGCTGATGGAAATAGGGAACGTTTGATTATTATTTCAATTCCCGACTGGGGGTATACCCCGTTTGGAGAAGGATTTGATCGCGAACAGATTTCATCTGAAATCGATAGGTACAATGACTTTGCAGAGCGTAAAGCCGCCAAATTCGATGTAACCTTTATCTATATTACCGATACCACGCGCCGCGGACTGGCAGAAAAGGAACTCGTGGCGTCAGACAATTTACATCCTTCCGCAATGGCCTACAAATTGTTCATCGACCGCATGGCTCCCACCATTATTTCACAATTGAAAAATTAGCGTATTTACCTATATTTGCAGGCTTAATTGATATGCAAATGCAACTTTCGGAACAAGAGATTATCAGAAGGGACAAATTGACCAAACTACGCGAGATGGGCATTAACCCCTACCCCGCAGCACTTTATCCAGTAGATGCTACATCGAAAACCATAAAGCATGATTATTCCGAAGGAAAGAAAGTTGTTATTTCCGGAAGGTTGATGTCAAGAAGAATACAGGGCAAGGCCTCTTTTGCCGAACTTCAGGATAGCGAAGGAAGAATCCAGATCTATTTCAATAGAGATGAAATCTGCCCTGGAGAAGACAAAGCGCACTATAACGAAGTCTATAAAAAATTGCTCGATATCGGTGATATCATCGGTATCGAAGGTGCCCTTTTCACTACCCAGGTAGGTGAAAAAACCGTGATGGTCAAGAACTTCTCGTTGTTGAGCAAATCTTTACGGCCCCTACCCCTGCCAAAGAAAGATGCGGAAGGAAATCTGTTTGACGAGTTCAATGACCCCGAACAACGATACCGCCAGCGATATGTAGACCTTGTGGTGAATCCGAAAGTAAAGGAGACTTTTGTAAAGCGTACGAAAATCACGAATACGATACGCGAGTTCTACAACGAACGCGGCTATCTCGAGGTCGAGACCCCAATTTTACAGCCTATTCCCGGTGGGGCCGCCGCACGGCCTTTTTTGACGCATCATAACGCGCTGAACATTCCGTTATATTTGCGTATTGCCAACGAGCTCTATTTGAAAAGACTCATTGTAGGTGGCTTCGATGGGGTTTACGAGTTCTCCAAGGATTTCCGGAACGAGGGAATGGATCGTACCCATAACCCCGAATTTACGGTCATGGAACTTTATGTAGCCTATAAGGATTACCATTGGATGATGGACACTACCGAAGAGCTTCTTGAAAAAGTGGCCATCGAAGCAACCGGAAGCACCAAAGTAACCGTTGGGGAAAATGAAATCGATTTCAAGGCCCCATACCCACGGGTGCCCATTCTTGAAGCTATAAAAATTCATACGGGATTCGATGTCGCCAGTATGGATGAAGATGAACTTCGCGAAACCGCCAAGAAACTACATATCGAAGTCGACGACACCATGGGCGTCGGGAAACTTATCGATGAAATTTTTGGGGAGAAATGCGAGCACCACTACATTCAACCGACCTTCATTACCGATTACCCCAAAGAAATGAGCCCGCTTACCAAAGAACATCGCGATAACCCGGCCCTGACCGAGCGCTTCGAACTCATGGCAAACGGTAAGGAAATCGCAAATTGCTATTCTGAGTTGAACGATCCTATCGATCAGCGCGAACGTTTCGAAGAACAACTGAAACTTTCGGAAAAAGGGGATGACGAGGCGATGTTCATTGATCAAGATTTTCTTCGTGCACTTGAATATGGCATGCCCCCAACTTCAGGTATCGGAATCGGTATCGATCGTTTGGTGATGTTGATGACCAATAATTCGTCGATTCAAGAGGTGTTGTTCTTTCCGCAGATGCGGCCTGAGAAAAAGCAGCTGGAATTGAGCGAAGAAGGCAAATTAGTCTTTGAAGGGCTCAAAAAAGTCACTAAAATTCCGCTCAACGATTTAAAAGAACAATCAGGACTATCCAATAAAAAGTGGGATAAATCAATTAAGGAATTGACCAAAAACAAGGTTGCAAAGGTGCAAAAAAATGAAAATGGCCTTTTTGTAGAAATTGCTTCTTAATTTCCTTTTAAGTCCTTAGAAATTAAAATCCATAATGATTCGGCTATAAGATCATTTATTGCATGGTATTGCATAGCTTTTTAAAACCAAAACTTTCAAAATTTCTTATATTTATGGTTGATAGCTTCTAAAGCAAATCAATCATTGCATGAAAAAGAAAATATTCCATAGCACATTTCGAGTGCCATTTTTCACCCTTGCCGTAGGGCTCATCTGGTCGTGCGGAGAGTCAGATCGCGTTGATTTCAGTACCCAGATAAAACCCATTCTCAACAACAGATGTATCACTTGCCACGGGGGGGTGAAAAAGAGTGGCGGTTTTAGCGTTCTTTTCGAAGAAGAAGCTTTTGCGACTACAGAATCGGGCAAACCCGCCATTATTCGTGGTGATGCTGCCGGTAGCGAACTGATCAAGAGACTGCATGAAGACGATCCGGAGCTTCGTATGCCCTATGAAAAACCGGCACTTTCAAAAGAGGAAATCGATTTATTGACCCGTTGGATAGATCAAGGGGCCGAATGGGGCGAACATTGGGCATATTCACTTCCTGATGAAGTAGAGGTACCCGCGATAACTTCGGAAGCCGGTTTTGCGACCGCCAATGCTTCGGATTTCCTAAAAAATGAAATCGATAATTTCGTTTTGGCCCGCTTGGAAGATAAAGCACTGGAACCCAATCCTCAAGCAGAAAAAAATGTCATCGCCCGCCGATTGGCATTAGACCTTGTCGGGTTGCCACCTAGTCCAGAGCTTTTAGAAAAGTTTGAATCTGACAAACTATCCTATGAAGCCCTTATCGATAGCCTATTGGCACAAAAAACGTATGGCGAAAAATGGGCTACTTGGTGGTTAGATCTTGCGCGCTATGCCGATTCCAAGGGATATGAGAAAGACATGGGCAGATCCATTTGGAAGTATCGCGATTGGGTCATCGATGCCTTAAATAAAGATACTCCCTATGATCAGTTTACCATTGAGCAGTTAGCGGGCGATCTTTTGCCCAAACCGTCGACCGATCAGTTGATCGCCACCGCCTTCCATAGAAATACGATGAACAATGACGAAGGGGGAACCGATGATGAGGAATTTCGTGTAGCGACCGTCATCGACCGTATCAATACTACCTTTTCGGTATGGCAAAGCACCACGATGGAGTGCGTACAGTGCCATAGTCACCCCTATGACCCTTTTAAACATAAGGAGTATTACAATTTAATGGCTTTCTTCAACAATTCTAGCGACGAAGATACGCCTGGGGAATGGCCGGTACTGAAGTTTTACACGCCGGAACAACAGAAAAAGGTGGACAGGGTCATCGACTGGGCCGTCAAATATGGAAACGACAAAACCGCCACGACCTATAAAAACTTTTTACAATTCAATGAACCGGTGTATAAATCCCATTTTTTCAAGGAATTCAAAAGCAGCGTTTATGATGATCACGCCTCGGTCGTTTTTTGGGATAATGGAAACTGTATCATAGAAAACGCATATACCAATGAAGCGAGCTATGTTTATCTCAATTACCGATCGCACTACAACGGTACAAAAATGATAATTCGGGCGCGGGATGCCCAAGGGCCTATCTTGGGTCAATTTACCATCAACAAAGCCGAAAAAAATACCATATCGCAGTTTCCGATTAAAAAATTAGATCATAAGACCGATATCTACATCGAGACCCAGAACAATGCTATTCCCAAAGAGGTCAATATCTTGAATTTGTATTGGGTGGGCTTCATCGAAGATCTTCCGGGAAGCGAACGACCCGGATGGACTAATATAAATAAAGCTTTTCTGGACGCCCTAAATGCAAATACCGAGACGGTACCGATTATGGCCGAGAATCCGGAATACATGAAACGTACCACACAGTTATTTGACCGTGGCAGTTGGCTTACCAAGACCGATACGGTACAACCGGGCACCCCTGAAAGCCTCAATGCCTGGAATTCCGATTGGCCCGATAACCGCTTAGGGCTCTCCAAATGGATCGTAGACAAAAAAAACCCGCTTACGGCCCGTACTCTGGTCAACCGCGTATGGCATCAGATATTCGGAAGAGGGCTAGTTGCTACGGTCGAGGATATTGGATCTCAATCCGATGCGCCGTCACATCCTGCTCTATTAGATTGGCTCTCGTTACGGTTTATGAACGAACACAATTGGAGCATAAAAGCTCTTGTCAAAGCAATCGTCATGTCGGGCACCTATCGACAGAGTTCAAAAAGTACTCCCGAAATGTACCAGTTAGATCCTGAAAACGAACTCTTGGCCCGAGGACCAAGAATACGTTTAGGAGCGGAACAGATTCGTGATCAGGCTTTGGCAGTATCGGAACTTTTGAGCGATAAAATGTATGGCCCGGGCGTTATGCCCCCACAGCCCGATGGCGTTTGGCAAACGGTCTACAACGGTGCCCAATGGGAAGAAAGCAAAGGCGAGGACAGATACCGAAGGGGGGTATACACCTACCTCAAGCGAACAAGCCCCTACCCTTCATTTTTGACCTTTGATGCCGGTAGCCGTGAAGTCTGTACGATTCGCAGAACGGTAACCAATACACCTTTACAGGCCTTGGTAACTTTAAACGATCCTGTATATCTTGAAGCATCCTATCAATTGGCAAAAAATAATCAAGTCGCCGGCGAGGTTGAAAAAAGCATTGAAAAAGCGTATGAAAGGGCAACGCTTACAAAAATAGAACCGAAGACCTTACAGGCACTCAAAGAGCTCTATGACAATTCATTGGCCGAGTTTACCGAAAATACCGAGGCATCGGAAATGTTTCTACATTTTGAGGAAAAGCCCACTCCAGAATTGGGTGCCTTGACCTTAGTAGCCAATGCCATAATGAATTTGGATGAGTTTTTGACAAAAGCGTGATTATTGACAGGTGGCAGATAACTGATGACTGATGACTGATGACTGATGACTGATGACTGAGAAAATGATAATAAACAAAATTTTAATGAAGACTATTCGTCTTTGCCGACACCGATTGTAGAAAAATTTATAGTACATCGAGCATCGAGCATCGAGCATCGAGCATCGAGCATCGAGCATCGAGCATCGAGCAATAAAATAAAAAAAGTGAAAGACATCATACAAAAACTGATCCAAGAAAAACTGGCTCGCGAAACGCAGGCGAAGACCCGAAGGCACTTTATCAAAAGTTGTGCGCAGGGTATGGGCGGGCTTGCGTTGAGTTCTATTTTTATGGGGTGCGATCCCCTACAAAAATCGAAACCAAAGGCGCCAATGGCTTTTTCAGAGCGCGATTTGAATCCATTATCCACATTGGCTCCCCCTTATGCGCCAAAAGTAAAATCGGTCATCTATCTACATATGGCCGGGGCTCCCTCACAGCTCGAGATGTTCGACTACAAACCTGAGCTTCAAAAGTATGATGGTCAAGACTGTCCGCAATCGTTGCTAGAGGGTAAAAAATTTGCTTTTATCAAAGGCACTCCGAAGTTAATGGGGCCACAGGCAGAATTTAGGCAAGAAGGCGAATCGGGCAATTGGGTCTCAAATTATCTCCCCCATTTTAAAAAGGTCGTCGATGAGGTAGCTTTTCTAAAAGCCGTGAATACAGATCAGTTCAATCATGGGCCCGCCCAATTATTCATGCACACAGGTAGTCCGCGATTAGGGCGGCCGAGTATCGGGGCCTGGGCGACCTACGGTTTAGGATCGGAAAATCAGAACCTACCCGGTTTTGTGGTACTGACTTCCGGGGGTAATTCACCCGATGCCGGTAAGAGCGTTTGGGGCAGCGGCTTTCTTCCTTCGGTATATCAAGGGGTACAGTGCCGATCTAAAGGGGATCCCGTTCTGTACATCGAAGATCCAGATGGAGTTACGCGCGACCTGAAGAAAAGTACTATCGATGCCATCAATACAATCAATAAAGAGGAATACGCAAAATATGCCGATCCCGAAATACTTGCGCGTATCAACCAATACGAAATGGCGTACCGCATGCAGATAGCAGTACCCGAGGTCATGAATATCAACAACGAGCCGGAACATATCAAACAAATGTATGGTGTCGAACCAGGTAAGGAATCGTTCGCCAACAACTGTCTTTTGGCCCGAAAACTGGTTGAGGACGGAGTACGTTTTGTTCAATTGTTCGATTGGGGGTGGGATACCCACGGTAATATTCGTGAGGGCTCGATTAATTTTGGCCTTAGAAACAAATGTCGTGAAATCGATAGACCGATGACGGCTTTGCTGCTCGACCTGAAGCAACGCGGACTGCTCGACGACACCTTAATCGTTTGGGGCGGTGAATTCGGCAGAACACCAATGCAAGAGAACCGGGGAAATAAAGAAATGGCTTTCAAAGGGCGCGACCACCACGGTGATGCCTTTACGATGTGGATGGCCGGAGGAGGCATTAAAAAAGGAGCTTCCTTCGGAAAAACGGATGACATCGGCTTTTCAGCTGTTGAGGGGCGCGTATCCGTTCATGACGTACACGCTACAATACTACATCTACTCGGTTTCGACCACGAAGAATTTACCTTCGAGTTTCAGGGAAGGCCTTTTCGGTTGACCGATGTGGAAGGCCATATTATCAATGAGATTTTGGCTTAGGTACTTTAACCCCAAAAGGCTCAAGATGTTGTGTTTAAGGTTTAAAAAGTATAACCTTTAAAGTTCCTCCCTTTTTTAAAGGGAGGAACTAAAAAAGAAAACACCATACCAAATATGAAAATACGAATACTTCTATTTTTACTACTAATCACCTTTTTCTCCCATTCCCAACAAAAAAAACAATTAGAATTTTTCCAGACCGACTGGGGCCGTCAGGTTTCATGGGAAGCTTTTTGCGAAAAAACAAAGGCCTCGGGCTACCATGGTCTGGAAACCTGGTTTCCGAATGACGAGAAAAGTCAAAGAGAACTAAAGGCCGCTCTTGAGAAGTATGACCTGAAAGTCGGTTTTTTAAACGGAACGAACAAGTCCCTTCCTTTTGAGGAAAGTCTAAAATCATATACCAAGAATTTCAAAAAGATTGTCGCTTGGAATCCTGCGTACATCAATTGCCACACCGGAAACGACTTTTTCACTTTTGAACAGAACAAGGCCTTTATCGATGCTGCCAATAAAATTGCCAAAGAAAACAACATTCCTATTTACCACGAAACACATCGCGGCCGATTTAGCTATAACCTTCCAGACACCAAAAAATACATCCAATCGATTCCCGAACTAAAAATGACCTTGGATATCAGTCATTGGATGGTCGTACACGAATCGTTATTGCAAAACCAGGATGCCGAATTGAAGGAAGTACTAGAACGTTCACACCACATCCATGCAAGAGTGGGCCATGCCGAGAGTCCACAGGTAAACGATCCCAAAGCCCCCGAGTGGAAAAAGGCTGTCGACAGGCATATGGATATCTGGGAAAAGGTCATTCGCCAGCACTGGAAAACCAACGATGTGTACACCATCACCACTGAATTTGGCCCGGCAGACTATATGCCAACTTTGCCATATACCCGAGTTCCGGTTGCCGACCAATGGAAAGCCAACACCTACATGATGAAAGCCCTTAAAGAACGTTTGAACATTGAATAAATAAACTATGGATGTTCTAAAACAGCTCTTGGGGAGACTGCATCCCCTCATCGTTCACCTGCCCATTGGGTTTATTGTTATCGCATTCCTATTGCAATGGTACGACCGAAAGCGAAACAAATATAGCGCGGTAATTGCTTTTGTCTATTTTTGGGGCGGTATCAGCGCAACTCTTGCTTGCATTACCGGTTATCTGCAATATTTGGGTGAAGGTTATGCCTTCGATTCCGTTAAATGGCATTTGTGGTCGGGCATTGCAACGGCCTTGTTTTCCTTTTTGATGTATGCCAGATTAAAAGGATTTAAAAAAGTGGATTTTTTAGTCAAAATTCCCATTGTAGCACTTTCGATTTTCTTTTTTCTACTCATTTCGTTCACTGGCCATCAGGGAGGAAATATCACCCATGGGGAAGATTATTTGGTCGAGCCTTTACCCAATTCGGTAAAATCGGCCTTGGGGTTCGAGACTTTCGAGGAAAAAGAAATTGTGCTCAATGAAGAAAACTGGCAAGATGCCCTTATCTATGAAGATGTAGTAAAACCGATACTGAACAATACCTGCGTTAGTTGCCATAATCCGAAAAAGACGAAGGGGGAATTGCTTCTCCATGAACCCCAAGGCATTTTGGAAGGCGGAGAAAACGGCGAGGTAATTTTAGCCGAAAATGCGTCGAAAAGCGAATTGTTCATGCGAATGAACCTACCCATGGAAGATGACCAACATATGCCGCCTGAAGGTAAAAAACAGCCTACAAAAGAAGAGATACAATTGGTCGGTGCCTGGATCGATATGGGCCATCCATTTGAGGGAAGTATCAAAGAAGCGGGATTAGAGAAAGAACTCTTTGCCTCTTTTTTTCCGAAAAAACACGATTACGATTATCCCGATATAGAAATTGAGGCAGGCTCAAAGGATAGCATAAAGGCAATCGAATCGACCGGGGTACACGTAGATCTTATAAGCCATGTTTCGAATTTTTTGAGTGTATCTTGCATCAACAAACCTTCATTTGCAGATTCGGATTTCGAAACACTTTTTCCCATTAAAGAACAAGTCGCACGGCTTGATTTGGGTGGCACCAAAGTAACGGATGCCATTTTCGAAAAGTTGGCAATGCTTCCAAATCTTACTGTTCTGAAATTAGACAATACCTCCGTAACCGGAAAAAACATAGCACTTATTTCCTCTTTGAAGCATTTAAAAACAATCAACCTTACTGCGTCACGGTTTGAAGAAGAAAATTTAGATACCTTCACGGCGTTCGAGACGTTGAGCAAGGTTTATCTTTATAAGACCCCAGTAGATTCAGAAGGTATTCAGACCCTGAACGATGGGCAAATACATATTGACTATGGAAGTTATGACCTACCGCCGATTCCATCGGATTCTATCATTTATTGATGTTTAATGAAACCTCACCCTGAATTAAAGCTGTTTCTAAACCCTTATAGTCCAACGATTCAAGACTTGACCCTGGCAGTAAGGAAGTTTACTTTAGATTTAGTACCGAATACATACGAGCTTATTTGGGATAATTACAATGCCGTAGCCATGGCCTATTCCAAATCGGACAAATTAAAGGATGCATTCTGCCATATAGCCGTTTATGCCCATCACATAAACTTTGGTTTTAATAGAGGAGCCGAACTTACCAAAAGAGATTTGAAACTTAACGGAAGTGGCAAACTCATTAGACATCTAAAGATTACTTCAATAGAAGACTTTAAGTCTGCCGATCTCAAGTTAATGGTCTACGAAGCTGTGCGTATTTCAGAAGGGCGAAATAATATCTTGAAAGATTCGCCTATGAAGCCGATGAGTATTGTTATGTCGATTTCAGAAAAGAAAATTAGACCTAAGTCTTGATAGGCTTCCACAAACAAAAGAAAAAACTTAGCTTAGGGCCACCAATCAGTCTTCATGGAACTCAGTAAAAAAGTGGGCCTGTTTTTAGGTCCGATCTTATTTTTCATTCTTCTAAACCTCCCATTTGAAATCGTTTCCGAAAAGGGTGATGCCGTTATCGCAGTTGCTGTTTTTATGGTAGTTTGGTGGATTACCGAGGCGGTCTCTATTTCCGTTACGGCCCTGTTGCCGTTATTACTTTTTCCGATTCTCGGAATAATGGATATCGGCGAAGTAGGTTCCAATTATGGCAGCCCGATCATATTCTTGTTCTTTGGCGGTTTCGTTCTCGCCCTGGCCTTAGAAAAAGTAAACTTACACAAACGTATCGCACTCAACATCATTAGAGTTACAGGTACTACTCCCAATAAGGTCGTTCTGGGTTTTATGATCGCAACGGCGGCCTTAAGCATGTGGATCAGCAATACGGCTACCGCTGTGGTAATGCTTCCCATTGCGATGTCGGTAATCGGTCTACTGGTCAATGATGCCGATGGCTTTACCAAAAGAGACCGCAATTTTGCCCTGAGCGTCATGCTGGGTATCGCTTTCTCGGCCAACGCAGGAGGTGTTGCTACTGTTATCGGCACGCCACCCAACTCGGTCATGATCGGTCTTTTGGAGAATGAATTCAATATCGAAATCTCTTTTTTGAAATGGATGATCATCGGCGTACCCTTCTCCGCCCTGATGATATGGATCAGTTATTTGGTGCTCGTCAAATGGATGTACCCGAACAAACAGTTAAAATTTGCGGCTTCGAAAAACATCATTAATGATGAACTCAAAAAGCTTGGGCCCATGAGCGGAAAGGAAAAAATGGTACTGGCCATTTTCGGGGTGACCGTTTTTCTATGGATTTTCAGAACGGTAATCAATGGCCTACTTCCCGACCTGAAACTAAACGATACGATCATCAGCATTATGGCCGCCATTGCGATGTTTTCAATTCCCTATAATCTTAAAAAAGGAGATTTTATTATTAATTGGAAAGACACCCAAAAACTGGCCTGGGGTATTCTAATTCTTTTCGGCGGTGGTTTGGCCCTCGCCAAAGGTATGTCGGTCAGTGGTATTGTTGATATGGTTTCAGGCGCAATTGCCGAAAGCCAAATCAGTGTGCTTTTTACGGCTATATTGCTGATAACCCTGATGCTTTTTATGACCGAACTTATGAGCAACGTAGCCCTGATCGCCGTACTGGCACCTGTAGTTGCGGGTATTGCCATTGGGCTCGATTTACCGATTCTGTATTTATTGATTCCCGTAACCATTGCCAGTAGCTGTGCGTTTATGCTACCGATGGCAACTCCACCGAATGCAATCGTATTCGCCAGTGGTTATATTAAAGTAAGTGAAATGGCCCGAGTGGGTGTTTTCTTGAACGTGATAGCCATCGTTATATTGGTGCTTATGTTTCATTTTGTACTTCCGTTGCTTTTCTAATACCAATTCGATTTTAGAAATGGGCTAAATATGCGAAGTTGCTTTTTTCTTCTTTGAAGCCGCAAAATTCTTGCACAGCCATAGCTACGGAAGCTTTTTGCAATGAAGAAGAAGGAAAAATGAACAAGTAGATTGGCTCTTTTTTAATAATTGGTATAAGTATTCGTTTAAAAAAAGTTTGCTTTTTTGTCCAATAAAAGTCAAGCTGTTTGTTCTATCTTCAGAAACCTTTAAATTTTAAAAAAATGAAACAGTTTATTTTATTGTTGCACGAAGACGCCGAAGCAGTTAAAAACCTTTCTCCCGAACAGATGCAAGAACTGGTCGGGCAGCACATGCAATGGTCGGAAAAATTGCAAAAGAACGGAAACTACGTAGGCGGTAGTGGTCTTGACCAGAACGGAAAACGTATCGTTGGAAAGGATGCAATAATCAAAGATGGCCCCTACATCGAGTCAAAAGAACTTATCGGGGGGTATTATGTTATTCAGGCCGAAGACTACGATTCTGCCGTCGAAATCGCAAAAGGGTGTCCCAATCATTTATGGGGTGGCACTACCGAAGTACGGTATTTAATGACATCTGAAGATTATGGCGTATAGCCAAGCGAATATGGGCCAATTTACAGAACATCTCTTTAGGGAAACCTACCAAGAGGTGTTCTCGTCTTTGGTCATAAAATTTGGTGCCGCCCATATCGATTTAATAGAAGACGCTCTTCAGGATGCGTTTTATAAGGCACTTAAGTCTTGGAAGCATAATAATTATCCCGAAAATCAAAAAGGATGGCTGTTTACCGTAGCCAAAAATCAGGTCATAAACGCCCTAAGGCGTGCGGCCAAGTCCACCAAATTGAACGTTACGGATTTCAAGGATGGGGAAATTTCGATAGAGGCCAAAGAAGACGATCAACTACGTCTATTGCTGGCCTGTAGTAAATTGGATATCAGCCCACAGGCCAAACTTATTTTTACCTTAAAGTCTATCTGCGGTTTTGGTGTAGAAGAAATAACGAACGGACTGCAGGTCTCCAAGGAGAATGTTTACAAAAATCTGCAGCGTAGTAAAGGTAAATTACAGCAACTTCCAAAAACCTATTTTTCCAATAAACTAACTGCAAGATTTAGCGAAGAAGATATTACCTATATCGAGCTCATCATTTATTTTATGTTCAATGAGGGCTACGACTCCCTCAATTCAAGTTCTGAAAAAGCTATCAATAAAGACATTTGTTTCGAAGCGGCCCGATTAGGAAAGACCCTAGTAAAATTTTCCGAAAAGGAAAGTACGAGCCATCTTTTGGCCCTCTTCTATTTTCATATGGCGCGATTCAATTCACGTATTAATGATGCCGGCGAGTTTGTTTCCCTAAGAACCCAAGATAGATCAAAGTGGAATCAAACCCTTATTACCATGGGGTTCAATTACCTTGTAAAGCCCGAGAAGCTTAATCGATTTTATATCGAGGCCTTGATTGCTTCAATCTATTTAAGTGCAAGTTCATTTGCAGAAACCGACTGGAACCAAATTTTAACTCTTTACGATACACTCTTAACGATGAACGATTCTGCAATCGTACGCTTGAATCGTGCCATCTGTCTTTTCGAACTTGGAAAAAATGAAGTGGCCACGAAAGAGTTGCAAGACATAAAAAATATTTTGGAAGACAGTTACATGTACTACTCCCTGAGCATGGCCGAATATTTGGCCGATAAAGACCCCGAACTTTCAAAATTCTGGTACGAAAAAAGTCTTTTGAATACTAGGCAGGATTTTCGCAAGAAACTCATCAAGGAAAAAATGTCAAAATGAACTCATTGACATAAATTGCGTACCGATCTGAAAAAACTCTTTTTCAAGTTTCATTATGCATTAAATGATAAGACCCCTGCTAAAAACAGGGGTCTTGGCTTGCTAATTCAAATAAAGGGTTACTATTGTTAGTTACTTTTTGTACGGATTAAATCCTTTTGGAAGATGTTTGGCCGTATCAAAATCAACCTCGACATCATCGTTGGTGTCAATATAATTGAACCCTTCGACATCTCTGGGATATGCATAAGCATCGAATCCTTTTGGAAGATATTTTCGCGAATTGACCTTGATGGAAGCCTCCTCTTCCACAAAGATGATGGCATCCAAATCAAAGTAAACTTCATAGGGGTTGAAACCTTCTGGTAGATAATCGGCCGTATTGAAGCCCAGTTTGAAACTGGCATCATCCTCTATATATGTAACCGAATTGATAACCAATTCATCCTTTTCCGTTTTGGGGTCGGCGGCAAAAACTCCGTTTGCGAACGCAAGACCCAATAGCATAGATACTGTAAAACTCTTTTTGCTCATAACTGTTTGTAGGTTTGTTGTATGAGATAGTATAACGCTGAATTACCGCATTATTGTTTTTTAATTTTTGTGGGAGGTTTCTTAATAATCGCGAAAACACCAAATTCGCAATTTAGTCCTTGAAAAATTATCAAGTTGATAATTTAATATTTGTCCGATTAACGGCTTGGTAGTATAGCACCTGAATTTTTACGGCGGAAAAATTACACTTTTTCAAATTATTTTATGCTAATAAATTGCTTACCAACCAATTATCGATAATAAGTGTACATCAACCGAGTCTAAAAAACAAAGCCGTTGCAGTGCAACGGCTTTATCCCCGACTAATTCAGATAATTAAATGATAACTATCTATTTGTAAGACTCCCTAAAAATAAAAATGTTACACCATTACCTGTAAAATCCTAGATTAACATCAAATAGCTTATGATTTACTTAACAATTATCTATTTCTTTTTTTCAGTTCTTTGAAAACTTATATCGATTCTTCCCGATATACCTCGGGATGGTACCAAATTCACGTCGCGAATGTCAAGAATAATTATCTTCAAAATCATACTATCGCTATTTCTGATTTCCGCTTCAACCGCAGAAGCACAGATTTTCAAAAAGAAAAAAGATAAAACCGAGAAATCGGAAAACAAATCTGACGCACAAAAAGATAAGCTTAAGCCTTACGATAAGGTCATTACAAAAGACGCTAAAACCGATAAAGGCCTTTTCGACGTTCATGTAGTAGAAGGCGACCATTATTACGAAATACCCGATTCACTTTTTAATAAAGAAATGTTGATGGTCAGCCGTATCTCGAAAACCGCTTCTGGTATCGGTTTTGGGGGTGGCAAAATAAACACCCAAGTACTGCGCTGGGAAAAGAAAGCCAAAAAGGTATTGCTACGGGTGGTCAGTTACGGTGTCTATGCCGCCGACTCTTTACCTGTTCACGAGGCTGTGATGAATTCGAACTTTGAGCCCGTGCTTTTCGCCTTTGATATCAAGGCAATCAAAAAAGATACGCTTTCCCCTGCTACAGTCATACAGGTCAATGACCTCTTTGAAAAAGATGCACAGGCCTTGGGTATGCCCGCTAGCTATCGCGAGCGTTATAAAGTTTCAAAACTTGACGAGGCCCGTAGTTATATCGAATCGATAAAGAGTTATCCACTTAATGTTGAAGCCCGGCATGTAAAAACATACATTGCAAAAAAGCCTCCAAGCAATGGCAGTTTGGGTTCCATATCGGTAGAAATCAATAATTCTATGGTGCTTCTGCCCGACACGCCCATGAAACGAAGATATTTCGATGAACGTGTCGGCTGGTTTGCCAGGGGTCAGACCGATTACGGGCTTGAAGCGCAGGAAAGCAAAACGGTCAAATATCTAGACCGTTGGCGTTTGGAGGTCAAAGAAGAGGATATCGAGAAATATAAACGTGGCGAACTGGTCGAACCCAAAAAACCGATTGTTTATTATGTGGATAGGGCCACTCCGAAAAAGTGGGTTCCGTTTATCAAAAAAGGTATTGAAGATTGGCAGATCGCTTTTGAGGAAGCCGGTTTCAAGAATGCCATTCTGGCCAAAGAGCCGCCTTCGTCCTTAGAAGACCCCGAATGGTCTCCTGAAGATATCCGATATTCTGTCGTGCGGTATCTGGCCTCCCCTATTCCAAATGCGAACGGGCCCCATGTCAGCGATCCCAGAAGTGGTGAAATACTGGAATCGGATATTAATTGGTATCATAATGTAATGACCTTGTTACGCAACTGGTTCTTTGTCCAGACCGCGGCCATCAATCCCGATGCGCGTGGTGTTGCTTTTAAAGATGAGGTTATGGGGCGCTTGATCCGCTTCGTATCTGCGCATGAAGTCGGCCATACTTTAGGGCTACCGCACAATATGGGGAGTAGTGTAGCCTATCCTGTGGATTCTTTACGTTCACCGTCTTTTACCAAAAAATACGGTACAGCTCCTTCCATTATGGACTATGCCCGTTTCAATTACGTTGCACAGCCCGAAGATGGCGATGTGGCCCTAATGCCCGATATCGGTATTTATGACAAGTACGCGATCAAATGGGGCTATAAACCGATTCTTGATAAATCCAAAGAAGAGGAAAAAAATGTTTTGGACGATTGGATATTGGAAAAGGCAGGAGATCCACTGTACCGTTTCGGCCATCAACAGGTTGGCGATGTGGTAGATCCCAGTTCACAGACCGAAGATTTAGGTGACGATGCCATAAAGGCCAGCACCTATGGTATTGCCAATTTAAAGCGTATCGTACCCAACCTGATTCTATGGACACAAGAGGAAGGTAAGACCTACGACGACCTCGAAAAATTGTACGGGCAGGTCATCGCCCAGTTCAATCGCTACATGGGGCATGTCTCGAACAACATCGGCGGTGTGTACGAATATCAAAAGACCTATGATCAAGAGGGTGATGTATATACTCCAGTTGCAAAAAAACATCAAATGAACTGCGTGGCTTTCTTGCAGGAGGAGCTTTTTGAAACCCCCGAATGGCTCCTAGACCAGAACATTTTCAATAAGATACAATACTCTGGATTTCTTGAAAGGGTCAGGGCGATGCAGGTACGTACCCTAAACAATATGCTAAGCCTAGGGAAGATACAGCGTATTCTAGAAAATGAAACGGCAAACGGTGAGGAAGCCTATCCCCTAGCCGATATGATGCAAGACCTGCGTAACGGAATATGGTCTGAGTTGAAAAGCGGAAACACTATAGATACCTATCGAAGAAATCTACAAAAGGCATATGTCGATCGCTTGGCCTATCTGATGACGGCAGAAGACCAGAAGAAAAAACCTGATTTTGACGGTTACCAGAAATCTACCATCGTTAATACGAGCCAGTCAGACATAAGGTCTGTGGCTCGTGCCGAACTCAATACCTTACAGCGGTCTATTAAAAATGCTATCGCCCGTACTTCCGACAGTATGAGCAAATACCATCTTCAAGACGTCTCGAACAGAATCGCAACGATTCTCGACCCGAGCTAGAATACGGTTTCCGCAACAGAGTTACCACTTCGGTTGACCTCAGTTTTCTTTTAGTTTGCAGGGTTTTTCGAAATTGGCATTTTCCAATACGTATCGGCCAAATACCTATAAATCAGATATAACGTAAGGGCTAACAACAAAATTAGTGGTTTTGACCACGCCGAAAGGCCCGTTCGCAACAACGGCCTTTGATGGGTTTCCTTTTTTTATACTTTAGTACCAGAATCAAAAAAACATACCCCATGTCTCAAAAAATAAAAAGTTCACTTTACTTAGCCGCTTTTGTAATCGCCTCATTGATTTATCATAACGAAATTAGTGCCGACCAAACCGATCAAACTGTTGAAATGGCATCGGCAGACGTAGAACAGCTTTCGACTATCGAAGGCATGGATTAACAAAATACAACAAGAACAACCTACTTTATTAGGGCGAAGATGAATCTTCGCCCTTTTTTTATGCCTTTTTGTTAAGTTTTCCTAAAATATAAATGCTCGGTTAAACCTTGTTTACATTGTGCCGTCTTATACCCAAATCTTAAACTTTAAAAACAAACAGATGAGAAAAGTAATTGTAGCACTATTATGTATGGTAGGTATGACCGCCATGGCTCAAAAAGGGGAAAGAGGAAACCGCGATGCGATGAAGAACCTGAGCGCAGAACAAATAGCGACCCTTGAAACCAAGAAAATGACCTTGGCCCTAGACTTGACCGAAGAGCAACAGAACAAAATTCAGATCTTGAATTTGGAAAAAGCTAAAACCCGAAAGGCCAAAATGGAAGAACGCAAAGCGGCACGGGAAAACGAAGAAGCCAAAAAACCGACTGCTGAAGAACGGTATGCCATGCAAAATGAACGTTTGGACCAAATGATCGCTCATAAAGCTGAAATAAAAAGCGTTCTATCGGCTGAACAATATAAAAGATGGGAGAAAATGGCTTTACAAAAAACAAAGCATAAAAGAAAAGGGGAATACAAACGCAACACAAGAAAATAGGTGAATTAGTGATAGGTTAATGAAAAGTCGTTCATTTTTAGTGAGCGGCTTTTTTTGTTTGGTCTAGTTAATCATTATATCTTGTGATTTTACACTATTTCAAAAGGCTTTGTACTTAACGATTCCTTCTAATGACGTCATGCATAAAATCTCAAGATTTGACCCGAATACTAAGACTGTTGACTAACATTGGAAGAACCGAAACATTTAATTCTTTAAGGCCAAACAATCACTTTGTGGTAAGAATAATATTTTATGGCATAAAAAAATGAAAATCGAAAAAGCGCATAAATCAGATGCGGGAGAATTGACCCAATTGACCATTCAATCCAAGGATTATTGGAATTATGGGTCAAAACAAATTGAAGCATGGCGCGATGAGCTGACCATTGATGAAAAATATATCGACAAAAATCAGGTCTTTAAGCTTACAGTCATCAGCAAGCTTGTTGGCTTTTACGCGTATAGCCTTGAAGACCCAAAGACCATTAAACTAAACTTTCTGTTCATTACTCCAGAAGCTATCGGAAAAGGATACGGCAAATTATTGATGTCAGACTTTTTAGGGCGAATAAAAAAATCAAAAGTCAAACGGATTATTCTAGATGCCGATCCACATGCCGAAAAGTTTTATGAGCGATTCGGTTTCAGAACCTTTGGAAAGCTGAAAAGTTCAATCCCCAATAGATTTTTACCAATAATGGAATTGGAAGTAAAATCGTTGCATAACGCAAATTAGTCTTAGTTTAGAGAATGAAATTGAAAATAATAGTAATACTTTCCACTATTCTCTTAGTGTATTGCCATAAAAATGACGAAGACCCTAGAAAAGTAAACTTTCCAAAAACGGTCGAATATGTTAAAAGCATGCCACATCCAGATAGTCTGTGGGTTTTTATGATGGCCGGGCAATCGAACATGGCCGGTCGGGGTTTTGTCGAACCGCGGGATACGATTTCCAATAAACGTATCTTGACTATCGATGTGTCCGGAAAGTGGATTTATGCCAAAGAACCTTTACACTTTTATGAACCCAAACTCACCGGGCTAGATTGCGGTTTGTCTTTTGCCCGTGCCCTACTCGATTCCATACCTAAAAATATTTCAATTGCAGTGATTCCCTGTGCTGTGGGCGGTAGTGCTATCGAACAATGGTTGGGCAATGAAACTTTCCGCGGCGTACAGCTGCTTTCAAATTTCAGATCCAAAGTCGCACAAACCCAAAAATTCGGGACAATCAAAGGCATTCTGTGGCACCAGGGGGAAAGCAATGCCAAACCTGAGCTTATACCGCAATATGGCGTCAAACTAAAGCGACTTATGGGCACCTTCAGGACTATTGTAAAAAATGATTCCCTTCCTATTATTATAGGCCAACTGGGCTCTTATGCTTTCCCGACCGAAAAAGCAGATCGTTGGAGCGCTATTAATTCCGTGATTGGAGATTTCACCAAAACGACAGCACATTCCTATCTTGTACATACTCAGGACCTAGTGCATAAAGGAGATACAGTCCACTTTGACTCTAAATCACAAAGATTGATGGGCAAACGGTTTGCCCTAAAATTTTTGGAAGCTACCAATCCGACTTATTAGGATATGGAAATCGAGCACTCCGTTTCTTTTTATATCTTTAAGTGATTTCATTCTTATCGACTATGCGACAAAAGCAAAAAAGAAGGTCTCTCCTCGAAAAAAGGCTCTTTCAGCTTAGCATTTCGGTTGCTCAGTAGAACTCTTATCGCTAGCACAAGTGAACTGAAATCAGTAATACTCAAAAAATAGAAATCCTCGTGCTCTAATGAAGAATAGCAATGAAAAAATACATCCAAATTTCAATAATCCTCTCTGTTCTCCTAACCATGGCTACCCAAGCACAAAATCCCATTGAAATATTTGATCGTACAGAAGATGTCGGTCCTGTCGAACATGCAGGTAAAACTACCTACGATAGCGAGACCCAGACCTATCGACTTTCGGGTTCAGGTGCAAATATTTGGTTCGACAAAGACGAATTCCATTATGCCTACAAAAAGCTAAACGGTAATTTTATTTTACGGACCCGTGCCAAGTTCTTGGGAAAAGGTGTCGACCCGCATCGTAAATTAGGGTGGATGGTACGCACTAGCATCGACACCAGTGCAGCGATGGTCGCCGCTACGGTTCATGGAGACGGTCTTACAGCCCTACAATATCGTAAAAAAGAGGGTATGGATATCGAAGAGGTGAAATCACCAGTTTCCAAGCCGGATATAATTCAACTCGAACGAAGAGATCGTAGCTTTTTTTTAAGTGTAGCGAAGTATGGTGACCCTTTTTGGACCGTCGAAGTACCTGATTTTGAGTTTCCTGAAGAAATGTTGACGGGCTTATTTATTTGCTCGCACAATGCAGATATAGTGGAACAGGCCGAATTTGAGAACGTTCGGATCGTAATACCCCCACCCTCCGATTATGAACCCTATCGCGATTATATCGGTAGCCATTTAGAGTTGATGAACGTAGAAACCGGTCAACGAAAAATTCTGTACTCTGTAAAAAACTCGATTCAAGCCCCCAACTGGACGCAAGATAATGAAGCCTTGATTTACAATAGCGAAGGTTTAATTTATCGTTATGATCTGGCTACTCATAAAACGGACGTATTACCCACCGATTTTGCCAATCGCAACAATAATGACCACACGCTTTCTTTTGACGGTGCCATGTTGGGAATTAGCAGTTCCAGTGGAGAATCGGAATACGGTTCGCTGATTTACACCGTTCCGTTGGCGGGCGGAACTCCAAAACGGATTACCCCAAAAGGGCCAAGCTATTTACACGGCTGGTCGCCCGATGGCAAATGGCTAACCTATACGGGTGGACGAAACGAGGTATACGACATTTACAAAATTGCATCCAATGGCAGCGCTGCCGAAATTAAGTTGACCGATCAACCTACCTTAGATGATGGGTCGGAATATAGTCCTGACGGAAATTATATTTATTTTAATTCCGCCAGAACGGGTTCGATGGAATTATGGCGGATGCAACCAGATGGGAGTCAACAAGAACAGTTAACCGATGATAATTTACAAAATTGGTTTCCCCACATTTCCCCCGATGGTAAGTGGATCGTCTTCTTATCCTATCTACCAGAAATTGACGCCGAATCTCATCCCTTTTACAAGCAGGTGTATTTAAGAAGAATACCCATCAGTGGGGGACGCATAAAAGTAATCGCCTATCTCTTCGGTGGGCAAGGAACTATTAACGTACCCAGCTGGTCGCCCGACAGCAAGCATATTGCCTTTATAAGTAACTCGATTATAGAATAAACCAGATTCTACCCATGAAAAATTATAGCTTTCTCTTTTTGTTACTTTTTCTTAATTATTATGCACACGGCCAAGATGCTCAACTATGTGTTGGCTATCATTGGTCAGAAGACGAGGGGAACCTGATGTTAAAGCAGTTTGCATCACAATGGGACGACCGCACATCGTGGGAAACGCGCGCAGCAGAAATTAAAAACAATATCATCGAAGGCATGCAGTTGGAAAAAATGCCCAAGAGTCAAAGAAATTTCAATGCACAAATCCGTAATAAACGGGAAATGGATGGGTATTCGGTCGAGAACATCGCCATCGAAAGTTTTCCCGGATTTTATATCACAGGTAATCTATACCGGCCACTTTCAGGTGATGGAAACTATGCCGGCATCCTTTCACCGCATGGGCATTTGGCCGATAAACGCTTTACCCATTACATTCAAAAAAGGGCAGCGGTATTGGCAAGAATGGGTGCCATTGTTTTTGCCTACGATATGGTAGGTTATGGTGAAAGCCTACAGGTCGAACATACAATACCTATTGCCATGGTACTACAGACCCATAATAGCAAACGAGTTTTGGAATATCTATTATCAAGAGCCGATATCGACCCGGAGCGTATCGGAATGACCGGTGGTTCTGGCGGGGCGACCCAGACCTTTCTTTTGACCGCAATCGATGACCGTATCAAAGCCTCGGCACCCGTTGTTCAAGTTTCCGCGCACTTTTTTGGTGGATGTGTCTGCGAAAGCGGAATGCCCATCCATAAAAACGAAGAACTACAGACCAATAATGTTGAAATTGCGGCACTCTGTGCCCCAAGGCCAATGCTAATCGTTTCCAATGGTGCGGATTGGACACGGAATACCCCTCGTATCGAATACCCCTACATTCAGGAAGTATATGCTTTGTACGATGCGGAACACAAAGTCGAAAACGTACATTTACCCTCTGAAAAACACGATTACGGCTATTCGAAACGGACAGCGGCCTATAATTTTTTTGCACATAATTTACAGTTAAACTATGGCAACATTCCCTATGATGAAGGCTATCAAGAGGATTTTGTGACTATTTTATCACCTGATGAGCTAAAGGTTTTCACTACTGAAAACCCTAGGCCAAAATCTTCACTACGAGGTAACGAAGCTGTGATGGACTACTTGAAGATTAGGCCATAATCAGATTTACTAAAGATTTAAACTGTCTAAGGCCGCAATGGTCTCATCTAAATCCGCATAACTCAGGGCATCGTTTAAAAAATAACTTTCAAAAGCACTGGGCGGTAGGTAAATGCCTCTTTCGAGCATGCCGTGAAAGTATTTTTTAAAAGTGGGATTATTTCCTTTTGCCGAAGTCTCAAAATCGACTACAGGCTCTTCGGTAAAATGTACCGATAGCATACTCCCGAACCGATTGATTTGGTAAGGAACACCTTTAGATTTTAAAACATTATCAAAACCTTCATGCAGGTACGCAGTCTTCTTATTTAGGCTTTCGAAAACTTCCGGTCGGTCATTCAGTTCTTTCAACATTGCTAAGCCGGCGGCCATCGCCAACGGATTTCCACTTAGCGTTCCCGCTTGATAGACCGGACCTTCGGGGGCGAGGTGCGACATGATTTCCCCACGCGCGGCAAAGGCACCGACCGGGAGACCTCCCCCAATGACTTTTCCGAAACATAAAATATCGGCATGGATACCCAAAGCTTCCTGTGCCCCACCCTTTGCCAATCGAAATCCGGTCATGACCTCATCGAACAATAGAAGAATGCCTTCTTGGGTACAGAGTTCCCGTAATCCTTTGATAAAATCATCCGTGGGAACAATACAGCCCATATTTCCGGCAACGGGTTCGATGATAACTGTAGCAATTTCACCCTTGTTCGCATCGACAAGCTCACGAACACTTTCCAAATCATTATATTTCGCGAGCAACGTATCCTTTGCCGTACCCTGTGTTACTCCGGGACTGTTAGGACTCCCAAAAGTAACCGCCCCACTACCCGCCTGAATCAAAAAAGAATCGGAATGCCCGTGGTAGCATCCGGCAAATTTTATGATTTTATCTTTACCCGTATAACCACGTGCCAGACGCACCGCACTCATGCAGGCCTCTGTACCGCTATTGACAAAACGAATCTTATCGATGTTCGGCACCATAGAAACCGCCAACTTTGCCAGTTCGGTCTCGATTTCAGTGGGCATACCATAGGAAGTTCCATCTTTTGCCTTACCAATGACCGCATCGATTACGGGTTCATAGGCATGGCCCAGAATCAACGGCCCCCAAGAAGCGATGTAATCAATCAAACGATTACCGTCTTCATCATAGAGATAGGCTCCTTTCGCCTTTTTTACAAAAATCGGATCACCGCCCACGGCCTTAAAAGCACGTACGGGAGAATTCACCCCACCGGGAATATATTTTTGTGCCTCGGCAAAAAGTGCACTACTTCGTTGGTAAATCATTTTTAGTTGTTTTTAGAAAAGATGCCTGCAATCGGATTTTTTTCTGTTATACAAAAATAGTGTGGAAGAAAGAAGGAAAGAGGAATGACTAAAAGTTTTCTACTGTAATGAAAATGAACAATGTCTTTATTCCTTCATTCTTCCGTCTTTTTGTCCTTCCTCAACAAACCTATTTATTAAAACTCTCACTATCGACGGTAAGCTTTTGCCCTACGGAAAGTTTATTGTCATACATATAGTTCCATCGTTTCAAATCGTCTACGGAAACCGAATATCGCCTTGAAATGGAGTATAAAGTGTCGCCTTGTTGTACCACGTAAATACGATTTCTATTGCTTGCTACCATCGATGCTTGATTCTGTTTACCATAGCCAGCACCTACTACCATTTTATCGAATTCATACAATCGGTGCCGCTCGATTAACGCAATCAGTTTTTGGGGGTATTTTTTATCGGTAGCGTAGCCTGCCTGCCGCAAACCTTTTGCCCAACGTTTGTAGTCATCGTTGCGAAAATCAAATAGAAACGCATAGCGAGAACGATTTTTCAAGAATATACTGTGATCCCGGTACGAGTACATGGGGTGGTTGTACTTTCGAAAGCACTCCCCTTTTTCGTCGTCGTCGTGAAGATCGTAATCGCCTTGCCAACCTGTGTGGCATTTGATTCCGAAATGATTATTGGTCTTTAGGGCCAGTTCACCTCTGCCGAAACCACTTTCCAATAGGCCCTGCGCCAAAGTAATACTGGCGGGAATACCATAGGTCTTCATTTCCATCTGGGCTACTTCTGAAAAGGTTTCGATATACTCTTGGGGCGATTCGATTTCGAAGCGTACAAATTCACCGGTATCCTCTGGTATGGGGTAGAGGCCGCTATCAGCTTTTTTAGTCTCCTTTTTTACTTTGACGACGTCAGGCTCTTTTTCGTATACCTCGTTTTTAGTGTTGGAAACCGTTTGTTTTACTTTACATCCGACAAAAAATATGCCCAGAACGGACAGTAATAGAAACTTACGTACTACACGCATATCAGTGGTAGATTTTTCTTTTTCAAGTTCTCGTTCATTCCCGCAATACCTTGAAGACCTCCCGTATGGATGACCATAATCTTAGTTTTGGGAGGGAAACGGTCTTTTTTGACTAAGTCCAAAGTTCCGAAAAAAAGCTTTCCGGTATAAATGGGATCCAAAGGAATTTTGGTCTTGAATCTAAAATCATTGATAAATTCGATGAGTTCCGCCGTTACCTTGGCATAGCCTCCAAAATGATAGTCCGAATACAAACTCCAATTGTCCTTTGAGGCAAAATTACGAATATCTTCTTTTAAAAAATTACCCTTCAGGGCAGGGAAGCCCAAAACCTGTTGTTTAACATCCGAAGCATTTACTATCCCGGCAATAGTACCACCCGTTCCAACAGAGCAACAAATGAAGTCGAAATCAGTATCTCTTTCGTCAAGAACCTCCCCGCAACCTTTAATAGCCAAGGGATTAGTTCCTCCCTCCGGAAGATGATAAAACGCACCGAACTCCGCCTCCAATTCCTTAAGAAAAGATGTGTTTTCCTTTTTTCGATAGGTTTCCCGAGAAATAAATTTAAATCGCATTCCATCGGAATAGGCCTGATTTAAAGTCGGATTATCCTTCCATTTTTTAGAAAGTTCCTCCCCGCGTATAACCCCAATGGTTTTAAAATTACTCTTCTTGCCGGCATAGGCCGTTGCAGCAATATGGTTCGAAAAGGCACCACCAAAAGTCAAAAGGGTATCGAAATCCTTGCTTTTTGCTTCGGTAAGATTGTATTTCAGTTTGCGATACTTGTTCCCGGAAATCTGTGGATGGATTAAATCCTCCCTTTTTACGCAGAGAGATACCTGCTTTTCGGCAAGTAATGGAAGATTTACTTCTTGATGTATCGACTGTTCTAACATGGAGTACAAAAGTACATGTAATTCAGTCCAGTATATTGGTTATTCCCACTTTGGGGAAGGCGTGCTTAGCATACAGTATTACTGCCAAAAATATTTCAAAAAACTAAATGCCCTACGCTCGTTAGGGTAATCGAGATTCTTTTCGTTAGTATAGGCCTCACGTTCAAAACTGATATTTTGGTAAGCCTTGTAGCTGTCGAAATAGAGTACAGTGCGTATAAGCCACTCGCCGATATAGAAAACGTAAAAGAAAAAGACCAGAAGTTCTTGTTGCTGCTTGAGATGAATCTTCTCATGGTTGATCAATACAATGTCATCTTTAAGCGTATTATGCTTTAAAAAGATAAAGGGCCAAAGTGAAAGCCCAACGTAATTCTTATAGAAAAAATGTTTAAAGACTAAGACCATAATCGAAGGTTTAAACGGTTACATACAAAGTTAATTGTTAGTTGGCCGCTATATTCGATAACACAACATTGTTGCCAACAATTGCAATAAATCGTTAAAATCGCATTAAATACCTATAAAATGTACGGTTTTGAAACTATCTTTAGATGCTTATCAACAAAATGAGTTACTGTAAGAGGCTGTTTTCAAAATATGATTTGAATTTTGGGTTAGATGATATCTTCAAAACATACGTTCATTTTCCGGCGATTTTCCGAGTTTTGTTCGGTAAATTTTAGTAACTCAGGTAAGACCGAGATATGAAAAAAATTCTCCCGCTTGAGGAAGGTGATTTTTACCTTTCAAAAGAAGGCTATAAGGTTTTTACCGAACAATATCATCTAAAAAGGGGTTATTGCTGCGAAAGCGGTTGTAGACATTGCCCTTACGGATACGATATAAAGCGGAACCAACAGTAAAAATAAAGTGTATTCGGCATGGTTTTTGAGACTTAAATATAAGGATATATAAACGTATTAACTCCAAATAAAATAGTTATGAAAAAGATAAAATTATTGGCAGTGCCAGTGCTCGTGCTGCTATTCTTAAGCTCTTGTAGCTCTGTCCGTGTGTTATCGGATTACGATAGGGATGCAAATTTCGGAACGTATAAGTCGTATGCCTTTTATAAAACCGGTATCGATAAGGCCCAAGTTTCAGATTTGGACAAGAAACGTATTTTACGGGCGATTGAAGCCGAGATGTCCAGTCGTGGTTTTGTGAAATCGGAGAATCCTGATCTTTTAGTAGCTATTTTCACGAAGGAAAAAGAAGAAGTCGACATCTTCAACAACAATCTAGGTTGGGGTTGGGGCGGCTGGGGCTGGGGCCCAGGTTTCGGTTGGGGCTGGGGTCCTGGTTGGGGCTGGGGTGGAGCCGGTTGGGGCGGAAGCCAAGTAAGCACGCGCACCGAAGGCTCACTTTATATCGACTTGGTCGATGCCAAAAGCAGAGAACTGGTCTGGCAGGGCAAGGGAGTCGGAAATCTAGGCAACATTAGCAATGTAGAAAAAAAGGAGGAGCGTATTCGCGAGTTCGTTTCCGAAATCCTGACGCAGTATCCACCGAATGCAGTGGCCGCGCGATAAAATCAAACTTAGTTTTGGAAGAAAGTCCCTCGATTCTAAATCGCGGGACTTTTTTGTGCAATACTCGAAGAAAAAGTGCATCGTACTATCTCTGAAGATAGTTTGGCCGGTATCCAACAAAGGATATTTCTAGAAAATCGGTGCATTCGCCTTCTTCGAAACATGGTCAAGTTATCGCATCCTCGAAACTGCCCATGGGTCGATTTCTGTCGAGAGGGCTCGTCGCACTTTTCGTAACTTTGTAAAAAGCAACTATCGCATGTCATATCAAAGCAATCCCGTTCTCGATAAGCTGCCCAAACATTTACGGCAGTACATCAAACCTCAAGATTATGGTGATTATTCGGCGATCGATCAAGCCGTATGGCGCTACGTCATGCGCAAAAATGTAGACTACCTGAGCAAGGTCGCCCATTCATCATATTTGGATGGATTGAAAAAGACGGGCATTTCGGTAGACCATATTCCGAATATGTACGGCATGAACCGCATTTTAAAGGAAATTGGCTGGGCGGCAGTGGCCGTAGACGGGTTTATTCCCCCTTCGGCATTTATGGAGTTTCAGGCCTATAACGTGCTGGTCATCGCGTCTGACATTCGGCAATTGGAACATATTGAATACACTCCGGCCCCAGATATTATTCATGAGGGGGCGGGCCATGCACCTATCATCGCGAATGCAGAATATGCTGAATACCTACGCCGCTTTGGTGAAATCGGCTGCAAGGCCATTTCAAACGCTAAGGACTTTGAACTCTATGAAGCCGTTAGACATCTTTCCATTATAAAAGAAGCGGTCGGAACACCTCAGAAGGAAATCGAAACGGCCGAAAAACACATCGAAGAACTGCAAAACAATATGGGCGAACCCAGTGAAATCGCCCTCATCCGAAATCTCCATTGGTGGACGGTAGAGTATGGACTCATCGGTACCCTCGAAACCCCAAAAATCTATGGAGCGGGATTACTTTCTTCTATCGGCGAAAGTGCCTGGTGCATGACCAATAAGGTGAAAAAAGTACCCTATTCCATCGAAGCGGCCTATACTCCCTTTGACATTACCCGACCTCAGCCACAACTCTTTGTAACCCCCGATTTTGCCTTTCTGAGTCAAGTATTGGAAGATTTTGCCAATACGATGGCCTTACGTAAAGGCGGACTGAAAGGTGTTCAAAAACTCATCGGATCTAAAGAATTGGGTACCATAGAATTGAGTACAGGCCTTCAGATTTCCGGCAACTTTGAAGACGTCATCGAACATGATGGAAAACCGGTTTACTTTCAAACCAAAGGAAAAACCGCATTGGCCTATCGCGAAAAAGAATTAGTAGGTCATAGCATCAGCAAGCATGCTTCCGGCTTCGGTTCCCCTATCGGAAAACTTAAAGGAATCAATATCGCCATTGAGGATATGAGTCCGCGAGACCTGAAAGCCTATAACATCTACGAAGGGCAAACGGTTTCGTTGGAGTTTGAGGGCAATATCAAAATATCCGGAGAAATTATTACAGGAACACGAAACCTTCGCGGGGAAATCATCATGGTTACCTTCAGAAATTGCGTCGTGAGCCATAAACGAAAAACACTTTTTGAATCTCGGGAAGAATTGTATAATATGGCCGTAGGACAGGAAATCGTAGCTGCTTTTAACGGTCCGGCAGACTTGAATAGTTTTGACCTCATTAGTCACTCCTTATCTTCGAAAACAATCAAGCCAGAGGTATCTGAAACGCAAGCTCAGTTGGAACTTTATTATGAACAGGTACGTCATTTTCGTGAAGGAAAGAATACGACCATTTCAAGACATAAAGTTTTCGAGGCCGTTAAGTATGATCACCCTGAAGATTGGTTGCTCTGTGTTGAATTGTACGAGCTAGCCATGATAAATGGTGATATCGAATTCTCAAAAGAAATTGCCACCCATCTGGAAATTGTAAAATTGAATAACCCTAAAGCGGGGCATTTGATCGATGACGGCCTTGCAGTTGTAGACCAGGCATTTCAATCGGCAAGAACGAAATAGAATTCAAAATTTGCCCTCTAAACCAAATTACCATGAAAGCCGCTTATTTTCTTACCCTCATTGCTATTCCATTCATGGTAACGGCACAGTTCGAGCCAAACTATGACGAAACCAAAGTGCCAAAATTTACGCTACCGCATTTGTTGACCACATTTAGTGGAAAGTCCATTGGTACTAGTAAACAGTGGGAGGAAAAACGGAGGCCCGAGCTTTTTCAATTCTTTGAAAATCAGATTTACGGCAAAGTACCCGGAAATTTGGACGAATACTCTTTTAAAGTATTAGAGCAGAGCGATAAAGCCTACAACGGTAAGGCAAGGCGAAAACAAGTGGTCGTTAACCTTAAAAAGAATGGTCGTACGCTTGATTTTCACATTTTGATCTATCTCCCCAAAGAAAACCCCAATGCTCCCGTTTTTTTAGGATATAACTTTTACGGCAACCATACTGTTACCCTCGACCCCGAGGTATCGATAACCAAAGCTTGGGTGAGAAACAATGACAATTTCGGCATTTCGAATAATAAAGCTGATGAAACTTCAAGGGGCATTCGCACGAACCGGTGGGCCATCGAAAAAATGCTGGATAACGGTTTTGGGCTGGCAACTATCTATTATGGCGAAGTCGATCCTGATAAGGATGATTTCTCCGATGGATTGCATACTCTATTTTATAAGGAAGGCCAATCGAATCCAAAAACGAATGAATGGGGTAGTCTCGCAGCCTGGGCCTTTGGATTGAGCCGTGCTATGGATTATCTCGAAGACGACACAAATATATCGGAAGTCATCGTATTCGGTCACTCCAGACTGGGAAAAGCAGCACTTTGGGCCGGTGCCACAGATAGTCGTTTTTCAGGTGTCATAAGTAACAATTCAGGATGTGGAGGAGCAGCTCTGTCAAAGAGAAAGTTTGGCGAAACCATAGGCCGTATCAATCGTTCTTTTCCACATTGGTTTGCCGATAGCTTTGAAAAGTTCAGCGAAAATGAGGAAACGCTTCCTGTAGATCAACATCAACTGCTTGCACTAATCGCTCCACGACCTGTTTATGTGGCAAGTGCCGTCGAAGATGAATGGGCAGACCCCAAAGGGGAATTTCTGTCCGCCTACCATGCTTCTTCAATCTACCAACTTTACGGAAAAAAAGGAATCACAAATAAAAAGATGCCCGATGTCAACAGCCCCGTTCAAAATACAGTGGCCTATCACCTTCGTACCGGAAAGCACGATGTTACCGATTATGATTGGGACCAGTATATCAATTGGGCCAAGAGTTTTATCAAACAGTAGTTTTGCGGTAAAGCCAGGAACTTAACTTATTCTACTCTTAATCAATTTTATTTGTCCGTTGTGGTTCGATTCATGTTCGACTACATGAAACCATTTGCAGTAATTGTTGGTAGGCCTACCTCCAAAAAAGTCGGTCGATTTCATTAACCAGTTATCATCCCTGCTTTTTAGTTCTTTTAAAGAGTATTCTCGAACTTCTTCGAGCTTATCGGTGTAGTATGAAAGCGGATTCCCTTTTATCTGCTTACGTGCCTGCTCGCCCAAACGGCTTCCCACGTTCCACATGTCCGTATCTTTTTTATCGAAGTCGCCCCATTCGCGATCTTCAAAGGTGTGTATCTGGTAAAAACGCTCGGTTGCCGCCAAGTGCATCAGCATTGCACCGATAGTATTTGAATCGTCGTCCAGTAGAAAATCGAGTTCCTTTTGTGAAAGTCCGTCGACTGATCTTAAAACGGTACTTCGCATCCAGTCCATCATCGATACCAGAATACTAACCTGATCGGTATAGCCTTGCCGTTTTCCGAATTCATGAATGTTATCGTTGGGCGCAAAAGTACCGCTTGAGGCAAAATTGACGCTTGGCACCAACAGTCCTGCGCCAAGCAGACCCGATGCTTTAATAAAATTTCTTCTGTTGATTTTATTCTTCTTTGGTTCCATGTCTTTGTTTTCCAGAAAATTAAGCACATTGAAAACGGTTACCGCGCTGTTTTTGAATACTTTAACGAATTTCAGTCTTTAAAGAAGAGTTCGAGTCCATGCTGTTCAACAACTTCATCGTTGTATACCAATGCCCAACCCATTGAATTTGTAAGGACGTAAAATTGCTGCAGCTCGCTGAGCAGCCTGTTTTGAGCGTTCTTTCTGAGGGATGAGGCTTCCACTTTTTTCATTAATGAAGCATTGACGTTCTTTTTGATCTTATTGTAATCGGATGCATCGAACATGTTCAAATAATCGGAAGTCACGTCGTAATACTCAAAATCTGGGCTAATCTTGATTTCTGGTTCAGGAATACTCTTTATGCGAAGCGTCTTTGCCGCTTCATCGACCTCAAAATCAATTTTCGCTAGATCATAGGCAACCGTTACATCGGCATTTACAACGACCAGCGCCTTTTTTTGTGCGGAAATGAAAGGCCCGAAAAGTAATTTGGAATCCTTGTAATTGTAGACCTCTGCAAAATGGCCCTCGGTAACAACGAGTTTTGAAACGTTATCGATCTGTTGTTGGATCAGCATCGAATTTTCTTGAAGGATGGATTTTTCCTCCTTCTGCTCCGAACAAGATCGGAAAATCAGCACTGCTGCCAAGGTAATCAATGCGCCGGCCAAAACTTTTTTCATAAGATCAAGTTACAATAGAAATGGGAAAGTAGGGTCAAAAACTCAAATCCAAACTCAAGTTCAAGTTCAAGTTCAAGTTCAAAAATATAATTTTCCATTTCGAGTATTCGAAATCGAAAATTCACCTCTTGTCTTCCATCTCAAAATTCCATGAACGGATATTCCTTCTTGAGATTTGAAATATTCGCTTCTAGCGATTCCCTAAATTTTCGATGTTGGCCAGAATCGGGATCGAAGGGTCGGTGCCGTAGCCCTTTTTGGATGTTATCGACTTTTGACATAATGGGATAAGCTTCTTCCGAAATCCAGGTTTGTTTGAACTTTTCCCAAATGTAGTCGATGGCAAGTTGGTTGGGATGCACCATGTCAGGCTCGTAGAAACGGTAATCGCGAAGTTCGTCCATCATCAATTCGTAAGAAGGGAAAAGCTCTCTGGCACCAAAAGAGGGAACGTCAAATATTTTATGAACAGCAGCGGTGAGGTGCGCCTTGCTACGTTGGTTTTCGTTGAATCCATCTTTGAGATGGCGTACGGGCGAAATGGTAAAAATAAACTGTGCGTTTTCATTGATTGATCGGATGTGCTGAATGGTGCTTAAAAGGCTCTTTTCAATGGCTTTTACGGACAAAAGCTCCTTTGAAAATTTCTTCTGAGGTACTTTATGGCAATTCGCCACAATTCTATCGGAGTCGAAGTGACGGTACACCCAAGAAGTACCCAGAGTAATCAGTATATGAGTTGATTTATGGATTTGTTGAAGAGTTTTTTCAAGGCCCTTATTCAATTTTTCAAGTAGGCTTTCTCTAGAAGTATCGCTCAAATCGGAATGTGCATCGTAGCAGTGCCACCGTTCGTTCAAGAAAAAAACTTCTTTCGCTGTGTATGACCTTTTTTGAATTGCGCGCTCGACCAAGTTCTCGATAGCGTAGGGATGGAACAGAATACCAAACGGATTTTGAAGGTTTTGAAATTTGAAGTAATCCAGCTTACGCCCCATATTTTCCACAAAACAAGAACCCAAAAGCAATAAGCAGCTTTCATAATCAATAGGATTCCCCCCTTTTTTTAGCGGTATTTGGGTTTGGAGTTTCATGGGGTAAAGTTCTAGATCTGTCAGGTTTTTCTCTGGCTAATTGTCAATACAATTGATACTTCCTAGATACTAACGAATATAAACTTGACAGGTCTAATAAATTCGTGAAAATTCCGCGCGAACTTGAAACTTTTAGGATTTAAACTACATAGTCTTTCGCCTTAGTCAGAGCTTCATCGATACCTTCGGGGTTTTTACCCCCGGCAGTAGCGAAAAACGGTTGCCCGCCACCACCCCCTTGGTGTTTTTTTCC
>ENA-ORXM01001381-ORXM01001381.1-marine-metagenome-genome-assembly--contig:-NODE-1381-length-34284-cov-4.408601_pt1 | contig 34284 bp, 31 predicted proteins | sample MGYA00237867_ERZ511480 | MGnify/ENA primary metagenome ERZ511480 (study PRJEB26309, sample SAMN06266103) | marine metagenome | isolation source: Algal blade | place: United Kingdom:Sidmouth, United... | reverse complement strand
CCGATCTTTTAAGCCACGCTTGATTTCAATTTTCTCTGCCTCATCTGACATGTGCCACCTCGCTTCCAAAAACCTACAGAACTAGGGTTAAGAGAGTTTAGTTTACCGCACACCAACGCCAATCAGCCAAACCATTGCGCAAACAATGAACTAAATGCTGTGATGAGGAGTAAGCCAAAAGCTATCTGCCGCAGGCGCGGTTTAGGCAAGACATTGCCAAGTTGAATACCAAGCCAGGACCCCACGGCAACAACGGGCATAAAGAGTAGCCCTTGCGAGGCGGGCTCGAGCATTGTTTGACCGTAAGCCCAGTAAAGAAGTGACAAATGTACGGGTACGGCAAACAAGAAAATACTCATCAAAAAGGCGCGTGTTTCTTTGTTGGTCCACTGTTGCGCCATGACCCAGAGCACGCCAGGCGGCCCTCCCATCGACACCATGCCCATCATCACGCCACTCATCGAGAAGGCAAAAATGCGCCACAGGGGATGTAGATGGTCGCGCGGCTGCACCCTGAAAAGTAGCTGCGCCGCAACAATGACGAGTAAGATGCCGCCGAGAACTTGCTTGATAACACCTTCGTTTAGAGAATCAATAGATGTAAGGAGATAAACACCTAGAGGCAACGCAGAAACTCGAAAAAATGAGGCAAGGAAAACTTCACGCCATTTGATGTGCTTTCGCAATGTGATAGACCCCACTGCCACTTGCATTAGCGAGGTCACGGCGACGACGATGACGGCGTTGGAAAGCTCGAGCCCGGCCCAGACCAATAGCGGAACGGCAAATATACCAAAGCCAAAGCCCGCCGCACCCTGAATCAGGCTGCACCCCACCATAATTGCCACAAGTAGAAGCGTCACAAGACTCTATTATGCGCCCTCTTGAAAGCCTGCGTCGGGTCTTTTATCCGCAAGTTCAATCGGCTGTAGACGCTTCCTGTCCATAGCGCGCCTTCACATAGTCGTCAAGCATTTTATTAAAATCCCCAACCAGCGTTGGGCCCTGCAAGGTCGTTACAAGTTTGCCGTCTCGGTAGACGGGTGCTTTAGGGTCTTCGCCGTTTCCTGGTAGCGAAATACCGATGTCAGCGTGCTTGGACTCACCAGGACCGTTGACGACGCAGCCCATGACCGCGACTTTTAAACCTTCGACGCCTGGGTACTGCTCTTGCCAGACGGGCATTTGTGCTTTTAGATACGCCTGAATATCTCTCGCCATTTCCTGGAACAGTGTGCTCGTCGTGCGCCCACAGCCGGGGCAAGCTGTCACTGTCGGGGAAAACTTGCGCAAATCTAGAGCTGAGAGAATTTCTTGAGCAATTTCGACCTCTTTATCGCGCGGTGCACCTGGGTCTGGTGTGAGGGATACGCGGATCGTGTCACCGATTCCCTCGGCCAGTAAAACAGCGAGACCAGCGGTACTCGAGACCGCCCCCTTGACCCCCATACCCGCCTCGGTCAAACCTAAGTGTAAGGGATAATCGCACCGCTCTGAGAGTAAACGGTAGACCTCCCACAGGTCTCTTGCATTCGAAACCTTACCGCTGATAATAATTTTGTCATGCCCAAGTCCGTGCTCCTCAGCAAGCTCTGCGGAAAGAAGCGCCGACTGGAGCATGGCTTCAATCATCACGTCCCTGGCTTCTCTAGGTTTAGGAAGCGCCGCATTCTCATCCATCAGTTTGGTCAAAAGTTGCTGGTCGAGCGAGCCCCAATTCACCCCAATACGCACAGGCTTGTCATACTCTTTAGCGACCTCAATCATCGTCAAAAAGTTGGTGTCATGATACTTGCCTGCGCCGACATTGCCTGGGTTAATGCGGTACTTCTCGAGGGCCGCCGCCGTATCAGGAAACTCATTTAGCAAAATGTGTCCGTTGTAGTGAAAGTCTCCCACCAGTGGCACCGGATAACCCATGTCGACAATACGCTGTTTGATTTCGGGTACGGCCCTAGCAGCCTCTTTATTATTAACTGTGATACGCACGAGTTCGCTACCCGCTCTGGCTAACTGCGCGACTTGCACCGCCGTCGCCTTGATATCTGCCGTATCTGTATTGGTCATCGACTGAACAACGATAGGATGGTCGGAACCCACAGGTACGCCGCCCACCCAGCAGGTTACCGTTTGTTTTCTGGAAATCTCTGTCATTAGCTATAGTTTAAGCTTGCTTCATCAAATGAATGTGGTGTGGGTGAGGCAATCGAAAATCGAGAATCTTAAAAATCGAAAAATTGCTATAATGGATCTATGCCAAGAGCCCAGGATGCCAGACGCATGAGTGCCCAGGAATACCTTTCCTTTGAAGAGAGTGCCCAGGTCAGACACGAGTTCGTTGATGGATTTGTATTCGCTATGGCGGGTGCGAGTGACAATCATAATCTAATTTGCGCGAATGTCATCACACAAGTACGTTTAGCTGCAAGAGGTACGAAGTGCCGTACTTATGTCAATGATATGAAGTTCAGCGTTGCGGTAGACACTTATTACTACCCTGACATTCTCGTTGCTTGCAGTGAGAATGAACGCGGAAAAAATATTAAAACTGAAGCTTGTTTAATTATTGAAGTCCTGTCAGAAAGTACAGGCGATATTGACCGCGGCGAGAAACTGCGTAATTATCGTAAGGCGGTAGGTTTACAAGCATACATTCTGGTGTCGCAAACCCAAAAGCTCGTCGAGACTTATCGTCCGCTAGGCGATGGTAGCTGGCGACATGAAATACTTGAGGAAGGCTCTATCGACCTGCCTTGTTTAGACGTGGGTCTAAGTTTTGATGATATTTACGAAGACGTTGTTTTGGAATAAGGTGCTTCTAAGTTATTATTGTTAATAATAATCGTAGCGTGCTGCCCCGGTTTGCAAGTGTTCAGATAAATCTTCTGCCCTTCTACATAGCGCCAATTTTCGGGTGCTTTCGGGTCTGGTGAGCCTTCGCCACGCTGAGCGCCGCGCGGAATCGAAATCTCAAAGGCAACCTCGAGAAACACCGAAAAGTCCCAGTAGTGCCAAAGTTCCGGGCGGTGCAAAAACACACCGTCAAAAATTAGAATAGCGCCAGGTTCAGCAATTTGCTTGGGCGCATTTACCGGAGAATCGGAGTGGTGATTAAACGAAGCCGTCTGGTAAACACCCGACCCCCCCGTACTAAGCGGGTCAAGCAAAAGACGCTTCAGTTCAGGATAATTGTAGGAATCTTCAAAAAACCCCTTCGGAGAATTTTTACCGAGCCGGTACCGCACTGCTCTAGGGTTGTGAAAGGAATCTGCCGAGGCTCGGATAATGGGTCGCTGCGATGATTTTAGAATCGTTGCTAATTCGTCGGCAAAAGTTGTTTTGCCCGCACCGTCGACGCCGTCGATAGCAACTCGAGCCACCCCCGTTTGAGGTAGCTCAAGGACTTTTGCAGCAATGATGTTGAGTAGTGTGTCTCGGTTCAAAGGTTAGGTATTGGTCGAACGCTCGTTTTCGGGTTTATGAAGTTGCTTGACCTTCACCAAATACCAAAGCGTTGTAGGGATAGCGGCAACAGCGGCGGCCATCACAGATGCAAGAAAAGCGGCTGGTTTCATAGTTTTTAGGATAGCGCCTAGAGAGCCCCTTTTCATCAGCCTTTAGTCGGAGATTATAGATATAGATAGGGAAAAGGAGAAAGTAAAAAGAAAAAGGAGGAAGTTCCTCAACTCTTAATGGTCTTCAAGACTTGGGGTAGGAGAGTTTTCGTCGTGCTAATCATTTCGTCGGCGTGAACAGTTTCGTTACCCGACCAGTCCCCTGCATAACCGCCTGCCTCACGCAAAATAACAGGGAATGGCCCGCAGTCCCAGGGGTTCATGATGGGGTCGAGCATCAGGTCGCAGCGACCTGTGGCGACGAGCATGTGGCCATAAGCGTCCGACCAACCCACATTGTAATAGGTTGCCTCTTGCAGACGTTTCCAAGCCTCCCCGCGCCCATACTTGTCAAAACCGCGCACATCGGTAAACGAAACAAAGGCGCGGTCTAGACTTTTTGTCTGACTTACCTGGGCGCGACGCCCATTCCAAAAACAGCCTTCACCCGAAGCCGCGTAAACCATCTCACCCATAGCGGGAAAGTAAGAAACGCCGACCTCAATTTTCCCCTCAATCTCGAGCGCTAACAAAACCCCATAAAACGGTACACCGCGCAAGAAAGATTTCGTACCGTCAATCGGGTCAATAAGCCAGCGGTGCGACGCGCCCTCGCCCGAATCACCGAACTCCTCACCTAACATGCCGTGACTAGGATAGACTTTTTCAATGCGTGAGCGAATAAGCTCTTCACCTTTTTTATCGGCAAGCGTAACGGGGGAATCATCGCCTTTAAAGTCAGCGTCGATACCGCGCTGAAAATAACCGAGGGTGAGTTGACCAGCTTGATGAGCCGTTTCAATTGCGAAGTCTAAATAGGGTTTTAAGTTCATAGCCATAGTCTACCGACTTATAGGGCTCGAGACTGCCACAAGCACATATTACGTCTCAAGCTCGTATTGGTTTTGCCCTGTTTTGCTACGATGGGCCTATCATGCTTTATACAAGAGAATTGTTAGAAGAGAACGAGCGCAAAACCCTAGCGCCTTACGCGAGCTTTGCAGGTGACTCACGAGGCCGCATTCACCCTGAGGACGAAAGCCGTTACCGCACCAGTTTTCAAAAAGACCGTGACCGCGTTATACACACCTCAGCCTTTCGGCGACTCGAGTACAAAACGCAAGTTTTTGTCAATTACGAGGGCGACTATTACCGCACCCGCTTGACGCATACCTTAGAAGTCGTGCAGGTGGGCAAAAGCATCTCGAGGGCGCTCGGCTTAAACGAGGACCTTACCGAAACGATTGCACTAGCCCATGACTTGGGCCACCCACCCTTTGGACACGCAGGCGAGCGAACGCTCAACCGCCTTGCCAAAGAGGTCGGCGGCTTTGACCACAACAAACAAAGTCTGCGCGTGGTGACAGAATTAGAGCAGCGCTACCCGCATTTTCCCGGCCTCAACCTGACCTGGGAAACGTTAGAGGGCATCATGAAGCACGAGACCGAATACGACGTGCCCGACACCGATTGGGAACCTGAGAAGCAGCCAGGGCTTGAGGCGCAAGTGGTTAATATTGCCGACGAACTCGCCTATAACGCGCATGACTTAGATGATGGGTTGCGAAGCGGACATTTGAAACCGCAGCAAATTATCGAAATTCCTATCATCGGTGAGCTGATGCGTAAGCTAAATATCAACCCAAACACCTTTACGAACCAGGAACGCTACATTCTTATACGTGAACTGCTCGGCAACATTATCGAAGATGCGATTTATCACACGAATGCGTGTCTCAAAGATTTGAATATAGGGTCTATCGAAGATGTACGGAACGCTGAACACAAAATCATTAACTCGTCACCAGAAATGCGCGAACGCTTAAGCGAATTAAAGCAATTCTTGTACCAAAACTTTTACTTTCACTACCGACTGATACGTATGACCAAAAAGGCTGATCATATTCTCGAGCGCATTTTCGATGCTTATATGGAGTCGCCCAACATGCTGCCTCCTGAGGTTCGTGCAGCCACCCAGAAACGCAGCGCCATACGCGCAGTGACGGATTATTTGGCGAGTATGACCGATAGGTTTGCGAGTGACGAGTACGAGCGGCTGTTCGACCCGCACGCGCTGACTTGATGTGAGGGCTCGAGTGTACCCCCATACGACCTCACTCTTTTCTAAACCCGTCATACTAACCCCATGACCATCACGCTCATTCCGCTTATGGGGCCGTTTCACCTGCGCTATCCGCTTTACAACGCGGTGAGCGTGCGCGACTGCGTAGCTGCTTTTGAGCCCGATGCCTTGGCGCTGACATCTCTTCCTAAAGGGAGTCTCGAGACTCCCGCCTGGCAGGACACGCCCGAACTCGCCCTACCCCAAACGGTTATTCCCTGGGCGCAGCAAAAAAACGTCCCTATCTACCCTATTTTCGAACCGAGTTCTGACCCTGGTGCCTTAGAAGATTTTCGGCGTATATCGGGGCAGTACCCACAAATGCGCAGCGTTTTTCATGAGGTCGACGCCATGCTCAGGCCGCTCAACGATATCCTCAACGGAGGTCTGACGCTTCGAAGAATTTTGGATGAGGTCGTACCTCTATTGAAAGAACACCAGACTTTCCGAGAGGAAAAGTTTGAAGATGGCCCTGGCACGGATTGGCTCAGGGGGCGCGTTGTGACGATGGCGCAAAAGGTTTTGGACCTGCCCCATGAGCGCGTCGCCGTTCTAGCAAGCGTTGACCATCTCCCCTTTTTGCAAGAGGCACTCGCTGACGCGGACCTTGAAGCGCCGCTGCAGGTAGAAGCCACTCCGGAGAGCCGTGAGCGGGGTTTGCTCGATTTTGCTTTTCGTGTTGACGTACCCAATCCAACAGAGCTTATCAGCAAACTCAAAGAGATGGACAGCGCCGAAGCCCGCTATCACGAAGCAAATTTACTCACCATGAACCGGCATGTCGCTGAGGCCCTCGAGGTTCTCCTAACAGCCAGCAGAGGCGATTTTAGTCAACCCTACTTTCTACCAGGCTATCTATTGGCGCGTTTGGGACAACTGCACGACTTAGCAGGTGAGCGGGACGCCGCTTTGCGCAATTACCGGGGTGTGTTAGCCCTCGAGTACGCTCCCCAGGAAGCACAACAGGTAGCCATTGACGGCTTACAACAACCCTTTGAAGGCTTAGCTGAAGAAGCTACTGAAACCCGTTAGCGAGCAAACGGGTCGTCTACCCAGGGATATTTGTTTAGGTCAACACGCTCAAAAGGAATATCGGTCATCACCGGGGCCACCGCGCCCTGCGCTGCCATATAAATAATCTCTGAGGCCACGGGTTCGAAGCCTGCGTAAAAATGCTGAATAGACTTAACAACCAGTAGTCGTTTTTTAGAAACATTTAGTCCAAAGTTTGTAAAGACATCGGGGCTAAAGACTTGCGTGCGTTTGCTGTTGACAATAACAGTGATACCTTCAACTTCTAACGCAACACTGTCACCACATTCCATAACTAGGTCTTTTTCTAATTGAGGCCAGCGCTGCGTCATAGCGTCGACTATGCCAACCACTTTGACCTCGAGGTCGAGCGGGTCACCCGAGGTCACACCCATTTTTCCGCCGAGGCGAATACTTAAACGTGCACCGACCCCAGCGGCTTTGGCTAACTGCACCACGCCCGGGTCGTACATCATGGCGAGGGCAGCGTTTGTTATCTTGCGCTCCAGTAATGCTTTTAAAACAAAGGTCGAGTCACTCGGCGCGCCCCCACCCGCATTATCGGCCTGGTCAGCAATGACGACGGGGTGGGTTTGTAAGCTGAGCGCTTTCTCGAGGGCCTCATCGAGTGAGAGCGGTTTAAAACTAACCCTCTCACGTAAGTCGAAAAACTTGCGCCCGAATGTTTGGGCAACATGAGCCGCCTGCGCCGCGTCATTATCGGTTATGGCTAACATTCGCGCACCACAGTGAGGCACATCGCCCCAGGGGAACCCGTGCGCCAATGAAAGTGATAAAACACCGTCCTTACCTTCGGCCTTACTCATCTCATTTACAAACGAGCGCATGGGTTCAAAGGGCGTCATATATATGCCAATCATCCGGCAATCGAAAAGTGCCATCGTGGGCTTGATTTCCCCTTTAGCCGTTGCAACGGCTAAATCAAATAGCTCAGCGGCACGCAGGGCGATATCTGTGTGCGGGTACTCTTTGTAAATGACAACGAGGTCAGCGTTTTCAACCAGTTGCTCGCTTAAGTGACAGTGCAAATCTAATTCAACCCCGATAACGACGTCAGAGCCAACGACTTGCCGAACCCTCGAGACCATATCCTCTTCGCAGTCGTCGTACCCCTCCGCGACCATCGCGCCGTGCAGGGGTAAAAGGACGATATCGACAGGGAGGGCTGCTTTTAAGTCATTAAGAATCTCGTCACGCATCTGCTCGTAAACGTTCCTAACGGTCAAGCCAGCAGGCTGCGCAAAGGCTGAAAAGCTAAAGACGAATTCGTGACCGCCCTCAGCAGCTTTTTGACGAATTGCGTCTACCGCAGCATCAGTGCGCCCACCTTCTTTATCAAGGTCAGCAAGTTGGATAATGTCGAAATCTGCCCTTCCCGTGGGTAGCGGCGAAAAGGTATTGGTTTCCGTTACGATGCCAGCCGTAAAAATTCTCATGCTCAGGTTATACCCCGTATCCCGAATTCAATCGGTGGAATAGGTAGAGCCATGAGCAATTTGGGGAGACAAAAGTTTAATGATCTTTTTCATACGGGTCAAGGGCGTCACGCAAGCCGTCGCCAATAAAATTGAACGCTAGCACCGTTATGACAATCATAATGCCAGGAAAAATAGCAATATGCGGATAGCGCAAAATAAACGCGCGACCATCAGCTAAAATTCCGCCCCAGGTGGGTGTTGGCGGGCGTACGCCGAGACCAAGAAATGACAGGGCAGACTCGAGGATAATAATGCTGCCAATTTGCAACGACGCCAGCACAATCACCGAGCCAAGGACATTGGGGATGACATGCTTCCAGATAACGCGGTTGTCGTTGCCGCCGAGGGCCTTTGCTGCTGTAATATAATCACGCTGGCGCAAACTCATAACTTCAGCGCGAACGACCCGTGCATAACGCGCCCAAACCGTTGCACCGATGACGATAATCGTTGTAGGCAAGCTTGGACCGATAACGGCTGCTAATACGATGAGTAGGGCAATCAGGGGAAACGCCATCAGCGTGTCAATAAGTAATGATAAGACCTCATCGACCCAGCCACCAAAGTAGCCCGCCGCCGCGCCGACAGCCACACCGATAATTACGGCTATAAAGGATGAGGCTATGCCGACGGTCAGGGCGATTCTCGAGCCATAAATAATGCGGCTGAGCAGGTCACGACCATTCCCATCAAACCCCATAGGATGCTCTAACGACGGCCCTACCCCCCGCATTCCCCTGAAGGGTTCAACCGGATCATAAGGCGCTAAAGCAGGCGCAAACACCGCGACAACGACCATCAGAATAATGACGAGGGCACCGACTACAGCAATCTTATTGCCAAAAAATCGTTTCAGCGCACGATTGTTATTCGAGCGTTCTCGGGGCGTTACTGTCGTTCCGATAGCCGCCATTAGCTAATCCTGATTCGGGGGTCAACAAGCGCGTATAGAAAGTCAGTAACGAGGTTAATAATAACGACGAGCAGTGCAAAGATGACGACAAGCGACTGAACGACTTGATAGTCGAGGCGAAAAACCGAGTCGGTGAACAATCGCCCGATGCCTGGCAGAGCAAAAACAGATTCGATAATAATCGTGCCACTTAAAATAAACGCCATGCGAAAGCCAATCACCGTGATAATAGGTAGGAGCGCATTTGCCAGGACATGTCGCCATACGATACGGCGCTGAGCAAGCCCTTTACTTCGGGCGGTGCGCACAAAATCCTGAGGTAAAACGTCTAAAACAGCACCTCGAGTAATTCGCGTAAACACCGCCATTTGCTCTGTTGCCAGTACAAAAACGGGTAACAGATAACCCTGCCAACTACGCAAACCAAAGGGTGGAATGCGCCCAATGCCAGGGATATCACCAAACCAGCGTGGTACGTAGAGAGCGAAGATAACAATTAAAACGAGGGCCAACCAAAAGTTAGGCGTCGCAATACCGAGTGCCGACCCCACCGATGTTACATAGTCCAAAAACGAATTACGCCGCAACGCTGAGAGTATCCCTAGAGGAATCGAAATGACGAGTGCCAAAATAACGGCGTAAATATTTAATCTGAGTGTCACTGGAACTGCTTCAAAAATCATCTGGCGAACCGGTACACCCGTGCGAATTATCGACTCGCCAAAGTCACCGCGTAGCATATTACTCGCCCAAATTAAATATTGCTGGTGGTAGGGTTTATCCAAACCCCACTTACGCTTAATCGCAGCGATTTGCTCATCGGTAATGTTGACACTACCCTCACCAAGCAGCAAAAAGATAGGGTCGCCTGGCATAAGCCGCATAATGGCAAAGGTAATAATGCTGATTAAAAAAATAACCAGCGCACCTTTGAGTAAGCGAAAAACAAGATAGTTAGACATAAATTATAGTGGTTGAAAGTTGAAGATGAAAGGTTACAGATAAAGAGCGAAAGGCAATTTTGACTAAGAAGAGATCAACCTCGCTTCAATGACTTAACTGAGAATTCAGTAGCCAGTAATTTCAAAGTATGCTGGCTACTGAATTCTGAGAACTGACTACTGCCTTCTAGCCCTTCGTCCACTCATTAGCAAAGTAATATGCGCCGTCAATCCAGATAATTTCTTCGGGAAGGTTACCTACATCAGCACTAAACACGGTTAGCGTTTGGTCGAACTGCAAAGGCAGGAATGGAACATCTTCAGCGATAAGGTCTTGAATTTGGTGATAGATGGGCAAGCGGTCCTCAGGATTCACGAGGTTTACCCCCTGCGCCAAGAGGTCATCGACTTCAGGGTTGCTGTAACTGTTCCAGTTACTACCCGCGCCCGTGCCAAGAATATAGGCCGAGTCGGGTTCAGGGTTACTACCGTAGGTCCAGTTGAACAGGGACGCCTCTAAGGTGCTATTGCGTAACCCCTCGAGAATTGCCGAAACAGGCGCTTCTGCCAGTTGCATGTCAACACCGATATCGCTAAACAAAACTTGAGCGAGTTCAGCAATGGGGCGGCGGGCCTGGTCACCTGTAATCGTTGTGCAGGTGAATGACAGCTTCATACCGTCTTTTTCACGCACGCCGTCACTACCCTCAACCCAGCCTGCTTCGTCCAGTAAGGCTTTGGCAGCTTCCGGATCGAAAGCGTACTGCTTGACATCCTCTTTATGATAGAAGGTGTTTGCAGGCGTTAGGTGCGAGTGTGCGACCACGGCTGTACCGCTCCATAAATCATCAATAATGCGCTGACGGTCAAGGGCGTGCAATAGTGCCTGACGAACGCGCTTATCACTCAGTTGCGGAATCGTGTTGTTCAGAATAATATGCTTGACCGAGCGTGACAGGGTACGTACTACACGGAAGTTCGGGTCGCCCTCGAGTGCCAAGCTGTCTTCAACAAGTAAGGGCCAAACGGCGCTATCGGCGTCACCTGTTTGTAACGCTATAAAGCGTACCGACGGCTCAGGAACGACTTCCATACGTAAAATGGCGGCGCCAGGAGGGCCTCTAAAGTGGTCCGCGAAAGCCTCGAGTTCGGTGAATTCGGCGGCGCGCCACTCTTTCAGCTTGAATGCGCCTGTACCAATCGGCTGCGTCCTAAACAGGTCTTCGCCTAGTTCTTGATGCTGCGCCGCGTTGACAATCGGTGTCGCGCCACCAAAAGCTAAGAAGGCCGCGTTGACAGCTGACATGTTGACGACAACCGTGTGGTCATCGGGCGCTTCAACACTTTCGACGTTTAAGAAATCTTCGGCAATGGTCGAGCCCGTTTCAGCGTCACGGTAAAAGTCATACGTGTACTTCACATCGGCAGAGGTTAGTTCTGACCCGTCGTGAAACGGCACACCTTGGCGCAAATTGAAAGTGTAACTCAGCCCATCCTCAGCAACCTCGTAAGATTCTGCCAAGATGGGAACGATGTTGCCCAGATAGTCAACGTGTACCAGCGGGTCCATGATGTTGTAAATCACAACAGCCTGTACAGTAGGGCCCGTATCGTTAGGGCTTAGACCTGCAATTTCCTGGTGGCCCAGCCAAACCATCGTGCCATCTTGAGCCTCCGCTGAAAAGGGCAACTGCGTAGCAGCGTAAACACCTAAGCCTGACAATGCGCTGTACTTGAGAAAATCGCGGCGACTGATTGAACGGGCCAATGGGGTCTTTGTCATCATTATCTCCCTAAATGAATGGCGACGAAACGTTGAATTGAATCACTAACTAAAGGTTGAAGGCTATTCTAGCAGAGTCAGTGCCCTCAGTTAGCCGTTCCGAAGTTGGAACAATCTAACACGTTCCGTATCGAGATAGCCACTAAGCAGCAAATATGTCAGGCGTTCATTATTTTTTCGACACTCTACATAAAGTATTTGCTTTGACTTAATTTTTTATCCGTAAAGGGTCACGATGGAGGTAAAGCCGTGCTCAAACTGCAAATTGCCGATTCCAGACGCTATAGAACATCTGAACAAGCAACCATAGCGTCAATAGGGGCATAATGAGGGTTTGAAAGATAAAAACAATCATAAGGTCTATAACGTGACTGGTCATCTCCCCTGCTTTACTCGTTACTGCCTGCACAATTTTTCCAGGCTCGAGCAAACTTAGGTCTAGGTTTCTAGGGTCGAGGCGCTCGAACCAGCGGCGGTCCTCGCTGCCAGTGCTAGGCCCACCAGTGTCAAGACCAGCTCCTAGCTCTGCATTCAACTCTCGTTGCACCACCGATATGGCGGCCTCGGCGCTAGCACGGCGGCTTTCTAGAAACGTATTCGATACTGCTGCGCCGATACTACTGGTAATAGGAATAGCCGCCTGCACGAAGATAGCCAAAATGAGGAGTTTTTCTCTCGAGCCCGTTCTGACAGGCGCAGGTTTGTCTTCACTCTTTTGAATAAACCAGCCTAAAATAACCAGGCCGAGCGCAGTGGCAAAGAGTACAAGCCCCGCCCGCACCCCAATCACCACGAGCAACTTTTGCACACCCAAAGAAATGACGCTGAGCAGCATTATCCACGAAAAGTGTTCAATCAGGTCGTTAATAGGGTCGAGTACCTGACCCACGGCAAAATTCCCCTCGACCCCAATACCCGCTGAAATGCTGCTTTCTTGAACTACGGTGATAACGCCGTTCAACCCTCTGGCTAAAGCGTAAGAGGCCGTCGCCTTGATAAGCGCCGAATCTAGATACCGTGTCCCGTAACGTTGGAAAAAGAACTGAGTTGCCAAAGCGAGAACGAGATAAATAACAATGAGCAGTACCGTTCTATCTGATAAGCGTGCCATAAAGGTATTGTAGTGGATAAACTGCCGCCACGCTCTAAACGCAGGTGGTAAATATCAGACAACTAGGAGATTATTATGACCCTCGAGCACATCGCCTTAAACGTACCAGACCCCAAAGCCACTGCCGCGTGGTACGCAGAACACCTTGATATGCGTATTGTTAAAAGTGTCGACAGCGCGCCTTATATTCACTTTGTTGCTGACGCTTCGGGAAGTATGCTCGAGCTTTACCACAACCCCGATGGTGCTATTCCTGACTACGCCAGTATGAGCCCTTATACCCTGCACTTGGCTTTTTCAGTTGAAGATATCGGGGCAGAGCGAAAGCGCTTAGTTGCAGCGGGTGCAAGTGTCGCACACGGCGAAGAAAAAACGCCCTCAGGGGACACACTTCAGTTTCTGCGTGACCCTTGGGGCGTTTGCATTCAAATTGTAAAACGTGCAAAACCTATGCTTTAGAATCGGTACAGGGAGAGTGCCGTTTGAGGTCATATGACCTCAAACGGCACTCTTGTCTTATCAGTGTGAGGTAGGCATACTGATGTAAAACACCTGATTAGCTATGTCATTTTCACGCCAATAGCAGTACTGTTGGCTTAACTTTCCACCGTTTCTCGTGTTTGCATCAGTGACACTAATACACTTGTTGCTGTGGTTGGCAACAACCTGGAAATAACCGACTGGTTTGACACGAAGCCTAAACTCCTGATTTGGAGCCCCTGTGCACTCGGCTTGAATCAGCTTAGCACCATCAATATGACTCATTTCCTTAATGGTGAGACATTTAGTACTAGCGCTGCTACGAATCGTATAAATATTGTCCGTACCAGCAATTTTCTCGAAATCGAAAATCTGGTTGTTACGCAGGTGGCAATCCCACTGCATAAGTTGCGTGTCATGATCTATTAGCCAGCCCGGAACATCAAGACAGAGGTCACTATGATGCGCCTTTAGACTGCTTCTAAAGGAATTACTTTCAGGTGGACCTTCAGGATCGGGATCATCTGGGTCTGTTGGGTCTGTTGGGTCTTCAGGGTCTGTTGGGTCTTCAGGGTCTGTTGGGTCATCTGGGTCTGTTGGATCCTCTGGACTGGTTGGCTCGACAGCTTCGCTGTACAGCTCGTTGATGGCGCGGATGTCCTCACCGCTCAGCTTCTCTTCTTGACCGATTCTCATCGCTTCAATACCCGGCTTTAGAGGATAGAGTACCTGCAAATCACCGGCGTCGATAGCGCCATCTCTATCAGTATCAACATACGCGCTGTAATGCATAATCGAGTAATAGTCATAAGATCCGAAGGGTTCCGCTTCCTGCTTAATCGCCCAGGCAGGGTCCCAGCAAGCTAAGTAACCACAGTTCAAATTGATGTAATCATCCCGGTCACGGCGCACATGTTCATGATGTAAGCCAATAACATGTCCCATTTCGTGCAAAATACCGCGGTAACCGCACCACTTCGCAAAGTTGAGCGGCTGACCACCTTGCGGCGAACCGGCAATAGTTCCTTCGATCATGCCTACAAACGAGTTGCAAACTCCCATACCGCTGTAACGGATTTCTAGAAAGTTACCGTAGAGGGCGTGAGGGTCTTCGTCGTTAGGATCGTTCTGACCCTCGTTTTCAAAAACTTCTACCCAGTTAAGATTCGTGTTGTCGTTAAAATACCGGACAGCCCTGTCAATCTGATCTTGTTGCTCTGGCGGCATTATCGTTCGGTTGACGGTAAAAGGAACAGTGTTGTTAGGCCACTTCCTCGAGCGCACCCCAGCAGCCTGAGTCTCGAGATTTGCCTTGAAGCCGATAATCATATCGCCCTGAAAGACTACCTGGCCCTCGCTATCAACCCGGCCTTCTAGTTTGTCGGTTCCCCCGTAAACGTTTTGAACACTCAGCTCAAGGCGTGGGTTATTTTCCTGGACCTCGAGTTGGCTATAGTGTAAATCTTGGCTGCTCGAACTTGGCGCAAGCTCCCCCGAACAGGCCCCCAAAACCAAGACAAGAAATAGAACGACGCATCTATATAAGTGTTTTACCATCCCACATCTCCTTCTTTAACCCTGACTTACTTATCTTACTAAACTTTATCACGAAATTATCATCGTAGTATCATCTAAATTATCAGATAAGACAATCTCACGAGTATAGTAACGCCCTACAGATAAGCGTCAAGTACACTGATCACATAAGGAATAAGGGTTTCCAGGTAGTCATAAAACAATTCGGTTTAAATTAGATTTATGTGAATGGCGTCTCATCTTCGGCAAAATGCCGCTCATAGTGGAACCAGGCCAACTTGATACAACCACACTCAAATCTATTGACAATGGTCAGCATATTTGCTATATTCTTGTTTGGATAAATTTGCGTCTCATCGTATCAGATTTTTGACGCTCTAGTAAAGCAAATCATTTTATTGAAGGAGATTACGAATGGCAAAAGCAGTTGGAATTGATTTAGGTACGACAAACAGTGTTATTGCAGTGATGGAGGGCGGCGAGCCCACTGTTCTCGTCAATAGCGAGGGTAACCGCACGACACCTTCGGTCGTCGCCTTTAAAGATGGGAACCGCATGGTCGGTCAGGTCGCTAAGCGCCAGGCTGTCCTAAACGCGCAAAATACCCTTTTTGAGGTCAAGCGCTATATTGGTCGCACCTGGGATGAAGTCAAAGAGGAGGCCGAGCGTAGCCCTTATGAAGTGGTCAAGGGTGACGACGGCGGTATTCGCTTTGTTGTTGGCGATAAAAAATATACCTCAGAAGAAGTCAGTGCAATGGTGCTGCAAAAACTCGTTGAGGACGCCAGCGCGACCTTGGGCGAGAAAATTACTAAAGCCGTTATTACAGTTCCGGCTTATTTCAACAACTCGCAACGCGAAGCTACCCAAAATGCCGGTAAAGTTGCAGGTTTAGAAGTTTTACGTATTGTTAACGAGCCTACTGCTGCTGCACTTGCGTATGGCCTCGAGAAAAAAGGTAACGAAACTGTCCTCGTTTTTGACCTGGGTGGCGGTACGTTTGACGTTTCCGTTCTAGAAGTCGGCGACGGTGTGTTTGAAGTGCGCTCGACAAGTGGAGATACGCACTTAGGCGGTTCTGACTTCGACTACGCGATTGTCACCTGGCTCGCCGACGATTTCCAAAAGGAATACAACGTAGACCTGCGTAAAGACAAGCAAGCCTTACAGCGTTTAATTGAAGCTTCGGAAAAAGCCAAAATCGAGCTGTCAGGTCTTCCTGAAACGACGATTAGTTTGCCCTTTATTGCAATGGACCCTGGCTCGAATGCGCCCTTATATCTCGAGAAAAAACTCACCCGTAGCCAGTTCGAGGACATTATCCGTCCGCTACTGAACCGCATTAAAGGCCCGGTCGAGCAAGCGCTCAAAGACGCTAAAGTATCGAAAGACGAAATCGACGAGGTTATCCTCGTGGGTGGTTCGACCAGAGTGCCCGCTGTTAAGGAAATCGTTAAAGATGTGCTCGGCAAAGAGCCCAACCAATCGGTCAACCCTGACGAGGTTGTAGCTCTCGGCGCCGCCGTGCAAGCAGGCGTTTTAACGGGAGATGTCGATGATATTGTCTTGCTTGACGTAACACCCCTATCACTCGGTGTTGAAACCAAGGGTGGTGTCTTCACCAAACTTATTGACCGCAATACCACCGTGCCCGTACGCAAGGCTGAAACCTTTACAACGGCAGATAACAACCAGACGGGTGTAGAGGTTCACGTGTTGCAAGGCGAGCGCTCGATGGCGGGTGACAACAAGTCCTTAGGCCGCTTCAAGCTCGACGGTATCCCCCCAATGCCCGCCGGTATGCCCCAGGTCGAAATCACCTATGACATCGACGCCAACGGCGTGTTGCACGTAACAGCTAAAGAAAAGTCGACCAGTAAAGAAGCCAATATCACGATTCAAAACACCACGACCCTGTCCGACGAAGAAGTCGACCGCATGGTGCAGGACGCTCAAGCAAACGCCGAAACGGACCGTCAGACAAAGGATATGGCAGAAGCTCGTAACCAACTCGATACGCTGCGCTTGCAAGCTCAAAAAGTTATCGATGAAGCGCAAGCTGCCACGGCCGAAGCTAAACAACCAGTTGCTGACGCTGTGAGCGCCGCCGACACCGCGCTGAATGACGACAACACGACCAAAGAGCGTTTCGAAGAACTCGGTAAAGACCTTGCTGAAAAATTAAACGCCTTCCAGCAGTCACAAGCGCAAGAAGCCGCCGCTGACGCCGACCCCGAAGCGAACGTCGCTGACGACGCTGCGAGCGCCGAAGATGACGAAGAAGTCATTGACGCCGACTTCAAACCTGCGGGTTAGAGGCTAAGGCATGAGTGATGATGTCAAAGAGACAGTTGTGCTGAGTGAAGACGACCTCCAGACCCTAAGTGACATTTCAGAAGAGGGGCTAGACGCCTCTTCTGAAACAAACACGGATATGGGCGACGAAGAACTCGGCGAGGTAGAGATTTTGCGAGCTGAATTAACGAAGTTGCAAACCAATCTAAGTGAAGCGCAAAGCTTGGCAGATGAAAATAAGAACAAGTGGTTGCGCTCGAGGGCTGAACTCGATAACTACCGCCGCCGCGCTGCGCAAGACGTCGAACGCGCCAGAGAGTCGGGCATGGACAGCGCCTTACTTACGGTCATGTCTGTTTACGATGACTTAGGCCGCGCCCTAAAAGCTGCCGATGACGCTGCTGACCCGAGTACGATACTGCCAGGTATACGCTCTGTTAGAGACAGTTTGGAGCGAAACTTAGATACCCTTGGGCTCAAAAAGGTTGGCGAAGTCGGCGAAGTTTTCAATCCTGATTTCCACGAAGCCCTTACCGCCATGCCAACCGAAAACCCCGCGCAAGCAGGCACGATTGCCGATGTGTTTGAAATTGGCTTTGTCAAGGGAGAGCGTCTGGTACGGCCCGCACGTGTGGTCGTGTACCAGGGTTAGCTCAGTAAAGGGGGTGAACTATGGCTGAATTTAAAGACTATTACCAACTTTTGGGCGTTCCTAAGACAGCGACTCAAAAGGAAATAAAGTCGGCGTTTCGCAAACTTGCAGCTAAACTGCACCCCGACCGGAACCCTGACGACCCCACCGCCGAAGACAAGTTTAAAGAGGTCAACGAAGCCTATACCGTCCTAAACGACGAAGAAAAACGCAAGTTTTATGACCAGTTTGGCACCACCGATGGACGCCCACCCTTCCAACCCGGAGCAGCGGGCGGAGGCGGCGTTTATACGAACATTAACCCTGAAGACGTAGCTGGTTTTAGCGATTTTTTCCAAACGCTGTTCGGTGGCAGCGCAGGTTTCTCGGGTAGTTATAGTACGGGTGGTTTTAGTGCAGGTGGCAGAGGTGGTGACCCGTTTGCAGAGTTTCGCCAGGGCGGCGTACCACATCAACCCTCACGTCAACCCCTTCGCCAGACGGTTGAGGCAAACCTCAACATCGACCTACTCACAGCTTATAAGGGTGGCGAGACGACGATTTCGTTTGACGGACGCAGTCTCGATGTGACAATTCCCCAGGGTACTCGAAACGGTTCCAAGCTGCGCCTGCGCGGACAAGCGCCAGGTGGCGGTGACCTCATTTTAAAAATTGGGCTGACGCCGCATGGGACGTTTAAGCTCGAGGGGGACAACATCCGCGTGAAAGTTAATGTGCCTGACTATATGGCGGTACTTGGGGGTCCGGTTCGCGTGCCAACGTTAGACGGCAACGTTGAGATGACCTTGCCAAAAGGCACCCAGTCAGGTCGTGTCTTGCGCCTAAAAGGACAGGGCTGGCCCAAGAAAGACGGTAGTCGGGGCGATGAACTTGCCGAGGTGCGTATTACTATCCCCGATGCACCCAGTGAGGACCAGCTCGAGCTTTACGAGCAGCTAAAAGCTCTAGTGGATGAAAAGGTTCCCGAAGCCGCTGATTAAAGTGGATTAAAGTGCGAGATGAGTAAGTTGGTAGAATTTAAACTACGCTCAGGGTTGAGCATTGGCTAGCACGCCTTCTCGCATACCCACTTCATACACCTCCCGGACGCCGCTACCACGGCGTCCAATTTATTTTGCTGGGAAATAGATATCTGGGACGTTTACCCCTGCGCACGGCAGGCTGAAATCTGGTATTTTTAAACATTATTAGGAGGCTTTATGGCACAAGCAATTTTTGACCCCGAGCGCTCATCACGCATGCGTATCGGCGGTAGCATTATTTTAGTTCTCAGTTTAAGCCTTGTTTTGGCGTCGCTTGCATTTGACTACGGTGGCACAGGCGGCTCGTCGCATAACGCTGTCCTGGGTATTTTTCTTGCAGTTTTAGCGGTGCCGATGTTGCGCAATCCCTTTGGCTCAGCGGGCGTTGCCTGGTTAGCTATGTTCGCAGGTCTTATTACCGTGGCTGCACCGTTCTTATATGAATACCAGGCTTATACGATTAGCATGGGCGCAACCATTTGGATGGGTATCGTTATTACGATATGCTCTGTCTTTATTGCCAGCGAAGCCCTCAATTTAGAGGTGCGTAAAACCGAACACGAGCCCGATACCGCGCCGACAGCCAGGGCCGAGCCACAAGAGTAAGGTAAGATTTACCGTTAAGTTTCACAACGAAACGCCGCCCTTGCTAAAAGAGCGGCGTTATTTTTTGTGTTCCAGGGTTTAGCTCGAGCTAAAAGTCGGAATGACTAAGCTGTCACCCTTCATATCGACAACGAGTTTATAAATTTCCATAGGTGTCATCGATAGGGAAAACTGCCCAAAATGGTCAAGCGGAACATCGACGACCTTTTGCCCTGTCCTATCATAAAGACTGACCTGGCCCTCAGTAGCCAGGGTTTCACCCTCAGCATTTAAGACTTGTCCTTGTAAACGTGCTGAAGTCTCGGCTGGGTGGTAGCTAAGGTCTAAAAAGTATTCACCTAAACGGTACAGGCGCGACCAGGTATCACTGAACCGGAAATTGCGGGTATTGGGGGTGACCCCGCGGGACTCCATGACTAAGACAGGCTCTGCATATTCCATAAATTCAGGTGTCCCGGGTCATCGCCTGTCCACCTGAAGCGGCGCCCGTATGAGCGCACACCTTTCGGACAAAGCAGCTTGGGTAGACAAAGAATACAAATCGTTCCTCCAGAAGAGGGGTTTAACATCGCCTCTCGGTACAGCGTCCACTATAGGCTAAGAAATCTTACACGTTTCTGACACAAGTTCGCGCTCAGGCGTAAGTGAGAGCCCGTAGCAGCTTTGAATCGTTAGTTCTGGCAGTAGTTTTTAATCATCTTTTGGTAAATAGCCACAGCCCGCTCGAGCTGGTTCAACTCTATATATTCCCCAATAGTATGCGCCTGCGCAATGGAGCCAGGTCCCAAAATAACGAGTGGAAGATGCTCTTGATACACAAGCGCTTCGGTGCCGTAGGGCACGGCCACCGACTTTGTTGCGCCTGTCGCCTCGAGGCTCAAACAAATAATTTTTGAATCGGGTGATGTGTGAAAAGCGTCGTAGCCACGCGTCGCAAGCTCGAGGCCGAAAGCTTCAGCTTTGTCACGGATAAGCTGCACGGCCCTCTTCGTATGGGCTTGCGGCATTGAGCGAACACTAAGCGTCGCCGTGGATTTTGCAGCCGTAACATTATTGGCACAGCCATAATCGTTAAGCGTCATGTTGAAGCCATTTGTCGGTGGGTTAAATTCATCATCTTGAAACTGAGCGTCGGTCATAAACGTTTCTTTCAGCGCCGCCATGTCTGCTAGGAAAGGGGCAATTTTGAAATTTGCCGACCGACCCTTTTCAGTGCTGGTATGCGCGGCTTCACCGTGGGCGGTGACATCGATAAAATAGCCCCCCTTGTGGGCGTGGACGGGCTCGAGTTCTGTCGGTTCTGCAATCACGCCCATATCGGGCCAACCGTCGCGCTTAAATGTTTCAGAGTGCTTAGTGATTTGTTTAGCGCCGCCAAAGCCGACCTCTTCATCGGCAGCAATAACGATGTAAACGGGTTTTTCGAGGTCAGAGGAACTTAAATTTGCTGCCGCGGCAATCGTGGCGGCTAGGGGGCCTTTCATATCACAACTTCCCCGCCCCAGCAGTTTGCCCTCTTTTATAAGGGGCTCGAAAGGGCTCCAAGCATCTTTAGCGCCCGGAACGGTATCCGAATGCGAAAAAAAGCCGAGACCGCCTTTACCCTCACCTTTTTTTGCAATGAGACTGACTTTTAAGATGTCGTTTTGGTCAACGTACTCGAGCCGTTCTACCTCAAACCCTGTGTCCTCTAAGACCTTAGTCAGATAGTCAGACACCTCGAGGTTGCTTATCTGGCTTGCCGAGGGAATAGCGATGAGGTCGCGGGTGAGCTGTACGGCGTCTAAGGTGGACATGGCTAAGGGTAGCATTTGGGGAATTAAAAATTGGGTGACTTAATCTCCGGACGATTGACTTAGGCTCGAGCTTGGCGCTGAAGACCTTTTAAGTGAGCTAATGCTAATGATTAACGCTGTCATGAACAAGCCGATGCAGAGCACTTGAAAACTTAAAACATAATCAAACCGCGCTATCAGAAAACCTGTCGCTACAGGCCCAATAACCTTTCCCGCATTGCTCAGTGAGCCAACTAGACCTAAGCTAAAGCCTAGATTTGCCCTGTCCACCTGAAAGGATACAAGCGCCAAAATAGCCGGAAAAATAACTGCCTGCGCTGCGCCGATAAGTAACGCGCTGGCGAGCAGGGTGAGCGAGCTTTGGGCGTGAATAGCAAGCAGCACCGCAAAGCTAAGCCCCGCCATGCCAAGCGCTGTGGAGCGCAGGTAGCCTAGCCGGTCACTCAAACGACCCGATAGGGGTCTAAGTAGCATATCGACCCCTTCTTGCAGGGCGAAAAAGGTACCGACGACGGCGACGTTGATACCTATAGAAAGGGCGTAGATGGGTAGAAATGCTTTTAAGGCGTAAAGGACGATGTAATTTGTGGCCTCGAGTCCCCCTGCAAACCAAATAGAGGCCGACTGCCGCGACGTTTTGAGGGCGCGGCGCAGTTGAGTGCACCACTCGAGGTTTTCTTTTGCTGTGGCCTCAGGTTCCGGCAACATCAAAACAGGAATAAACGCGAGACTGCTTAAAAGTCCAATGATAGTAAAAACAAGCTGTGGAGACAAACTCAGTAGTAGCCACCCCGCCAGTAGCGGCCCGACAACATAGCCACCCTCTTTCGCAAGCCCAAACCAACCGAGTTTTTCCGCCAAGCGTTTTTTGGATCGCCCAGCGATATAAGCTAGCGTCACCGGACCGTAAATCGCCGTCGCCAGACCGTGGATAATCCGCACCACCACGAGTTGCTGCGGCGTCTCGACAAACCAGTAAATAAAGGGCGTCAGAGCAAAAAAGCAGGTGCCAATGACAAGCCAGCTACGCCGCCCCCATCTATCAGATAAAAGCCCGACGAGCGGTTTCAACATCATCCCAGTCAAGGTTGAAACTGAGACGATAAAGCCCAAAAGCGCGTCACTCGCACCGAGTGCCACTGCAAAAATCGGCAGCAGCGGCGTCTTCCCCATCTGATACGCCGAGCGAACAATGAAGTCAGCCAGGGCGAGAAGGGGCACAGGCGAAAGGGGAAAGGAAAAAGGTAAAAACCCTCTTTCCCCTTTCCCCTTTTTCCTTTCCCCTATCTTCATAGGTTAGTATCTTAACAAGCAAATTTAGTGAGGAGTTAGCTATGTCTGAAACGAACTTCGACGGTCTCTTGCGTTACCGCTGTATTGGTCCCTTTCGCGGTGGGCGGGTTGTTGCTGTAGCGGGTGACACGAAAGAAATGAGCACCTTTTACTTTGGCGCCTGCGCTGGCGGCGTTTGGAAAACCACCGACGCTGGCACCTATTGGGAATGCGTTTCTGACGGGTTTTTCAACACAGCTTCCGTTGGCGCACTCGCCGTATCTGAGAGCGACCCAAACGTAATTTACGCAGGTACGGGCGAAACCACCATCCGTATTGACGTGTCACACGGCGACGGGGTTTATAAGTCAACAGATGCAGGTCGCACCTGGCAGCACATGGGTTTGAGTGACACGCGGCACATCGCCAAAATAAAAGTCCACCCGCAGAACCCAGATATTGTATGGGTCGCGGCTTTGGGTCACGCCTTTGGACCCAATACTGAGCGAGGCGTCTTCAAATCAAGCGACGGCGGTAAAACTTGGGAAAAGGTTTTATTTCGTAGCAATAAGGCGGGGGCCATTGATTTGACCCTCGACGCCCAAAACCCGCGTATTCTTTACGCCACCGTGTGGGAAGCGTACCGGAACTTCTGGCAAATATCCTCGGGTGGACCGGATAGCAGTATTTATAAGTCAGTCGATGGCGGCGAAACCTGGAGCGAACTCACCCACAATCCTGGGCTGCCGAAAGGCACGCTGGGTAAAATGGGCGTTGTAACGTCACCTGCAAAGTCAGGACGTGTCTGGGCCATTATTGAAAATGCTGAGGCGGGCGGGCTTTACCGCTCGGATGATTACGGCGAGACTTGGCAGCAGACGAGTGACGACCAGAGGCTTATCTCGAGGGCCTGGTACTACATGCACCTGACCGCCGACCCCCAAAATGCTGATGTGGTTTACGTCAACAACTTGCAATTTTGGAAGTCGACTGATGGCGGTCACAACTTCACCCAAATTGGTACACCGCATGGCGATAACCACGACCTTTGGATTGACCCGCAGAATCCGCTGCGCATGGTTCAGGGGAACGACGGCGGCGCCAACGTTTCGTTTAACGGCGGCGTAACCTGGTCGAGCATTTACAACCAACCCACCGCACAGTTTTACCATCTCGATGTCGATAGCCGTGACCCTTATTTTGTGTACGGCACGCAGCAAGATAATTCGTCCGTAGCCGTGCCGAGCCGCAGCCCGAACCAGAGCATTACCTGGGGCGACTGTTTCGTCGCGGGTACGGGGGAAAGTGGTTACATTGCCGTGCATCCCAAAGACCCCGATATTGTCTTTGTCGGCGCGATTGGCAGTTCACCCGGCGGCGGTAACGCCTTACAACGCTACGACCACCGCACCAAGCAAATTCGCCTCGTAACCACCTGGCCCGAAGCCATGACCGGGCGCGGCGCAGGCGAACACCGCTACCGCTTTGCCTGGACCTATCCGATTTTCTTCTCACCCCACGATGCCAAGACGCTTTATATCGGCGGCAACCACGTATTCAAAAGCACCGACGAGGGTCAGAGTTGGAAAGTGATTAGCCCCGACCTGACTAAAGCCGATCCCGAAACATTGCAGCCGTCGGGTGGCCCCATCAACAAAGATGCAGTAGGCGCGGAAACCTACGCCACGGTTTTTGGCTTGGCAGAATCGCCAGTTGAGAAGGGTCTGCTATGGGCAGGTAGTGATGACGGGCTTATTCACATAAGCAAAGACGGCGGCAAAAACTGGAAGGATATTACACCTTCTGGTCTGCCCGACAGAGCGATGGTCAGTATGATTGAACCCTCGCCACACGAAGCAGGCACCGCTTACTTAGCTGCTACTAAATATAAACTCGACGACTACCAACCCTACTTATTCAAAACAACCAACTACGGCAAACGCTGGCAGCGGGTTGATAGGGGCATCCCCAGAGACGACTTTACCCGCGTTATACGCGAAGACCCGAGCCGTAAGAACCTCCTTTATGCGGGGACCGAAACGGGGATTCATATCTCGTTTGATGCAGGTCGCAATTGGCAGAAGTTCCAACTCAACTTGCCCGTCTGCCCCGTCCACGACCTCAAAATCAAAAATAATGACCTGGTGATTGGCACGCACGGGCGCTCGTTTTGGGTTTTGGATGACCTGACGCCACTACACAGTTACAAAGATAGCCTGACGAACCAAGAAGCGCATCTTTTTAAGCCGAGGGATAGTGCCAGAGTCCTTCCCCAGGTGTTCGAGGGCGCGTTCCGAGGCGCACCGGGCAAGAACTATATGGGCTCACTCGGAATTGTCGCGGCCTATGTCGAAGACCCAATTCCCGAGGGCGGCATCCGCACGACCTACCTAGACTCCGGCGAAAACCCACCCAAAGGCGTGATTGTTACCTATCATCTGAAAAATCCTGAAGACAAAGTGACACTTACCTTCAAAGATAAAAAGGGTGAGGTGTTACGGGAATTCTCGAGCCTAAACGAAGAGGCGTTAGAAAAACGCAAAAAGAACCTTCATCTAGAAGTCGGCATTCCTGCCAAAGAAGGCTTCAACCGCTTTGTCTGGGACATGCGCCTGCCAAGAGTAAGCAAAATCGAGGGCTCAGATGTCGTCGCTGAGATGAACATTCCAGGCCCCAAAGTCGTACCTGGGACTTACCAAGTCACCTTGAGCGTCAACAGCAAAGAGTACACGGAAGACTTTGAAATCACTCGAGACCCAATGGCAGAAAAGACCAAGAAAAAAGACTTGCAAGCGCAGTTCAAGCTCTGGAAAAGCATTACCGATAAAGCCGAGGATACGGTCGGCGCAATTAACCGTTTACGCGATTTGCGTTCACAACTGGGGGGCTGGGCTAAACGCGCAGGCGATGACAGCTTGAAAACAAAAGCAAGCGAATTGAAAGAGCGGGTGCTCGAGCTAGAAAAAACGCTCGCTATGCCCGACATGCGTCCTGGCTGGCCCGATTCTATGAATTCTGGCGTTCGGCTTTTGGACAAACTCATCGCGCTGATTCCTGTGGTGAGCATTGGTGACTACAAACCCACCAACCAAGCGCAGGAGGTATTTGATACGGTTTCTAAAGATATTGATGCGAAATTAAAAGAGGTGGAGACACTTATCAACTCGGACCTCAAGGTATTCAATGAATCCCTAGTTGATAATGAGATGCCGCACGTAGCGGCCTAACATCTACTTTATTCGGCGAGTGAGAAGTTCTACTTTTCGCTCGTCACTTAAGTCTTGTTGCAAGGCCTCGAGTTCCGTGCGGGAATTCTCGACAAGCAACTTTTTATCTTCCGCAGACAAAGCGCCGTCATGCAACGTGTCCCAAGTTTGGCTGGTAACAATAACCTCTAAGTTAGCAATACGTTTTTCCAGAGAGGATTGATGCTCTCGCAAATCTGCCTTGATAACCTCGACAGCGCGCTCCAAATCTTCAGTGGAAGACCCCAGTTCACGCTGCTTAGACTTCATTTTAGCCCATGCTGTAAACGTGCCAGAGAAAATGGCCGCTAGCGGAATAAGTACCCAAATCCAGCTTGCGATATTACCCATATCTACGTCGCCTTACAAATACTACATTTCGTTTCATAAGGCTATTCTAGCGCACGTGAATAAGCGAAGGGGGCGAACACAAGATTCGCCCCTACGGGTTGAAAGGTCTAAGCTACGCGCCTTTTTCTATGGGCACACCGACACTGTTACCCCATTCGGTCCAGGAACCGTCATAGTTTTTGACGTTGTCATAGCCAAGCAGGTATTTCAGAACGAACCACGAGTGCGAGGAACGCTCGGCAATGCGGCAGTAAGCGATGATATCTTTATCGCCCGTGACACCTTTGTCTCCGTAAAGTGTTTTAAGTTCGTCGGCGCTCTTAAAAGTGCCGTCCTCGTTAGCGGCTTGCGCCCAGGGGATATTTGCAGCACCTGGAATGTGACCACCGCGCAGTACGCCTTCTTGGGGGTAGTCAGCCATGTGGGTAACGTCGCCTGCAAATTCGCCAGGGCTACGCACATCGACCATCGCACCGTTACCGGCATTGACTTTATCAATATGTTTCACAACGTCATCTCTAAACGCACGTAGTTCAGGATTGCGTTTTCCTGGTGTAAAGCTGCCTTTGTCATAGCTCGGTACGTCGGTAGTCATAGGTTTGTTTTCGGCAACCCATTTGACACGCCCACCGTTCATCAATTTCACGTTTTCGACGCCGCTATATTTAAAAACCCAAAACGCGTATGAGGCCCACCAGTTGTTTTTGTCGCCATACAAAACGATAGTCGTATCGTCCGAAATACCAAGTTTCTCAAAAAGAGCAGCAAGCTGTTCGGGCTGAACGAATTCGCGTCTAGGGTCATCCCACAGGTCCATAAGCCAGTCGATTTTTTGAGAGCCTGGGATGTGGCCCGTATCGTACAAAAGCACGTCCTCGTCAACCTCGAGCACGCGCACATTATCGTCGGCGTGATGGTCTAGAACCCAATCCGTTGAGACAAGTACATCAGGGTGAGCATAATCCATATCTTCCTCCTAGATAGTTAGTTCGTGAGGTATTTCATACCAGTCTAACCCTATAATCTTAAAGGTTTTACCCAGAGGCGTAAGTACGCCCCAGAACAAAGCTTACAAAACAGGTCAATAATACAAGGCTCGAGATTCTCGTCACAGTAACCTTTTGAGGAGTTTTATGTTACATATGATGGTTTCTCGTTTTTTATTCACACTCGTAGGGGCGATTCATTATGGTTGCCCTTCGCTGTGCTACCTATCTACGAATCAGGGCAGGCACAGGACCTGCCCCTACGGTTTTTGATGTATACGATGCGTTTTAATTTTTTCTAAGAGTCTTCCTCTGCAAACGAGGGGCAGCCACACTTCACGAAGTCGGGCGAAGCCTTGGGCTGCCCCTACGGATTCAAATCTTTAATCTGTCATCTTAGACCTTTAATCGCTCCGTCCTGCTATACTTCTGCCGTGACGCAATCAACCTTCAAACTAGCCCCGTCTATCCTATCGGCTGATTTTTCGCGTTTGGGTGAACAGCTTAAAACCGCTGAGGACGCGGGGGCCGACCTTGTGCATATTGATGTGATGGACGGGCAGTTCGTTCCTAACATTACAATTGGCCCGCTTATAGTTGAGGCTTGTAAACGGGCGACGAGCTTACCGCTTGACGTACACCTGATGATTGTCGAGCCGGAGCGCTATTTAGAGGATTTTATCGAGGCTGGGGCAGATGGTTTGACAATTCACGCCGAGGCGACGCCGCACGTGCACCGAGCCCTACAAATTATTAAAGAGGGCGGCATAAACACGGGGCTCACGGTCAATCCTTTAACACCCCTCGAGGTTTTTAAAGAAGCTCTTCCCTATTTAGACCTGGCCCTTATCATGAGTGTGAACCCTGGTTTTGGGGGGCAGAAATTTATCGAGGGTAGTTATGAGCGGCTTCGCACGCTCTCACAGTGGCGAGATGACCTCAATCCAAACTGTGAAATCGAGGTAGATGGCGGCGTCGGACCGAAAAATATTAGCGCCGTACTCGAGGCTGGCGCGGATATTATCGTGGCGGGTAGCGCTGTTTACAAGCCCTTTGACAGGGTTAGCGAGAACATCGCGGCTTTAAGAAACGCTGTCCTCTAAGACTTCAAAACGCCCTAAGTTCCTAAAACGCGCCTGGCGCTGCTCTAAGAGTTCCGCCGTCGTGTAGGCGTAAAGCGGCTCGAGTTCTTCAAGCAAAACAGCCTTGACACGCTCGACCATGTCCTGCGGTTTTTTGTGAGCGCCGCCCAGCGGTTCTTCAATAACGCGGTCAACCACCTCTAGCTCAAGTAAGTCGTACGCCGTTAGCTTGAGCGCTTCGGCAGCCTTTGCCGCTTCACCCGCGTCACGCCACAAAATAGCGGCGCATGACTCAGGGCTGATGACAGAGTAGGTTGCATTCTCTAAAATGAGCACACGGTTAGCTACACCGATGGCTAGCGCGCCGCCCGAGCCACCCTCACCAATCACCACACTGAGGGCTGGCACGGTAAGCCCACTCATGCGCTGAATGCTCTCGGCAATCACCCAGGCTTGCCCCTGTTCTTCGGCTGCAATACCTGGGTAAGCGCCGGGGGTGTCGATAAGACAAACGACGGGCAAGCGGAACTTGTCAGCCAGGTCGAACATACGCATCGCCTTGCGGTAGCCCGACGGGTGCATCATGCCGAAATTACGGTGAATATTTTCTTTGGTATCGCGGCCCTTTTGCTGGGCCATAATGATGACACTCTGCTCACCTAACGTACCGATACCTGCTACAAGCGCAGGGTCATCGCCCAGGACGCGGTCACCGTGGAGTTCGGTAAAATCGCTAAAAATGCCCTGAATATAGTCAAGACCCGTAGGACGACCTGCCGCTCTGGCAACTTGGACCCGCTGCCAGCGCGTTAAATTTTGAAAGGTTTCACGCTTGAGGGTCTCGAGCCGCTTTTCAAGCAAGCCAATTTCCTCGCCCATATCGATACTTTGCTCTTCGGCGTAGGTTCGCATGTCAATGATTTTGGCTTCTAAATCGTCAATAGGGACTTCAAAGGGAAGTGGCACGGTTATCCCTCTCGAGGGCGCTGCGACTTATTTCGGCAAGCCCTGAACGCAACAGACGGATGTAGGCTGCTAAGCGCATTTTCAGCTCAGGACGCGCTATCACGTCGTCGAGCATGCCTTTTTTCAACAAGAACTCAGCGCGTTGAAAGCCTTCGGGTAATTCTTCTTTAATCGTTTGCTGAATCACGCGCGGACCAGCAAAGCTAATGAACGCCTTGGGTTCGGCAATAATGATATCGCCCAGCGTCGCAAAGCTCGCCGTCACCCCGCCCGTCGTCGGGTCGGTCAAAATACTTATGTAGGGCAAACGCTTTCGCGCCAGCGCCTCTAGGGCAACCGTCGTTTTTGCCATCTGCATAAGCGAGAGTGCGCCCTCTTGCATGCGCGCGCCACCAGAAGCGGCGACGGCAATAAAAGAACGGTCTTCTTCAGCGGCGCGTTCGGCGGCCCTCGCCACCTCTTCACCGACGACCGAGCCCATAGATCCTCCTGCAAAGCTAAAGTCCATGAGTGCTAGGGCGACACCCTGACCATCCAAAAGACCACTGCCAGTCAAAATAGCGTCGGGACGGTTGTTTTTCGCCTGATGGCGCTCGAGACGCTGTGCGTAAGCTTCCTGGTCGGTAAATTCCAGCACGTCGATGGGGCTTACCTCACCTGACCAGCGCTCAAACGTCCCCTCATCCAGTAGCAAATCGACCCTCGCTTCAATCGGCATACGGTAATGATGACCACATTCAGGGCAGGTGTAAACGTTGGCGACAAGGTCTTTACGGTAAACCTGCGCTTTGCAATCATCGCACTTAAGCCACAGCCCAGCAGGGCTGCTTTCATCGTCGCCGCGTTTGGGTCGTTTACGGCGAAACCAGCGTTCTAACGTCATAGCGCTATCCTACCCCAGCCCGCCCACTTTGAAAAGAAACTCGAGTACCTACCCTGTCTCTCAATCTAAGTATCAGCTTCAAGCCTGCCCAACAACGTGCTCTTTTGTAAAACCACCCGTTTTAGGCTTTACCCCTTTAGCGCTCACCGACGGCAGAGGGTTGACGGCGTTTAGGGGGCGCATCTCACTACGTCCTGTAAACCGTGCGCCCTCTTCAATGTCTAGCGCGCTCGCTTTCACGTCACCCTCAAGCACACCCGTTTTCCAAATTTCAATTTTGCCTTTGGCTTCAATATTAGCTTTGACCGCGCCGATAATTCTGACCGTATCGGCTTGAATCGTACCGCCTTCAATCAAACCCCCGTCGGCAATCTCAAGCACCCCCGCCACCGTGACTTTGCCGCGCACCGTGCCGTGTATCCGCACGCGGCCCTTGGCCTTTAGGTCACCCTCGAGTACAGTACCCTGATGAATGTAGGTAAAGGGCTCACCTGACTTCTGCGGCTCTTTGTCTGGCGTTTCGGTCTTTTTTCGAAACATGCTTTACTCCACTCTTTAAAATTACAGATTATCTTTGAAGGTTGCCAAACTCGCTTAGCGTTTCAATTACGGGGTAAGCGTGACCGCTCATCTCTGCAACTGTTTTCTTGTTCAGCCTTGCCGTCAAGTTTTTCACGGTGATGAGGTCTCGAGCAATGAATTACTTCAAAGGTACAGCAACCGTATAAGTAAATGGAAAACCCAAAGACTATATAACCTTGCGGTTCGAGAAATCATTTTGTTCAGTTCACGCGTTCAGTTCACGCGTAGCGTAAGCCCTTCACTAAACCTAGTCAGAAAAAAACTTGGGGCCGTAGGATTAGCTATTGTAAAGATATGCACTTCGTCGCTGAAACGGTCTAGGCTTTTCCATTATGAGCATGTTAGGTTTACTCGAGCCTCCGTATCCTCCCTCCGTGTCCTCATAGAAAACAAGTCGTTCCCTTAATATAGGAATGAACTATATGACCTACGCTAGGCATTCTTGCACCAAGCCTGCTATGCTTAGGGGCGTGGAAACTGCCAGTGTTGTTCTTGTAACCAATGTCGGTCAGGGCTTTGGGCGAGCTATTGCCCTCGCTTACGGTCAGGCTGATTTTGCCGTGGTGTGCGCCGATAACGATGTTGACTTAGCCAGCAAAACGGCGGCTGAAATCGAGGAATTAGGCGGGCAAGCCATTCCGATTCAGGCCGATATGACAACACAAGTAGATGTTCTAAATGCTTTCAACAAGGTTTCAGAAATTTTCGGTGACCTTTCGGGTGTGGTGCATGTCGCCTCATCGGAAAGCCATACGTCCTTTCGTAACCTGACCGAGAACGAGTTTGGCGAACTTTTTGTTGATAACGTACGCAGCACTTTTTTAACCCTAAAAATAGCCGGGCGTTTGCTAGACAGGGCTTGGATTGTCCTGGTCAGCCCTCCGCGTAGCGCCACCGAGCCGCACATGCTATCAATCCGGGGCGCTATCACCCGTATGGCAGCGGCGTTCGAAGCAAGAAATGAAGCGTTACGCGTGAATGTCGTTGTGCCCTCGAGAGCCGCATCAGACCCGAAACACGACGCCGCCTTGGTCAAAAGCGTGCGCTATTTGGGATCAAACGAGGCCTCGGGTATTTCTGGTCACCGCCTATATGTTGAATTACCGCCGCCCCCACGCGTCGCCGAGGCCATGCTGCCCGAAGTGCGCGCCGCGCTGGATGTCAACGTGCGTCAAGATGACCTCGAGGCTAGTCTTTACGACGAAGACGGTGACGATTATCATGACGACGATAACGATGATGAGGGGGCTGATGGTGATATTTTCGTAGGTCTAGACGCACCAGACAGTTTAGATGTCGACCTCGGTGATGTTAGCCGCCTGAGCAGTGAAACGCTCGCAGAACTGGACGCGAACCGTTTAGATAGCACCGACGCTGAGGGCGAAGTAGATTACAAACGTTTAAAAGAGCGGTCATGAAGTGCCCTTACTGCACCTCTGAAGATACACGGGTTATCAACTCGAGACCCTCTGACGAGGGCAATTCGATACGGCGCCGCCGCGAATGCTCGAACTGCTCGCGGCGCTTTACCACCTACGAACGTGCTCAGTTCGAGGCGCTGATGGTTGTTAAGCGCTCCAATCGGCGTGAGGTCTTTAATCCGGATAAGTTATTAGAAAAACTTCGTATTGCCACCAACAAGCGTCCTGTTACCGAAAAGCAACTGCGCGAATTTGCTTACGGGTTCGAAGACGAAATACAAATGCCTGAAATCAATTCTGAAGAAATCGGCATTCGCACGCTGCAATTCTTAAAAAGTCTCGACGACGTTGCCTACATCCGTTTTCTAAGCGTTTACCGCGACTTCGATTCGGTAGACCGCTTCATAGAAGAAATTAAACAGCTCGACGAAGTTAAGCCGGGACGGCTCGAGAAACGCTGAAGCAGGGACCAGGGTTCAGGGGTCGGGGACCAGAGCATTATATCTACCGACCCCTGTCCCCTGATCCCCAACCCCCGATCTATGTACACGAGTTGACCGCAAGCGGCGCGCAAAGCACCTAAGCTAGACGTATGAAAAAACTCTTTTTATTCACCCTAAGCTTGAGTATTGCCTTGTGGATGGGAATGGCTATGTCCCAAAATGCGCCCAGTCAAATGAGGGCTATCGGGGTTGACAGCTCGAGCGCCAGTATTCCGCTGAGTGATGTTCTCAGCGGTGGCCCGCCGCCCAACGGCATTCCTGCGATTGGTTTTACAGGTGACTGGCAGGACGCCGCGCCCGCTTCACCCGGACCCAAGTTTGTTACGCAAGACGAGGCAGCAGACTGGTTAGCCGACCAGGAACCCGTGATTGCTTTCAGTGTCAACGGTGAAACAAAGGGCTACCCTCTACAAATTCTCACCTGGCACGAAATTGTCAATGATGAGGTTGGCGGCGCACCTGTGGCAGTGACGTTTTGCCCGCTTTGTAACAGCGCCTTAGCCTTTGACAGGCGCATTCCCTTGACTGAGGAGACACAAGCTGAGGTTGCTGACTTGAACACTGACGCAAGCTTCATAGACCCAAGTGACGAATTTTTAGAAGCATATGTCGCCCAAGGAAGTGAACCTCCTGCAAGTTTGCTCGAGGTCAGCTTTGGCGTTTCGGGCATGCTCTACAACTCGAACATGCTTATGTTCGACACTGAAACGAGCACGCTCTGGTCACAGCTTTTAGGTGAGGGCACGGTGGGTACGCTCAACGAAACGCAGCTCCTGCGTTATCCTGCACAAATTGTCAGCTTTGCCGAGTTACGCGAGGCTGCGCCGGACGCCCCTATTTTGTCCAGGGAAACTGGCGTCAACCGCCGCTACGGGCAAAACCCTTACGTTGGCTATGACGACGTGGACAGCCCCGCCTTTCTATTTAAAGGCGAGCTTGATAGTCGCTTAGCGCCTAAAGAGCGCGTTGTCAGTGTCGATACACCCGAAGAGGTCGTCGCCTATCCCTTTGCGGCGCTGGAAGAAGCTCGAGTCGTCAATGACAGCGTGGGCGCCCTGCCCGTCACCCTTTTCTGGCAAGAGGGTGCCTCGAGCGCACTGGATACAGGTTCGATTGCCGACGGACGTAACGTTGGCTCGGTGGGTATTTTCGAGCGCACACTAGACGGTCAAACGCTGACGTTCACCTGGGACGGCAGCGCCTTCAAGGACGAGGAAACAGGCAGCACCTGGGATATTTTGGGCAGAGCAACAGAGGGTGAGCTAGCAGGTCAGCAACTTGACGCTGTCGTACATGACAACACGCTCTGGTTTGCCTGGGCCGCCTTTAAACCCGAAACGCGGATTTATGAATAACTCACTTTGCGCAAACCCCCTTCACCCGTCATTGCGAGCGGTGCTAATAGAAGCCAAACATAAGCGTTCATAAAATCTTATGAGGCATAACCAGAGCGAAGCAATCTACAAACGCTGCTGTTCGTAGATTGCTTCGCTTACAGGATGGTTTGGATCTAATTGCATTTCCAAAAAAGCTTGCACCTAAAGTAGACTAAGGAATGCGCCCATACTCTTTAGATTTACGTGAACGAGTG
>ENA-ORXM01001380-ORXM01001380.1-marine-metagenome-genome-assembly--contig:-NODE-1380-length-34295-cov-5.105412_pt1 | contig 34295 bp, 30 predicted proteins | sample MGYA00237867_ERZ511480 | MGnify/ENA primary metagenome ERZ511480 (study PRJEB26309, sample SAMN06266103) | marine metagenome | isolation source: Algal blade | place: United Kingdom:Sidmouth, United... | reverse complement strand
GATCTTGATTGCTTTGCATCAGTCCGTCACACCCACGGCTAGTGATATTCAAGCTACTCTGTGGTTATCTCCTCTTAATTATAAATATGCCTAACTATAACATCACTTCTTACGGAATACCAAAAAAAAACCGCTCAAGTAAAATTACTTGGGCGGTTTTTTTTTAATCGGGTTTAGCAAATTATGCCTCCTCCAAAAACGGATATCTATAATTCGTTGGAGGATTAAAGTTTTCTTTAATCGTGCGAGGTGATACCCATCTAAATAAATTTAAGATAGATCCCGCTTTATCATTTGTTCCCGATGCTCTTGCGCCACCGAAAGGCTGCTGACCAACTACCGCACCTGTAGGTTTATCATTAATATAGAAATTACCTGCAGCATGCTTCAGCTTCCTTTCTGCTAATTCTATGGCATATCTATCTTTTGAAAAGATAGCACCTGTCAAGGCATATGGAGAAGTAGAATCCACTTTGTCTAAAATTTTCTCAAAGTTCTTACCGTCATATATATAGATAGTAAGCACGGGTCCAAATATTTCCTTCTCCATACTATCGTAATGTGGATCAGTTGTAACGATAACTGTAGGCTCTATGAAGTAACCTTTCGATTTATCATATTTACCACCAGCTATGATCTTAGCTTTTTTAGACTTCTTTGCCTGCGCTATGAAGTGACTGATTTTATCAAAAGCACGCTCATCAATAACTGCATTGATAAAATTTGTAAAGTCTTCTGGGGACCCCATCTTCATAGATTCTAAATCATTCTTTAAATGCTTTTCAACAGCTTTCCAAAGATTCTTAGGAATATAAGCACGACTTGCGGCAGAACATTTTTGACCTTGAAATTCGAAGGCTCCCCTGGACAATGCGACAGCTACTTGCTTGGCATCTGCTGATGAATGTGCTACCACAAAATCCTTACCACCTGTCTCTCCTACTACTCTTGGGTAAGATTTGTACTTTGAAAGATTACTTCCTATTGTTTGCCAAAGTGAATTAAATATCTTAGTTGATCCAGTAAAGTGTAAGCCAGCAAAGTCAGGATGTGAAAATATGATATCCCCTGCTACTGGTCCATCTACGTGAATCAAATTGATAACACCTGGAGGGAGACCAGCTTCCTCTAGCAAATCCATTATTACGATGGCAGAATAAATTTGTGTTTCCGCAGCTTTCCATATTACTGTATTCCCCATCATAGCAGGTGCAGCAGGTAAGTTCGCTGCTATTGAGGTAAAGTTAAATGGTGTGATGGCAAATAGAAATCCTTCTAATGCTCTAAACTCCATTCTATTCCATATACCAGGCACACTCTCTGGCTGTTGGCTGTAAATTTCTGTCATGAACTGAACATTAAATCTGAAGAAATCGCATAGCTCAGCAACTGCATCTACTTCCGCTTGGAAAATATTCTTTGATTGACCGAGCATAGTAGCTGCGTTCATTCGAGCTCTATATGGTCCAGCGAGAAGGTCCGCTGCTTTTAAGAATATATTTGCACGATGTTGCCATGGCATTTCTTCCCACGCAGTTTTAGCTTTGAGGGAAGCATTAATAGCGTCCTTGACATGCTTGCCATCTCCTTTATTAAAGTGACCTAAAAGATGCTCTCTTTCATGCGGAGGTCTGATCTCAATCTTCTTTTTAGTTTTTACTCTCTTGCCTCCAATGATCATAGGTATATCCACCTTCTTCTTCTTCATTGCTAAAAGGGTAGATTTAACTACCTCCTTCTCAGGACTACCTGGTGCGTAATCGAGCACAGGCTCATTATACGCAATTGGTAATTCAAAATATGCATTTGCCATAATATATTGATTTTAATAAGCTGCAAAAGTAACCTTATTATTCTAGCTGTCAAAAGGCAATTTGATAATTTTTCAACACACCATTTTTAGTAAAAAACTATCCTATATATACATTGAAGCCGAGCGGGCTAAGGGTAGTAGAGATAGGCTAGTTTTGCGTGTTGAGCCATGTAACGTAGACGAGCAAAACTAGACTAGTCCGCAGGACCGGTAGCAAAGCGAAGTATCGGATGGCCTGACCACTACGAAGTAAAGTGGTAGCCCCCAAATGAAAAATAAAACTAGTATACTGCAGATAGAATTATTTGTACGCTAAATCTTTATGGAGGATGGTATAAAAGGACTCACATCACCCTTGCCTCTAATAATCTCACGGACAATCGTACTACTTATATGCGAATATGCAGGATGTGATATCAGGAATATGGTCTCGATGCCGTCACCCACAATATTATTCAACTGAGAAATCGTTTTCTCATAGTCAAAGTCACTCGCATTTCGAAGTCCTCTAATCAGATATCTAGCATCAACTTCTTTACAGAAGTTTGCAGTCAGGCCTTCGAACTGCCCTACCTCTACGCTTGGATAATCTATAAAAACTTCCTCGAGCCACTCTAATCTTTGCTCTAAGCTGAAGAGATATTTCTTTTGAGAATTGACCCCAACAGCGACAATAATTTTATCAAAAAGCGGAACCGCTCGTTTAATCAGATCTTCGTGTCCAGAGGTAATTGGGTCAAATGACCCAGGAAAAACAGCAATCTTTTTCATTTCTTACTTTTTGAATGTACCCTAAATTTAATCAATAATTCTAACTCTGAAAGATCATTCTTTGCCGTAAAGAAAATTTTGTTTAACCAATTAGCTGCAGTTGCAATAGATATATTTGGGTGATGATGATCTCTACTATAATGCAAAAATTTCATACATCTAAATGCATCAAACCATACGAAAAATCGTTTTTTAAAAGACGCAAAATCAGTGGTATTATTTCTAATTTCTTGAACTTTTTTGGGGAAATTATGATCCCGCAAAAAAATTGACATCGGTTCAGAATTCTTTACTACCATATCGCCATCATACAATATAGGTAGCTGATCTATCAGTTTTTTGATGGCAGCAAATGATTGGGGCGCGTAGGTAGTTAGTGACTCCTCTCCCTCTATCAATGACTGCATCGCTCGACCAGTTCCAAAAGGTACTCTGTCGGAAATACGCGCTGAAGGAATGACTTGCGTAGCAGTGATATTACCGAAGCTATGGTGGTGAGTGAACTTATGCATAAAATAGAAATCCTCCCCTGCCTTTCGTGTATTCATACCGCCCTGCGCCACGTATGCATCAGCTCGAACAACCATGGCGCTACCGACTGTTTGTTGCGCATAAGGCAATCCCGCCCAGCGCTGCCCTACTTCATAATATCTTAGATGCAATTCGTACTGTAATATAGCTAGATTGACTTTCGGATTTGTATTATCCAATGGATGGGCATAATTAATAGCAGCGGCTGGACAATCTGGATGAGCTTCGAAATACGAATGAATTTCTGTAAAATAGTTTGGCTCCACAGTTGTATCTGCATCTAGACAGATGATCAATTGCTGTACAGAATTGGAATTCCGAAACCTACGTACCGCCTCATCCATACCAGTCTTGCGTGCATAACCAACACCCGCTTTCTTAAAAGGTATTTCATTTATATAAATACTGTAAGCTTGAAATTTATTTTCTGATAGTTGCCACCTTTTTATGAGCGTTAATGATTCCTTGTTTTTTAATGTTATACTCGCTTTTTCACTCATTGCTTCGTTTACCACTACTATAATTTCAATAGACTTATTGGGTATCTGACAGGTGGATAAGCTGAGCAGAGTGGATTCCAGATTTGGCTCGTTGTAACAAGGTATTACAACAATCATCTCCAAGTCCTCTGCCACAGGTGCAGTGATCAGCGCAGGATAGTTAGCGTGCTTCGCCAGGTAAGTATCTATTGTAGGAGATGCCATCGAAGCGCTAAGGTAGTTCTTTTCAGCGAATGCTATTTGATAATATAGATCATTTCACTAGTGAAATCGAAGGCTATTTTTTTTCCTTCAAAGAATGGAAAACCGATCAACCCATCTAACTTTTTATCCAAACCCTCATTAATAAAATCAAAATTCAAAACCGAAAATTCGTGGTTTTTTACTTGCAGATTTTGGATCTTAAATTTATGGACATTTACGTTATTGGTGGAAGTATTATTTCGGCTAGCACTCTGAATAGAAGTCGAGCCAGCATCTTTCAATACGGATTTTCTAAGCAACTTTGATGCATGCAGATCAAGAATACTAATCTCAGCTCCAGTGTCCAATATCATCCTCATAGACTCGCCTGCAATTTCTACCTGTACTATGATGAAGTGCTCTTCTTGCGTAAATGGGATACTGTGTTTAACCTTGAAGGGAGCTAAGGATTTCACCGTACCCCATTTTCTATTTGGATAATCGAGGAGAAGAATAGTATTATCAAATAAGTCTCCTCCAACTAAGCCAGCAAACTGATGAAGTATTTCATCTTCTATGTGTCCGAGATCCATTTGATAAGCTCTAAAATCAGACTTTGTAATATTTAAAATCTTAAACTCCTCTATAGTAAATTCGGCAATACTAGTATTACCAGTGAGGCCACTTGCAATATATGCGTCATCGTAATTTTCTTTATCAATTTTATTATTCAGTATGAGCCCCGGTGCGCCCGTATCCAAAATATACGAAGCTTCCTCCCCATCATGAACACCTTGCACAAAAATAAGTCCTCCAACTAATTTAAAATCTGCGAGAAAATCATCCTCTCTTACATTAGCCTCTATCTCAGACGGCGACATGACTCCAAGTGAAAATACTTGCTTATTTTCAATTTGCGCAGAGGTGGAAAGCCAGCAAAGCAGATAAGCTGCTGCAAGGAATGTTTTGGACATAGGGCTTTTATTGAGTGATCGTAAATGGGGGTATCCTAAGGGGGAGGTAATACAGGAAATAAAGCATGACGCCTTGTTACATAAAAACCGTAAGAGCAGTGTTAAAGTTCCAAAAAAAACTACCCGATAAAGGGTAAATTTTCTATTCGTTCCAGCGATAAGTGCTGATATCTAGGCCTGCCAGATCTAGAATGCGATCCACTACAGTAGAGATAACCTCTTCTGTCGTTTGAGGTTTGCTGTAGAAGGAAGGGACTGCTGGACAGATAATGCCGCCAGCCATAGTAACCGTTCTCATATTCTCTATATGGATTAAGCTTAACGGGGTTTCTCTAGGCACTAATATGAGCTTGCGGCGCTCTTTGAGAATCACATCTGCAGCTCTGGTGGTAAGATCGTCAGATACGCCAGCGGCAATTCTACCTAATACTCCCATGGAGCATGGGCATACGATCATAGTCTTGTATCGCGCTGATCCTGAAGCAAATGGTGCATTAAAATCCTTTTTAGTATAGATCTTAAAACCATAATCTTGGTATGACTTATTGTCTATCTCTAGCTGCCAATTGTACTTAGCATTATCACTCATGACTATGCCTATGTCATTAATTTGATCTTGCAACGCAGTTAATTTATCCAAGAGTACTTTCGCATACAGTGCCCCACTTGATCCTCCGATAGCCAGTACAATTTTGTGCTTCATTCTTGATGGTTTATCATATATAAATGGGCAAAATACATAATTGTTGCGTGATAAAATTTCCGATCACTATCTCATGTTAGCTGAACATTCGTTTAATTATAAGTTAAAACAATGTTTAGTGCTTTTTCTAGACTAACTTTTAGTTAATTTGATCTCTCAATATAAAAATAATCATAAGATGAAGTTTTTCGGATATACTATGCTGCTTTCAACCTTTGTTTTTTTCACCTTCTCTTTTACCAATATTACCGTTGAAGAAACCGCAGCTGTAGAGTGGCTTTCTTGGGAAGAAGCAGCTAAATTAAACGCAGAAAACCCTAAGAAGATTTTTGTAGATGTCTACACAGATTGGTGTGGTTGGTGCAAAGTTATGGACAAAAAGACTTTTAACGATCCTAAAGTAGCCGCCTATTTGAAAGAGTACTTTTATTCTGTGAAACTAGATGCAGAATCAAGAAAGGCGATAAATCATATGGGTCAATCGTTTGAGTTTAGAGAGGTTGAAGGATCGAAGCGAGGCGGAATTCACATGCTAGCATATTCACTTCTGGAAGGTAAGATGAGCTACCCAACTGTTGTAACGCTTAACGAGAAGTACGAGCGTATAGCTATCTCACCAGGTTATAAGGAAGCACCTATGATGTTTAATGAACTTAAGTTTGCTGCAGAGGAACATTACAAAACGACGAATTTCAAAGCGTTCATGGAAAATCTGAAAGGGCAGTAAACTTTATAGGATGTTATAGCTTTGGGCGTGACCTATACGTATCGCTGGAAAAAGCGTCACGCATAGGTCGAGCTATCCGAGGGTCCGCCTTCGCTCCCGTCCTACGGACTGCCCAGCAGAGCTGTGCACCTCTCCTATCTCTCACGCAAGAATTTTACTTAATTAATATTACTTATCTCTAGTAGTCAAACTCCTATAGTTGTATATAGGTTATCCTTCTTATGGATATCCCTTATTATATAAAATTACATTAGCACCATAGATCATATCCACTCAGAGGGTGGATTGTCACTATTTCCTATTATTTCTAACTATCACGATAATTTATTCGGGCCACTCTTTCCATCTAGTTGACGTTCGATATTGTCTTGTAGCCACCGCATACAGTCCTTAAAATTTTTAAATGTATGCTCCTCAGGCACTAAATCTGGAATAATATCAATCCGCTCCAACATATAGCGTGGTTGTGTAAGTAAACCAGTAAGAAGTACTGTAATGTTGTTATTAACTAGATTATGGATAACGTCCTCCATTGCATACAGACCAGTCTGATCCATGTACTGCATCTTTGCCAAACGTATAATCACAACTGAAGCTGTAGACGGAATCTGCTGAGACATCTGCGTAAATTCACTAGTCGATCCAAAAAATAATGGTCCTTGTACATGTTTGATGAAGACTTCTTCTCGCAGATTTTTAGGAAAATTTGACTCATCTGCCCAAGTAGGCTCATCTATTAAATTCGTTACCCTCGATGTCTCTGCAGTTAGATCTCCTATCTTTTTCATGAACATTAGGGAGGCTATAACCAAACCAATACCTACGGCATATACTAAATTCCACACAGAAGAAAGAACCAACACTATTAGCATCACGACTACCTCTGCTTTCGGCATATAAGGAATGGCTTTAAGTCCTTTGTAATCCATAACATTTATGCCTACTGTTATCAAAATTCCTGCGAGTACGGCGGCAGGTATTTTAGAAGCAACTGGCGCGAAAGCCAACATGATTACTAACAATAGTACACCAGCTATCATGCCTGAAATCCTTGTCTTGCCACCAGCGTTTATATTTACAACAGTACGAATGGTAGCACCAGCACCAGGAATACCTCCAAAGATAGCTGCTATAAAGTTCCCTATTCCTTGTCCAATTAATTCTCTATTTGGCTTATGCTGGGTTTTAGTCATGTTATCAGCGACTACGGAAGTTAATAGTGAGTCGATCGCACCTAATAACGCTAATGTTAAAGCGGTAAAGACATATGGTGCGATAGTAGTAATACTAAAAGTACTGAATATACTGAAGTTAGGTATTGGCAATCCACTAGGAATCTCTTCGATAGTTCTATAATCCAATCCAAAAGCAATAGCTATTCCAGACATTGCTACTAGCGCCACCAAGGTACTTGGAATAGTAGCTGTTATTTTCTTGAATCCGAAAATGATTAATATGGTACAGAGTGCAAGAATTAGCTCCAAATAGTTAGTATTCTTCAGGGCTCTCGGCATCAATTTGATAGCACCTATCACACCAGATGCTGAGGAACCTGCTAAGTTTTGGGATTCTTTATCTATTTGAGCTGGAGTTATGGAGGCAGCCCGCTTAATCGTTTCTTTAAAATTTTCTAAAACTAAAATTTCTTCTCCTGCCTCTTCCTTTAATATATTGTCGAGAATAATTTCCTCAGCCATAGGCCTAAACTGAGCTACATAAGTAGTGTCTTCCTTTGGATAATACCCTAATGCAGGTAAGATCTGCGTAAGTAATATAATGACTCCGATGGCAGTCATAAAGCCTGAGACAACAGGGTAAGGAATATACCGTATATATTTTCCTAGTCCTAAAACTCCTAAAATTATTTGGAAGAAACCAGCGAGTAGAAATACCATTAGAATGGCTGGTAGGGCTTCGCTCACTTCCCCGTCAAACGATGCCATAATCCCTGCTATAACAACCATACTTACTGCAGTCATAGGAGCAGTAGGACCAGATATTTGAGTATTAGTTCCTCCAAATAAAGCTGCAAAAAAACTTATAAATATTGCACCATAGAGACCTGCACTAGGTCCTAGACCTGAGCTTACTCCAAAAGCAAGCGCTAATGGCAATGCAACTATACCAGCTGTAATTCCTCCGAAAAGGTCACCCCTAATATTGGAAAAATCAAAATCAAAGATATTATTCATATTATGTAAATGTAGTTAATGGTTTGTACTAATAGATTCTTTACCGAGTATTAATTATACTATAGAATCATTTCAATATTTTGTTGACGATAAAATTTTCTAAAACTCTTATGGTGTAGTAAATGTAATGGTGACACTAGTTGGTATTCTATCATCTACGTATGAATAATCCTATTTAAATTGTCACTGTCCCAGGAAACTTGAGAGCTTACCTAGCTTTAGGTTCTCATCTTGGATAAGAAAACATATTCTGCCATAAAGCGGCATAAAATTGTTATTTTTAGCCTTACAATCTATAAAATAAGAATGAAGAAAATCGCGCTACATTGGAAGATATTGCTTGGAATGGCACTTGGAGTTTTATTTGGCTGGATAGCAAACTTACTGGGATGGCAAGGATTCGTAACTGATTTTATTAAGCCATTCGGTACTATTTTTATAAATTTACTTAAACTGATAGCAGTACCACTGATAATAGTCTCGCTCATTAAAGGTGTTTCCGATCTAAAAGACATCAGTAAACTGAGCAAAATGGGTGGTCGAACGATTGGTATCTACTTGCTTACTACTCTTTTCTCTGTTAGTTTAGGATTGGTGCTCGTAAATGTGATTAACCCTGGAAGTAGTATTTCTGAGGAGACTAGAGCAGGCTTAGTCACTGAATTTGAAGGCAAAGCGCAGGGTAAAATTGATATTGCCTTGCAGCAAAAAGATGAGGGACCACTCCAACCATTAGTAGATTTAGTACCCTCAAACATTTTTAGCGCAGTCGCTGACAATAGCAATATGCTGCAAGTGATATTCTTTGTGATATTTTTTGGTATCGGACTTATCCTGATCGCTCCAGAAAAGGCAGAACCTGTAAAACGATTCTTCGATGGCCTAAATGAAGTGATCCTTAAAATGATAGATTTAGTAATGTTAGCTGCTCCTGTGGGTGTGTTCGCCTTGATGGCAGATTTGATCATTCAGGCACCAAGTACTGAACTTATAGCCGCCCTCTTAAAATATTCTTTGACGGTTTTGATGGGTCTGGGTTTGATGATTTTTGGACTATATCCATTGTTAGTCAAGATATTTACGGGACGTTCTTATAAATTCTTTTTCTCCGGAATATCTCCAGCTCAATTATTAGCTTTTTCGACTAGCTCTAGTGCTGCTACACTTCCCGTGACCATGGAGCGAGTAACTGAGCATCTAGGTGTCGATGAGGAAGTATCAAGCTTTGTATTGCCCATAGGCGCAACTGTAAACATGGATGGTACAAGTTTATATCAAGCAGTCGCAGCAGTGTTTATAGCCCAGGCATTTAGTATGGAATTGACCATGATGGATCAACTTACTATCGTAGCTACTGCTACCTTAGCATCCATAGGTTCCGCCGCTGTACCCAGTGCAGGTATGGTAATGTTAGTAATCGTATTGGGCGCAATAGGTGTACCTGAAGCAGGGCTTTCATTGATATTTGCAGTAGATAGACCGTTGGATATGTGTCGTACAACCGTCAATGTTACAGGTGACGCAACAGTTTCCATGCTAGTAGCTAAAAGTATTGATAAATTAGGAAAACCTAAAGAAAAAAAGTGGGATGACTTTAAATAGACTAAATATGCGTTATACAAACCTAAACTTTGGAATCTTATTAATTGTAGTTTCATGCCTATATGCATGTTCTGAGCAAAATGTCAGTACACCATTTCCTGCGCCCTTAGAGACTATAGTCAATATCAATAATGAAGAAGATGAAGCAAATACGCTGAATAGAGAGCTGTGGATTGAACGTATGCACAAAACGGCTCCAGATAAAAATTGGCGTCAAATAGAACGCAAAAACTCGGCTACAAAAATTCAGAGAAATGGACTCCTTAAAAACGATGAGTTGGTTACCCTCGGAGATTCCATCACGACAGGATACTGGTCAGAAAGAGGTAGTTCTAACCAAGCAGGATCAATGGTAGCAGTAACCTACTTAAAAGAATCAGATGCAATATATGGGATATCTGGTGGCGGTACGATCTGGAAAGGAGATCGTAATGGCGTTCACTGGCAGGTAGTCAATGAATCTTATGTATTTGACAATAATACTTTATTTTTTGTGGAGAAGGAGGATCAAACTAAGAGAATGATTGCAAATATAGCTCGAATACCTCACTATAGTGATGATTTGGGTATTACCTGGAATACCGCAAATGGTATAGCAAGTTCAGGGGATTTATGGAGTAGAACTTCAAACTATGAAACAGTAAAACTCAGAAATGGATCTACGCGCATTTACTGCTTGTCTAAATCCTCTTATTATACCAACATTCACTTATACTATAGCGATGATCTAGGAGAAAACTATGAGTTAATACAAAATTTGGATGTCTCGGAATTTAGCTTACTAGGATTCTGTAAACCACATCATAGTGACGATATATACATCGCTACAAGTACCAACGGAAACAAGCTAAAAATTGAACGTATCGATCATGAGGAAGTACATTTGGTATTGCACCAGCTGACGGATATTAAAATAAATTACCAACAAGGCAAAGCGCATCTGATCGGTCATTTTGGTGGACAATATTCTATTTTTTATGCTTTACAAAATGACGATACTTTGGTGAAGTCAGAGGATGCAGGCGCAACCTGGCTACCGCAAGGTAAAATAAATGAGCAGCCTTGGGATGTCGGTTTCTATATCTCTCCCTCCGATGCTAATCAAGTATATTACGGAGCATTAAATGCGTATAAAAAACAAGCGATCGGTTTTACTACTGTTAATGAATGGTATGATTATTATAACAATGTAGAATCCAAACTTCATGCAGATATAATGTCACTTGAAGAATTTGAAAGTCCAAATGGGGAACAATTTTTATTAATCGGAAATCATGGAGGCTTATCTATTTCTTACGACTATATGGCTACTACACAAAATATTGGAATGGAGGGACTAAATGTAGCACAGTATTACGATGTAAGAACAGACCCTCTGGATCCTAGATATGTATACGCTGGTTCGCAGGATCAGGGATTTCAGCGTAGCGCTATAATGGCAAATAATAATAATCCCGCGCCTTTTGAACAGATTATTTCAGGTGATTATGGACATATAGTATTTTCTAGATCGGGACAAGGGATGTGGACAGTTTATCCTGGTGGGTCTATAAGCTATCTTAATGAACCACAAACAGGATCCTTTATCGCTAACTATACTATAGTTTCTCCAGATGAGTCTAACTGGTTAACGCCTATGACCGATATACCTCATAGCACGAAAAATGAAATACTTGTAGCTGGAGGTAATATTTATGGGGAATCTGGCTCTCATATTATTAAGCTAGAGTATTTTGGAGGCATCCAAGTAGAACAATTTGATTTTGACTTTAAGGCTAACAGCAATGGCGGAGTGATAACCTCTATAGAAGTCTCACCGCTCGATAATACTTTGCTGTATGTAACTACATCTGACGGTACATTCTTTATCAGTAGAGACGGCGGTAAAACCTTTACTAATAGTTACAATTCTATTAATAATGGTCACTATTTATACAGTACTTCTATATATGCTTCTGCAATAAATGAAAATGAAGTATGGGTTGCTGGGAGTGGCTATAACAATGATGGTATATTATACTCAGATGATTATGGGTCTAATTTTAAATTATTTACCGATGGCTTACCATCTACTCTTGTTTTTGAAGTTACTGCTAATGCTGATGAGACTAAATTTTTTGCTGCTACTGAAGCTGGGCCATACATTTATATGACAGAGACGGGCAAATGGGAAGATCTATCTCAGGGCAATGCACCTGTGCAAACATATTGGAGTGTAGAATACTTAGAAGAGCAAGAGATTGCGCGATTTGGAACCTATGGACGCGGTATTTGGGACTTTTCCTTTGGGGTTCCAGAGGTCAATGTAGCTACAGCTGAACTTACACAACATCAGTTTGCGGAGGCTTTTCCAAATCCAGTCACAGATCGTCTATATTTAGAATTGTTTGAAACCAACATCCCTGAGAATGTAAATCTCGAAATTTATAATGCGGGAGGTCATTTGGTAAGAAAATTAACCTCCAGTGAGTTTGGCAAGTCTATTGATTTCAGTTCATTTGCCTCAGGATTTTATACCTTGAAAATTTATAATGATAATAAGTATCAGATATTAAAGGTGATTAAATTTTAGTAGAGATTTACACCTTACTATTCAAGATATTTTCACCCTAATATTAACCTGTATGATCGGGATATTCATAAGAAGGATACGTATTACCACTATTTTGAGATTATAGAATTTTAAGGCGAAAATCGAAAGTGAAATATTTGTATTGCTACGTTTTTCTTTAAATCTAACAAACTACCTACTCGCTTTTGAGTCTATAAACATGCACTTCACCAGCATCTAAAATGAGGGAATCCAGCATAGGCTTTATGTCATCTTTAGCTTCAAAAATTCTAGAGTCCGAGTATAAGTATTTAATATCTCTATTTTCGATTAAATCTTTTACCCAATGTGCAGGTAAATAATCTTTATCAAATATGTAGCCTTTCTTATTAATTTGATAAGCAAATATGTAAGTGCTTCTATCATTTAAAATGATACACTTCTCATCATCTGGCACTGCTGATATTAATGCTTCACGATGGGTATATAGATCCTTGTTTCTCCATTTATTTTCCCACTTATGCATGGATATGAAATATGTAAAGATGGGAGATGCGATCAAGCTTAATATTACAATTAAGTCATAGCGCATTCTTTTCTTACTTACTAAATGTGCGATACCGTTAGTGACTAATAGATATAGCCATGGTAAAAATGGAAAGAAATAGTAATCATGTACTATTCCAATAACACTCCACTGGAGTATAAGATAAGTAAAAGTAATACCAACTATAAACCAGAACCACTTATTATCAGCAAATCTTTTGCGGCTCCAATATAGTCCAACAAAGAAAGGGATCCATACTGGAGCAGAAAGTAATATCTGTGGGAACATAGTATAAAGATGATATCTCAGTATTCTTAAATTAGCCATTATATCCATATCCATTCCGAAAATACCCGTTAAGACGCCATTGCCTTTCCAACCTGGCATGACGTAGTAGTACCAAACTAAAGCTGGACTAAGTATAGCAAGCTGTACAACAGCATTGACCAAGGGATCTTTCCAGTTACCTAATTTACGGATATAGTCATTAGCAAAATAGAAAATGCTTACAACTGACAACATTAAGAATGGAAGCTTTGCGAGGGTAGCTAATAATAAAAATACAGAGGCAAATAGCAGGTACTTCTTGGTTCTTTGTTTATGAAATCTCACTATAGAATATAGATACCACATCACTGAAGCCAAAGCTAAGTTATCGGGCATAGGATTTATCATATAATAGAAGACGACTGGAGAAAATAGATAAAATAAGAAACCAGATAATGCTGGTATAGCTTCGAAATCCAGTTGTCTTAATAATCTAAAAAACCCTAAAGCTCCCCAAATTGAAATCAGAAATACCATGATACGGACTATCTCTATATGTTGGCCTAATAATTTTTGGACCATAGCTATGGCCCATTGCATAATAGGAAACTCGTATCGATAAATATTATCGTGATTATGGTTATAATGACTAACTCTAGGATTGAGAATATTTGCATCTTGATCTACAAAATTTTTTATGTTCCACATAGTCTGTGTTTGCCTCCAATCGTGCATGCCTTGGATATCAACAGATATTATTTGTATGTGAAGCAGAAAATTGAGAAGCAAAATGGCTATCAAAAAAAAGTTGATTCTATCGCCACTTAATTGTATAGTTTGAAGATTTTTCACAATGCTCAAAGTTAATAAAATCAAGCTAATCTGGTGATGTTATATTATACGATGCACTAAGATAAATATGGGAGACGCTATATAATCTGATGATATAGATCCATATACGAAGCCATACTGCGTCGCCATGTGAATCGTTCGGCTTGCACCATAATACGCCATTCCCTTTCGTTAAGATTTTCGTGATGGCTTTTAAGTCCCTCATTGATATCAGTAGTCATCTTTCCAGGATCAAAACTGTCAAAATAATAGGCTGCGTCACCGCCTATCTCTGGCAGGCTCGTGAGATTACTGATAAAGACTGGCTTCCCAAACTGCATGGCCTCTATTACAGGCATACCAAACCCCTCTGCCTTAGAGGGAAAGAAGAAAGCATGACAATGCTCGAATAAAAATGCTTTCTCAGCATCTGTTATTTTTCCAGGTAGCAATATTTGATTTTGTAAATTAAGGTCGGAGATGGTCTGCTTTAAGCTATTACCATAAGCATTATTACAGTTACCAGCTAATATTAATTTGTAATGAGGAAAGTTCTTCATAACGGGTAGAAGTACCTCCAAGTTTTTCTTTGCACTAAATAAACTAATGCTAAAAAAAAACTTGTCTTTCATTGAACTTATAAAGGTTGGCTTCTTTGCTCTCAAATCAGGTAAGCTCTTTACACCATTATGGATAACTTTTATTGGCTTAGAATTGACAGGCAGATACGCTTCGATTTGTGATTTTGAATAATTGGATATAGTCGAAATGTAATCCACACTTTTTATATCCTTTATCAATTTATTCAAGTATTTTTCCTTTTTGCTTCCTTCTTTTTCAATTAAAAAATTGAGATCGTGAATGGTTATTAGTCGCTTAAAATTCTTTGGTGGGCGATGTGATGGTAGTTGGTAAAGGCTATGCCACAAGTCATATTGTTCATGACTTGACTTCCAAAGGCGTAGTAAAGGAGAATCATTAATAATCTTGATTAAAGGAGAAAATTCTGAGTTATAATTGCGGGGCATCAGGAAGTGAAATTCAAAATTGTGACAATAATTATCACTTATTTCTTGAGCAAACTGCAATGAAAATTGACCTAGACCTGAGTATGGAGATTTTGCTTTGTAAAGGTCGACTAAAATTTTCTTCATAAATGTTAATGGACAATAGTTAATGCAATATACAAATGAACTGCCATTGGGATAATATAATTAACAAATTTTACATCATACTTTGGCATATTTTGTGACATATTATTATAATTCTAAGAAAAGATGTCGGGAGAGGGATAGAAAGGAGTCGACCTTAGAAGACGTGAGACTTGATAGCTTAGCTTGAAATGACAGGATCGAGGCTTACCGGAGCGGAGCGCAGTCCTGCATAGCCCGGTGCAGTTTAATAAGTCAATAAGGCTTATAAAAATTATCGACATTTAACAGGATTTTATTCTATCTTTAAACATTATAAAACAAAACTGCACTCCCCCAATATTACCCTATGCGAACTAGAATAGCTACTTAGCCGTTTAGTAAGTATTCCAAATACGATGCAGTAGAAGCATCCAGTTTTATAATTAATACAAATTACATCTTTTGAGAATCATATCACTTATCATATTTATCACCCTTTCATTTTATGCTGATGCCCAAGAATTAGGCAATTTGCCTTCAGGCTGGGAGTTTGTTAATGAAAGACCCGGAATCAAAGTATTTACAAGAACACCTGAGAACTCAAGTATCAAAGAACTAAAAATTTTAGTTGATATGATTGGTGATATGGATACTCTTATGAATATTGTAAACGATGCAAACGGATTTCAGTCTTGGGTATATAAGTGCGCTGATAGTGAACGGGTACTTCCTCCTGAAGGGTTTACTTCAGCATATGCTGCGACTACAGATTTTCCATTTCCAATGTCCGATAGAGAACTTGTAGCAAAGACCAAGCAATGGATTGATGATGATGGAAAGTTGCACTCTCATACTGTATGTGCTGCAGACGCAATCCCAATAAAATCTGGAGTTGTAAGAATTGAAACTTATGATGCTAAATGGGTAGTAGAGAAAATTGACGATAGTAAGATACACATTGATTATACGTCATCAGTAGATCCTGGAGGCAATATACCTACCTGGATGATTAATATGGCCATCACCTCAGGACCTATCAAAACTTTTGAGAAATTAATTAAGAAGGTAGAGGGTAAGTGTTCCTTTAGAACATCATCCCTTACAGAATAGTCCAATTTAGGATTTTCAGAAATTAAATCACATCACTACAGCATAGCTTGTTCCGCTTGTAGATAATAGGTTATTCATCATGCTGGGTTGAAAATCTAAGATGAACCATAGAGAAAATTCAATTTGAGGTAATTATACCACAGAAACTCATAACTTATTGCTACCAAGAATCTTATTTAAAGAGACAACTCTAGAAAGCGATGTCCAACACTATGATAAATTTGAATCTTTACCTTAATTATCTGTAAGTAAACTTTTCAGCAACATTCCTAATTTATACATTACTTAGTCTTTTTAAAAGTATAAGGCGTTGTTTCATCTAGTATAATCGCCTCCTGTAGTATCTCACCGAGTCGAACTAGAGGAATTTCAGTCACTTCATATAGGCAGATACCTGCCACCATTACCCTACTCTTGAAATCTAACACATCATCGTGTAGAGAAAGCTCTCTTGCTCTTATAAAATTAAACTCAACTCCATCCTTCTTGATCGGATTAATATAGCAAATCCAGGTATTTAGGTAGAAAAACGGAATGTTATATCTAGATTTCGCTTGTAAGTTATGCGTGTTACAGAGCCATTCATGCAGAAATCTAGTTAAAATCTTTTGTTGACCCTCTAAATTATTCATATAATCCTGCAATAGTGACATATTTGTAGTTTAGTGAAGTTTTAGCAAATACTTAAGACGGTAAAAATTTACCTAATTTCTACCTAGATATTAGTCAATCTATAAAAAAGGTCGTACAAAGTAGGGTAATCCTTTCAACATATATATATTTTTGTTTATTTATCTTTCGATCACCAACTATGTCTGATAGCAACGCACATAATAACCTGAGTATAGAAAAATCTTCGCTAGATGCTATGGTAGAAGTTTTTAAGGGTGAGCTGCAACAGTACATAAAAGATGCATGGGAAACCGAGACGGATATCAAGCACTTGGAAAAGTTAGAAGAATCTGCATATCAAATTTCAGCCAGTACGATAGATATAGGAGATTTGTGCTATACCGCTATAGTGGAAGGAAGTGAAGAGGAGCGTTTTTTTGATATCTGTTACGCTTGGGCAGACGATGTAAAATCCTTTATATTACTTTGGAGAAATATTATTTTTCAGGAAAATAAAGCGCTCCTGATGGTTTCCGAAGGAAAGACAACTATGGATAGATACATAAGTCTAAAGTCAGCCTCGAAAACCGCGATTGAAAGGGCGAGTAATGAGTTACTACAAGCACTAGAAAATTACTCTAGAAACCATGCAGTAAGCACTAAAAAGATTCAATTATATACTTTGCAGATAAATCCTTGGCAGATATATAAGACACAGATTGCGAGTATTGCGCCACAATGTGAAGAATTGGTTAATCAATTCAATTTGTTGTGGAATGCGGCTGGTATATATGTATTGATCAAATCTAATATTATTGAAGATTTTCAAAATTATGAGAACGGTTTAGACAAGTTTAAACTAGCAGTTAATGAAATTACTTCTACTCTCGAGTTTTCTAAAGATGTAGATACCGCAGAAGTAGTCAAATCCCTTAACGTTATCAATGAAGAGAACTTGTCCGATCGTACTTTTCAAGATCTACAAAATGACCTTGAATCAGATATCAAGGGTCTGCCCGAAACTGAAAGGTATTGTATCCAACAAATAAATAGTAAGCTTTACTTTGAAGAGATCAATCTAAAGCACCAGACTAGAGCATGGCTAGATTCAGAAATTTTACCTTTTGTAAATAGCTTTTATGCCATAAGATCTAATATAAAAAATCAATTTAATCTTAGTCTTTCTAACATAAAAAATCGATTGGGCGCAGAACGTGAAGAAGGCATTCTTTTAGATAAAGACGTACTTTTTAATGCGCTGACAACATTTGTGAAGCGCTTAGTAAAATCGGAACAGCAGATAACGGAAATTCGTGATGAAGTTAGGAAACAACTCAACTTACTAAACTTGTATCAGATATATGACGGTAATTTTCTAAATCTTTCCATTGCCTCCACCATTACGCAATATAATAAAAGTAATAAGCAACGTTTTGAAGGTGTAAAAAACTGGATAAGTAATAAGGGAATATTCGTGCGTCAGTTTCAAGATAGTGTTGAACAAGAGGAAAGGCTAAGTATTTCAGAGAAAATTGTACGAGTTATAAATGCAAGAAAGCCTTCCCCAAATAGCAGTCACTACACCAATATGTTTATGACCAAAGGATATATTGGATCCTCCTTCATGGTCGGTAGAGAAGCAGAGCTCAATCATGTGAACTCTTTGATTAACAACTGGAACCAAGGTTTTAGAGGTGCAATAATGGTAACTGGGACTCGGTTTTCAGGTAAGACATTACTGGCTGAAGTTATATCACAAAAACAGTTTCCTGATAAAACTATTAAATTAGTACCAGGTAAAAAGTTGCAACTTGGAGGTCGGCACTTAGACTCTACTTTTAGCCTTAGCGAACAACTTGACTTCATAGTAAAATATAGTCTGCAAGAAAAAGCACTGGTATTAATAGATGATTTACATCATTGGAATAGTGAGGAACACTCACTACTAAGCAACGTACGTGCTATGACCAAAATTATCGATAAGCACTCCAGTAAATTATTCTTTATGGTGTGCCTCAATAATTGGCTGAAAGAAAGATTACACAATGCGCTAAATATGGATAGCGTTTTTCAGGCAGAAATCAATACTGACCAGGTTTCTTTGCAGGATTTAAACGAAGCAATACTGATAAGGCATAGTGCTACACATACAGAGTTAGTGGATCAAGAAGGCGAGGAATTAAACAATTCAGAGATACTAAAAATGCTGAGGTATATTTATTATGAAACAAAAGGAAACATTGGAGAAAGTTTAATGCGCTGGGCGCATGATATCAGTCTATACGACGATGACAAAGTGAAGTACACATTTTCAGATTATCCACTTCCACAATTTTTGAACTCTTCACTTACTATACTTCTTAAGACAATTATTATATACGGCTCTACCAATGATTATACATTAAGAAAACTGTTTGGTCCTGCATTTCAGGAAGAATATAAACCTATTTTGCAGCGATTGGTAAATGTAGGTGTGGTAGAACGTACTCTCAATGGGAGATTAGAAATTCGACAAAGTATTATCAATGACATTGCAGCACTATTAGCCGAAAACTCATCATTTACATACCTGAAAAAAGCAACTGCTAAATAATGAATATTGACGAGCTAAACTTTATAGGAAGTATACAGATCACTTGGTCACAGTGGGTACTGACCACACTACTTGTCCTTGGTTTGTTTTGGATAATCCATTTTGCTAATCATACATTTGAGAAAGCAAGCTTACTCGGCGGGTGGAAAAAATCCACTTATAGGATCATAAAAAAGATCTATATCATGACTGAGCCAATCGCTTTGCTGCTCATAACTGCGAGTTTTATAATGATTAATCCGATATCTCATGGCATAATGGCGATAGTATTATTACTATTGAGTTATACCATTGTCAGGAGTTATTTCTCTGGTAAAGTGCTACAACTTAATAATGAACTGCACATTGGTCAAAAAATAAAGGTGGCTACAAGCGAAGGATTTATCAAAGAAATTGGACGCACTGGATTGAGTCTACAGACTAAGCAAGGTGCAGAGAAAGTAGCATATATTCAACTCTTCGAAAAAGGCTACACTTTACTCCAAGGTAAACGTGTCGGTGGTATACAAGCACTTTTTATAGAATCCAAAGAAGAGGATAATGAAATATCTATTCAAACCATAAAGGATAAACTTTGGGAAAGTCCATATCTCGATTGGTCGTTTGATCCCGAGATAGCATTAACAAATATACAGAACCAGTTCGAGGTAAAAGTGCTATTGAGGGAGCGTAATCATCTCGAAGATTTTAAAAATTTGATCAACGAATGGGGCTATACTTGTCGCCTCAAAAATTAATATATCATGCTTGGTTTTCAAACATATGACTCTATAATAGCTGCATCGGTTATTTTAATCCTATCTTTTTATTTTGGCTTAGTTTCTAAGAGAACGAATATCCCATCAGTGCTATTACTTATCATACTAGGCATCGGACTGAAGGTAGGATTAGACAGCATAACCGATAGAGAGATCGCCTTCTTACCACTTCTAGAAGTGCTAGGTACGGTAGGTCTGATCATGATCGTGCTTGAGGCAGCCCTAGAATTAGAGCTTAAAACAGAAAAACTTATTCCTATAGCTAAGTCCTTTGCTACAGCCCTAATTGGGCTCATTGCATCTATGTATGCTGCAGCCTTTGTACTACATTACTTTATCCCGGATATGAGTATGAGTAATGCGCTATTGTATGCTACACCGTTGTCGATCCTTTCTAGTGCGATTATTATTCCAAGTGTCACTGATTTGAGAGAAGACAAGAAGGAGTTTCATATTTACGAAAGCACTTTCTCAGATATCATAGGTATTATCGTATTTTTCTATTTAGAAGGATCTTTGCATGAAGGAAGTAATAACACCTTAGGTGGTTACTCCGCAAGTATCTTGGGTACAATATTATTGTCTATAATAGTGAGCTATGTCTTAATATTGGTTTTTCAAAACATCAAAAGTCACACAAAATTATTTTTATTGATAGCAACATTGCTATTGCTATACGCATTGGGTAAGAAATTTCACCTTTCTTCATTGATAATTATACTCATCTTTGGCTTAATGATTTCCAATATGCGATTGTTTTTTGTAGGTCCCCTAAAAAAATTGCTTAATTACAAAGCAGCCAGACATATCTACGAAGGTTTACATGTAGTGACTATGGAGACTGCATTTGTGGTACGCACATTTTTCTTTGTGATCTTTGGATTGACTATATCTCTAGCATCATTATTTAATGTACAAGTGGCGATCATAAGCGTTCTGATAATAATTTCTATCTACGTGATCAGGTACATTATTCTCCGTATTTTTATTGGTGGAGATATTCTTCCTCAACTATTCATCGCACCTCGTGGATTGATTACGGTTCTACTTTTTTATTCTATTCCTACAGGGTTGGTTCCAGGTTTTGATAAAGGAATCTTGCTATTTATTATTATCGGTACGTGTTTGATTATGACTGCCGCTATGATTTATGACAAGCATCGTAGCGGAAGAGCTGTCAAAAAGGCTTTAGATAACCCAGTTGGTTATGAGAAATGGAAGGCGCCGACTTTGGATTAAGATATTAGATTTTGAGATTTTTGTTTGGGCATACCACCAAGAAAAAAATAAATTGGGATTCGGGCTTTACGCCACTCGCAATTCAGCTCATGCAAGTCGGTAGAGCTGGTATAATTTCGGGATTAATTTCTTCAAATTATATAATAAATTACCATTGAAAAATTAGATAAATGTATTGATACAATAAAAAACTGCTATCTCATCAGAACATATTTCTGATAAAACAGCAGCAAGTAGTTGTGAAAATGAAGTGAAATTCTTACTATTCTATTTCTCTAATTGTAGTAGTCTATTATTCACCTCCAAAAGTATAGTTTTTAAATCGGCTATTTCTTCAGCTTGTGCTTCTATCAATAACTGTTGCTCCTTCACAGCCTCTATCGCTATTACGCCTAGCGCAGAATAATCCATCGTGTATAATTCTTCTTCCGTATCCCCTACTGTTCCTTTTTTTACTATCTCTGGAAAGTATTGCTCTATCTCTTGGGCAATAAAACCGAGGTAATCTTTATTCGTAGAATCACCATTAAATTTATAGACACTAGGCTTTGTGTTCATCACTCTACTCAGTACATTTTCAAATGGACGAATATCTTTTTTTCTATTTCTATCCGAAGTAGCTGTATAGGCTCCGCTTGCTGAATCAAAATCACCGACTTTGGTTCCTTCATAATATAGTTCTAAATCACCATTTGCATTTACAGTATAAAGAGTCCACCAATTATTATTCGTTCCTTCATTTTCTATAGCAAATCCATAAATAGCTCCAGAACTTGATTGATGTTTCATGTTCACATCGGCTCTATCGGCATTTGTTCTTAAATTTACGTCGAATTGACTGTTGAAATTAAGATGAATATTACCATCACTATCGATTTCATTGCCATCTAGAAGCATATTTTGTATACCTGATTTAACTTTTAAAGCTGCTATTGTGCCAGTATTTTCTGCTCCTAATATAGTAGTCCCCTCGGTGGCATCGACAGACAAGCGGTTGCTCCCAGTAGAGCCGTTAGAGTAAAAAATATTGAATTTATTCGTACTGCCACCTGCGCCAGCTAAGGTCCAAAAGTTACTTCCCGAATTTGTGAATTTTAATCTTGCAAAATCATTTGTTGAAGACTCATGTAGGTCTAGATGTGGTACGCCAGATGAACCAGAGGAAGAGTTATGCACAATTTCAAATTTACCGTCAGGGGTACTAGTACCTAAGCCTAATGTGCCATCTGTTTTTAAAAATAATTTATAGGATGAGCCTGAATAAAAATGTATATCTCCACCAACTGCACCAATATCAAATTGTCCAGAACTACGAGACTGTATAAATGCCTTATAAGATTCACCCGCTGTTGGATAGAATGACTGCCATATCGTCGATGTAACTCCTGACATATTTCGTAAAGCAAATGTATTTCCTCCATCTCCTTCGACATCTAATTCTTGTGCTGAAAGGGCTAATGCGAAAAGAATGAATAGTGTAGTCAGACAATATTGCATTTTTATTCTGAAGAGTAAAAATTCTGTGACCGTGTTTAATCTTGATTCCATAATAAGTAATTTTGGTTTAATGAATAAAATAGATAACTAATGAAAATCCTCTAAACGTATAGCGCATAAACTATACAGAAGAATTTTAGAATTTGTACTTATTATGTTTAATGTAAAGGTATAGAATTGAATTTTATTTTAGTATCCCCTTTTGTGGGGATATTTCAATCTAAATATTTGTAATGGTTAAATGCTATTTCAGATCTTGATGACTTACTAATTTAAAATAAACTAGAGTCATGGTACAGGAGCACCTTATATAATATGTCTATTATTCTTCATACAATTAAGATGTTCTTATAACATAGGGATCTAGAGTATAAATTAAGCTATACGCGTGAGCGATAGTAGTGATGCAAGCGATAGCGCCGCAGACCCGACCTTTTTCGGGAGGGGCCGTAACGAATGTGGAGTCACGGATAGCGCGACTCCAGTTTTTTCGCTTTTCGCGAAAAACTGGAGGCACGCCCAAACTAATAAAAATTGCATTCTACTTTTGATTTTCAAAGCCCTCTACAAGCATGATGACCCTGTTATAATTTTGCAAGCCCTCCTCGATACCTTGCGCTTTGAGATAGGAGTCATACATAATATTGCGCGAACGGGGAAACCAAGCTGGATATTTTTTTCGATTGGCATTTATGGATTCTAGGTCGGCAATGATTTCTAGAGGAAGTGTTTTTCGGAAGGCTTGATAATCTTTAATATTATATTTCAAATAATTGCGTGCTAGGGTGCGCCAATAGCTGAGCAATAAGCTGTAGTGAACAAATGGATCTGCAGCGTTCTTAAGGCTCAAATAAGCTACAAAGCTGCAGGTACCTTCATCGCCAAAGCCATATGCATGTGCAAACTCATGGGCGAGAGTCTCTGAGTATTGGAGGGGATGAAGTCCAGCGTCAATGTTACTTTCGCCTACGAAGGGAAAGTAAATACCTGCAGTTTTTATACGTAAAAGTGTACCTGCGGGAAGAAACCTGCCTTGTGCTCTACTGTTCGCAGGGTAACCGACTGACATCAACATAGATCTTACACTTTCTCTAATAGTGTGCTCTAAATGGTCCGGTATAAAAGCGGTATCTAATGCAGCCGTAGTTGCATTTGCAATACGTGATCGTGCTTCGACTAACTCGGGTAGTCGTTCGATAAGCTTCGATTTTAAATCCTTGGCAAGTATGGGTCTAGCGCTAAACTGCATAGTATCCTCGATAGGAATTCTTAAATAGTTGAAACCCCATAACCACATGAAACTTGCATATAATAGCGCAATAAAAGCAAGAAATGACAATAGAAATTCTTTTATTTTACCCTTAACAGATGAGCTTTTTTTAAATGGACGTACTATAATGTGAAGCAAATATATAGTGGCAAAAAATATAAAAATGAAGATCATAGGAATCCGTGAAAAGGAAATTGTATGATCAAAAATCCAACGAACCGCTTGGAAAATTCCATTACTGTATATGTTTTCAACGAAAAACTGCTTATCTATACACACATACCGAATGAGGATGGTAACTATAGCCCAGCAAATAATTCCGACTTTGATATTTCTTCTACTCAATTTTACTATCTTGTAATTTAATAAACGAATTCAACTAAGTCCGCATATAATATATCGAAAACTTTTAATCCTCGCTATATGCAAAAAAATAATAACTCCATCGCTAATCTACTGGACAGCGCATATTTACTTATTTTACTACTAATATTTACGATCGTTCAATCATGTAGTGTTACCACTCAAGAAAAGCCCGATCTATCGGCGATTCCGCACGCTAAAGCTTTACCAACTACCGAGCTAAGCGATGAAGATAAGGCAAAACTACAGAAAGCAAGCGGTAAAATTATAAGTACGATCAATACTGTAGATTTACAGAATATGCTGCTGGCCTCAAGCGATCAATTATACATTTATATTTTTTGGGATAGCAAATGCCAAGTCTGTCTCGATAACATAGGTAATTTACAAACACTTAGTACCTCTTTTGGACAAGATAAAATGAAGGTCATTACCATTAATATTGGTGACACTTTAAAAAATGCTAACCTAGCAGTGCGTAGTGAGAATATAGCGTTCGAAACCTACCAGCTCAGAATATTGGATCAAAAATGGAGTAAGTTGATAGATGACAGCTGGGATGGATCTGTACCCGCAATTATTATGGTGAATAAATCTGAAGATGTATTTTTAAAATACTATAAGTCTATGGATGAGAATGAGTTAGAGGCTATTATCCAAACACTCATAATCTAATGATAAGGTTGTGATTAAACTGTCATTTTATTAGCATGATTAGTTTCAGAAAATCATACTGTTTAGAAAAAAATGCTATTTTTGGAACTTATATAATATGCACTTGTTTCTAATTTATAATATTTAAAGAATAAAATCACAAAATTATGGCATTTGAATTCACTGATGCGAACTTCCAAGAAGTCGCTCTTGATAAAGAAGGAATAGCAGTTATCGACTTTTGGGCGGAATGGTGTGGACCATGTAAGATGATCGGCCCAGTAATAGAAGAGTTAGCTACTGAAATGGAAGGTAAAGTAACTATTGGAAAGATGAATGTTGACAGTAACAAGGATATTCCATTGAAGTACGGTGTAAGAAGTATTCCAACTATACTGATACTAAAAAACGGCGAATTGGTAGACAAGCACGTTGGTGTTACTTCTAAACAAGCCTTAGCCGAAAAGATAAACGCTCACTTATAGGATTTTTCCTTATTAAAAGTATAGTTTAACGCCTCTATTTTCGATAAGAAGATAGAGGCGTTTTCTTTTCCAGATGTAACAGCCCAGCTGTTTACTCGTTTAATTAACCTATAAATACAATCGTTTAGATGGATTTACTGAATAATTTTGATGTTCGTGATTTAGGTAATCTGGAGCTATTAGCACGACAGGTGGTGGAAGGATTCATTATCGGTCTACATAAAAGTCCATTTCATGGCTTTTCAGTTGAGTTTGCTGAGCATCGAGTGTACAATCCTGGAGAGTCCACGAAAAATATGGACTGGAAAGTTTACGCTCGCACAGATCGTATGTACACGAAGCGGTTTGAAGAAGAGACGAATCTTAGATGTCAAATCGTAATAGATGCTTCATCATCTATGTATTTTCCAGAGCCTAACTTTGACGGTAAGAAAAAAATGAACAAACTGTTGTTCTCCTCATTAGCAGGTGCAGCACTAATGAATATGTTGAAGAAGCAGAGAGATGCTTTCGGGCTGACTGTATTTGATAGCAAAGTAAGAACACACACAAAATGTAAATCAAGCACCGTTCACTATCGATTACTGATGAGCATGCTGCAAAATCTAATTGACAAACCTGAGAATAATAAAACAACTTCTGCAGCAGAATCACTACATCAAATAGCGGAAAGCGTACATCGCCGCTCACTTGTAATGATATTTAGCGATATGTTTGAGCAGGGAGATATGGACGAGATGTTTTCTGCGTTGCAGCATCTTAAGTATAATAAGCATGAGGTAGTATTATTTCATACGGTTGATAAGGAACTAGAAGTGGATTTTGAGTTTGAGAATAGACCTTATGTTTTTGTTGATATGGAGTCCGGTGAGGAAGTGAGACTGCAGTCCAATCAGGTCAAAGAATATTATAAGGAGCAGGTAATGAAAATGAAGGAAAAGCTAAGGCTCAAGTGTCTACAGTATAAAATCGACTACGTAGAAACAGATATTAATAGAGGTTTCAGGCCTGTACTACAAGCTTACTTGGTGCGTAGAAGTAAAATGCGCACTTAGAACAAATCGACGGTAAGTACTACCTTATACTAAGTAAAATTAGAAAGGGCACCTAAAATATTAGGCACCCTTCCATATAGTCTTGTGTTACTAATTGTTTTAGTTCAAGGCCATCTTAGCTTCACCGATAATATCTCTTTTTGGATAAGCAACTTTGATATTTGCTTTTCCTAATGCTGCTTTTACATTCTTGTAAGAAGCAAAATATACATCCCAATAATTTTCGCAAGTGGAAAAAGGTCTAACTGCAAGAAGAATATTATTTTCTGCGAATTTTTCAATTTCTACCACTGGAGATGGAGAGTCCAATACATGCGGTGTACTTTTGAGAGCATCCAAAACAATCTTTTGCACTTTATCAAAATCTTCTTCATAAGGCATAGCGATATTCAAGTCAACTCTCAAATGTTCAGTAGCTGAAAGATTAGTCATCACACCGCTCGTAGCTATTCCATTAGGTATAATAACTTTCTTATTATCTAAAGAATTTATTATAGTATTGAAAACTTGTATTTCCTGTACAGTTCCTACTTGACCTTGTATATCTATCAGGTCACCTACACGATAAGGCTTGAAAATGAGGATAAGTACTCCAGAAGCAAAGTGTCCAAGAGTTCCCTGCAATGCCATACCAATAGCTAAACCCGCCATACCGATAAGTGCAATAAAGGACGTCGTTTCGATACCTACCATACCTGCAACACTCATTACTAGTAAGACTTTAAATATGACACTAATCATAGAAGTCAAAAAAGGAATAACATCTTGGTCTAAACCAGATTTTGTCATTGCTTTTGTGATAATATTCATGATCTTGCCGATGATCCAAAGCCCGATAATAAGTACGAGAATTGCACCGATTAATTTAGGTGCCCATTTGATGAGTTCTTCTAGTAAAAGTCCAAGTTTTGCTTGCGCCATTTCGCCCATGATAGTTAATTTTTCAGTTTATTTAAAATTGTTTAATATACAATAAGACGCTTATGATATCTTGAGGTCACATTTGAATCCTCACTGACTCCTTTAGTCACCACCTTTATATATGAAGATAGAGGACAGTCAAAATATTTGAGTCCACTCTGAAAACTGACAAATTGTATAATATGGAATATCTTGGATGAGATATTTGATTCTCGAAATTTAGTGATGCCTGAGCATCAGTAGATTGAGAAAGTGAAAAATGTCGCTTTGAGAAAAATTTTTGGTTTTGTGTGTTTTCGCAGTGGACTCATAATTCAATATTCATCAAAATTGTAGCGGTCATCTTTAAATTCTTCAAGATCACGACGATCTCTTTTGGTTGGTCTTCCTGCACCTTTTTCTCTTTTTTCAGCACTAGCTTTTCCTACAAACCAAGTGTTGTATTTATTTAGTTCATCTTCAGGTGTTAGATCTATATAACAAGGTTGAGCAAGAACTGCGGAGACGCGTTTAGCTATAATTTTGACAACCTTAAATTCGAAGAGATAACCGCCTTTGCGGACGCTTACCTCTTCCTCCGGACCAATGAGATAGGAAGGTTTGAGAGCCTTCTCTCCTATCTTAATTCTTCCTTTCTTGCAAGCCTCCGTAGCCATAGTTCTAGATTTAAATATCCGCACACTCCATAGCCATTTATCGACTCTCACTTTCTCAGGCATATTTGGAATCTTTAATAACTGGATATTCCATCTCAAATGATTTTAAGGTATCCAATACCTTTTTTGCAATAAAGTAGTTTCTATAAGTTCTTGAATCAACAGGAGCGATAATCCAAGGTATAGAGGATTTATTGATTATATTTTCATAAGCATCTATGTATTTATCCCACAATTTAGCTTCTTCCCAATCATTGTCGTTGTGTTTCCAATTTTTGGTTTTATCTCTAATTCGTTCTTTCAACTTTTCTGTTTGGCGCTCTTGGGAAAGATGCATATAAAATTTGAGCACTGTAGTATTATTGTCAAAAGTCAGTAACTCCTCAAACGAATTGATGGCATCTATTCTTTTATCGCAGTGAGCCTCGCTAATCCAGCCATGTACACGTTGAATTAAAACATCTTCATAATGACTACGATCAAAAACTTGGATCATTCCTTTAGCGGGAGTATGTTTATGTATACGCCACAAAAAATCATGCGCAAACTCTTCCGCTGTGGGCTTTTTAAAAGCTTTGGCCCTCACTCCTACTGGCGAACAATACTTGAAAGTTTCACGAGTTGCTCCTCCTTTGCCAGAACTATCCATTCCTTGAAAAACTACTAATAGGGAATGATCTTTGTTGGCAATCATCAACTCTTGTAGATCAGCTATCTCTTCGCAAATTTTTTCTGTCTTTTTCTTTATCTCCTTTTTATTGTAATCTGCTGGTGGCTTAGTGGAGAAATCAGCGAGTTTTATCATCCGTTTTATTTAATTTATTTATTAATCATGCTAAGAACTACTTAAACTGTTTGGAAACTTTTACATCTTTGGAGCCTTTCATGTAAACATAAAAGCCCTCTCCAGATTTTCGACCTAGTTTTCCAGCCATCACCATATTGCAGAGCAAAGGACAAGGCGCATATTTTGGATTTCCCATACCTTCATATAATACCTCTAATATAGCCTGGCAAACATCTAGTCCTATAAAATCAGCAAGCTGAAGTGGCCCCATAGGATGTGCCATTCCTAGCTTCATAACTGTGTCGATTTCTTCAACTCCTGCCACACCCTCGAATAATGCCTCTATAGCCTCATTAATCATAGGCATGAGTATACGGTTGGCAACAAATCCAGGATAATCATTCACCTCCACTGGTACTTTACCCAATGTCTTAGATAAAGTCATTATTTTCTTCGTGACCGCATTACTAGTAGAATACCCTTTTATCACCTCTACCAACTTCATCACAGGCACAGGATTCATAAAGTGCATACCAATAACTTTTTCAGGTCTATTTGTGACAGAGGCTATCTTGGTAATAGATATGGAGCTTGTATTAGTTGCTAGAATCGCGGATTTTTTCGCATGTGTGTCCATTTCTTTGAATATCCTCAACTTGAGATCAACATTTTCAGTCGCTGCCTCTATCACTAAATCTCTATCCTTGATAGATTTGATATCTACGGATGTATTGATATTATTTATGGTGCTCTTCTTCAGTTTCTCCGTAATCCTCTCTTTAGCAACCATTCTATTGAGATTTTTTTCGATAGTCTCCACTGCTCTGCTTAAAGCAGCCTCACTTATATCGATTAATTTTACATCATGGCCGCTCATGGCGAATACATGTGCGATACCATTTCCCATAGTACCCGCTCCTATTACTGCTACTTTCTGCATATTATTATTATTTTGTCCACAAATATAGAATCCTATTCTTTAGGAAGCGTTTTATGGACTACATTTTTAAATTGTTTACTATTGTATTCGTCTTTTGCAATACCGCAGAAAGTTTGGTGGCACAAAATGATACCATTAATGATATTTCTGCCTTTATATATCTGGATTCCTTTGTGGTAGTTGCATCCAAAGCTGGATTTAATACTACCGAATTTATTGATATGGTCAGGGAAGACGAATCCTTTTTAGAAGCATTTCATAACCTACGCTTCACAAGCTATACATCTACCAACGACTTTATCTATTATAATAATAAGGGAAAAGAGAAGGCCCAGTATATGGATACTATATATCAGCGAGTAGAAGATAATTGCAGAACTATGTCTTTTATAGAAACAGATGACTCTGGCAATTATTTTAAACGCAGAAAGGATAGAGATTATAACTATTTTACTTCGGTGATGCACGATCGACTTTTCTATACCCACCAGAGAACTTGTGCAGATCCAAACCCTGAGATAATTAACAATGGCGCTTCTCGCATAGCAAGGTATATCTACGAACTCAAGAAATTAGTTTTTAAGCCAGGTGAACCTGCAGATGTTCCATTTATAGGAGATAAGACTAGCATTTTCACCGACCCTATGCGTCAGTACTATGACTTCAAAATCAGCAATGAAAAATTTAATAACAAACTGCTCTGCTATGCCTTTGAAGTTAAGGTTAAGCCAGAGTTTGAAGACAAGAATAAAGTTGTTATTAAACATCTTAAGACCTATTTCGATAAAGCAACTTTTCAGGTAGTCGGCAGAGACTACCAACTCCAATACACCGCTGGTCTCTATCAATTTGATGTCAATATTAGTATTGAGTTAACCAAAATTAACTCTAATTACTATCCAAAAATCATCACCTATGACGGCTATTGGAATGTTCCCATTAAGAAAAAAGAGACCTCCATATTCACCTTAAAATTCTTTAATTTCGAAACCTCTGCCCCATGATTATTATAGAAGCTGGCGCCACCACTACTAAAGTATGTCAAATATTAGACAAGCAAGTCAGCGAGATCTTTAACTATGCAGGCATCAATCCAAACTATATATCTCAAAGTGACATCCATGATACTCTCGGTAGAGCACTAGCACATTTACAATCGGATGATACTGTTCACTACTATGGGGCTGGTTGCGCGCAGACACGTACTCAGAAAATTATAAGGAGAATCCTACGCTCTATACAAAACTTTAGTACACTCACCGTTGTCTCTGACCTCCTCGCCACAGCTAGGGCGTTGGCTGGCAATAATGCTGGACAAATAAATATACTTGGTACAGGTTCTGCATCGTGTTTATATAACGGTCAAGAGATTGAAACGATCTATTTAAATACTGGCTACTTACTTGGCGATGATGGCTCTGGGTATGATCTCGGAAGGCGACTTTTACAAGCATATTTCCATGGCGAACTAGATACTGAATCAGTACTGGCAATCGAAACCTACTCTGGGATGGATCGATCTGAACTCATCAAAACTATTTATGCTTCTACATCTCCTAAATCTAGCATAGCTGACTTTGCTCATTGTGCTTCCCAGCTCCGTAAAAGTCCAAAAGTCAAGGATATCATTGAGCAATGTTTCGACAATTTTATTCAGTATCAAATACAACTGAACCCAAGTTTCCATAGTTGTCCTCAATATTTTTCAGGAAGTATAGCCTTTCATTTTGAGCAAGAATTAGCTAATTCATTAGAAGCAAATGATTTAAGTATTACCAGCTTATGCAAATCTCCAATGCAAAATCTCATTAAATATCATTTGACTTCAAGCCAATAATACACTTACTTTGCACTGCAAATTTTAACCATCAAAACACCTTAGCTATGGCGAATGAAATTAAAAGAATAGCGGTATTTACTTCAGGCGGCGATTCCCCAGGCATGAATGCAGCGGTTAGAGCCGTGGTTCGTACTGCCACTTATCATGATTTACATGTATATCGCATTAACCGTGGCTACAGCGGCATGATCGCAGGAGAAATCGAACGCATAGAGACTAAGGATGTTGGAAATATTATTCATCGTGGCGGCACCATTTTGAAGACTTCCAGAAGTGAAGAATTTCTTACTAAAAAGGGTCGCCAAATCGCCTTTGATAAGCTAAACGCCTTTGATATTGACGCTTGTGTAGCGATCGGTGGCAATGGTACTTTCACAGGTGCCGAAATATTTACCAAGGAGTTTGATATACCTTTTGTAGGTATCCCGGGCACCATCGACAATGACCTTTACGGAACAGACTATACTATCGGATTTGACACGTCCATCAATACCGCCATTGAGGCAGTTGATCGTATACGTGATACAGCGGATTCGCACAATAGGCTCTTTTTCATCGAAGTCATGGGAAGACACGCTGGTTTCATAGCGCTGGCTACAGGCATAGGTTCTGGTGCTGAAACCATCCTGGTCCCTGAGAGTAAAACTTCCGAAGAAGAAATTATAGCTACCCTCAAAAAAGGCGTTGATCGCAAAAAGCTGTTTAGCGTAATTATCGTCGCAGAAGGCTCTTCGTTTGGCGGCGCACATCAAATAGCAGAAAAGGTTGGCTCAGTCATAGGCAAGCACAAAACGAGAGTAGCAGTAATAGGTCATTTACAGCGAGGTGGTGCACCCTCTGCTGCAGATAGGATGCTAGCGAGTCGTCTCGGCTACGGCGCAGTAAATGCACTCTTAGAAGGGCAATCCAACATTATGATTGGTGTGCAGAACGATAAATTGGAGTATGTTCCTTTTAGTGACGCCATCAATAAAACTAAGCCTCTAAATGAAGACATTTTAAAAATGGCAGAGATCTTAGCCCAGTAGTTTCTCGGTTTTTACTTGTAATCTTTATATATGGGGATGCCCCTTGATCTATCCCGAGGAAAACGGGATTTATCAAGGGTCGCGCTATCCGATACTCCACGTTCGTTTCGGCCGTCCCGGCTTGCTGTAAAAAACAGCAATATCTACTATCCCTCATCCAAGGAAGGTTGATGTGGATTTTTCTACTATGATTTTGGTACACAATATCGAAGCTATTATAGCAGATTTAGGACTAAAATAGAACGACATAGCTCACCATATAGTGGTTGATAGTATTACTCATAGCAAAGCTGAAAAGGGTAAGAATCATTTTAATAGAGGAATCCCAATAACCTATCTTCTATTGAAATGGTATTGAGAATGGCTAACGTCTTTGGAGTAACTATTGACTTCCTTATTGGCGACGGAGAGTTCGCCTCTTTTGACAAAGAAACTGTAGATAGGATTACAAGTATTCAACAGTTAGATCAAAAAACAAAATCTATACTTTTCAATCTAATCGATACTTATATTCAAAACTTTAAAATGAAACAAGCATTCATTAAATAAGACTAAGCTTGACATGAGTATAGGATCTATGGCACAGCCAATCGACCATCTAGTTAATTTTTATTTTTTCTTTATTGACAAACCTCGACCATCGGGGTTACACCAGCTTCAAAATCTGTCCCATCAAGAGCTACAGTAGTATTTGGAAACAAATTAAAATGGTGTGCTAGCAATTCACGAGCTGGTTGATTTTCATGCCCAGGTAGATTGGTACTTTGTTGTGACATATGTAAATACTCGTGCCCCAAAACACTTATTAATAAATCAAGTGTTTTTTGATTTTCAGAGTTTACAACGGCATCTATCAAATTATTATTAAAGGATAATACTCCATATACTTCACCCTCCTCAGTTTTACTGAGTTTTGCTGTATAATTTGAAAAAGACTTCTCGTAAACTACATCTCCTGAAAATATTTTATCTAATCTTTGATTTCTAACGATTGATCTAATCTTATGCTTGTCGTTGATTCCATTTTTAGCTTGGAGTTTCAGCAAAGTCAGTAAAGTAACCGCTTTCCCTTTTATAAGTATTTCATTGGTTCATTGCCAAATTTAGTGGGTTTTTAAATCAAGCCCTCCTAAATGGAAATAAATCATTATTGTAAAATTAG
>ENA-ORXM01001379-ORXM01001379.1-marine-metagenome-genome-assembly--contig:-NODE-1379-length-34296-cov-4.085713_pt1 | contig 34296 bp, 25 predicted proteins | sample MGYA00237867_ERZ511480 | MGnify/ENA primary metagenome ERZ511480 (study PRJEB26309, sample SAMN06266103) | marine metagenome | isolation source: Algal blade | place: United Kingdom:Sidmouth, United... | reverse complement strand
AATTGGAAAAAAAATAAATTACTATTCAAAAAATTAGAGTTAAAAATTGCTTATTTAAACCAAGATGTACGCTTAGCTGTATCTTATTTGAATAGTTTTAGAGCCTTAGTGTCTAATGCTAGTAAGTTGGAAAGCAATAAAGTAGAAGTATTGCGAGCCTTTGCCTCTTGCTTTCATCGTTTAATTGATCATAAATTAGAATTAGATAAATCGTTTGTAGACAATAAAACGTTAGCCGCTACAGACAAACATTGGCTCTTGTCTATGCTCTAGAAAGTGCTATAAAGCAGCTTCCTAGAGTAGACAAAGGAGTGATGTTATTTGCTCACCAATTGAGCAAAGGTACTCAACTCAGTAAACACAGTTACTTGGTAATTCCCAGTTTCAAGCAAGGCTACATTATAAGTGCAATTAGCACTATTACAACCTTGATTTTGCTGAACTAAATTGCCTTCAACAGTTCTAATTTCGACACTTTTAATTTTGTCTTGTGTGTCATCTAGACCCACGTGCAAAATAATGTCTTCCATCGTAATAACAGCTCCCAGAACTTGTTTGTGTTGTTCATTTGGGTGCGTATTTGAAGTTGTAGAAACAGAACCTAGGTTGAACAAAGCACCTAAAACGAATACTAAAATTAATTGGACCACAGTTTTTATATTTAATAAAAATAGTGGAAGGCCTTCCGTAAAATCGGGATGTACAGTCCCGTTGAATTATGCTTCATTTTGGACAAAGCAGTGGCTAGACTTCTAAGAAAGCCGCTACTGATCCCCTTTAAATTTATGTGAAAAAATTACTTCAATTCAAGTAATAGTAATTGAGACTCTTGTTGATAAAACGTGCTAGATTGTAACTCTTGCAAGATGGAAATAGCTGCTGATTTTTGAAATAATTCAAGATAAGCTAATGCAGTATACCATTTTGCTCCTTCTAAATACCTCGTTTCTTCTTGTTGATGGAGTATTTTAGAATTAGAAACGGCTTTAAAATGCGTCAAGGCAACTTTTGCTTTTCCTGTTTTTAACAAGGCATGACCTAGATAGAGTTTTACTCGAATATCATAATATTGATTGGTTATTGGACGACAACAATCTTGCTTAATACTTTTTAAAAACTGATTAAAGTTTGAAATAGCAGAAGAATAATCTTGGTTATTATAGGCTACCATTCCTTGATTTAATGTTCCTAAAGCTTGTTTCTCAAGTTGATTAATAGCAGCGTTTTCTGCTCGAACACTAAAGACTATTTCAGGACTTAATAAATCAGTAAAAGGCACTGCTTGAAAATCTGTAGGCGTATTGAAGTTCCATAAAAAAATTAACCCAACAAGACTCGCAGCAATACTTGTTAGACCTATTGTAATAAATCGAGTTGATTTCCAAAAGATAGGTTTAGGTGTTTTGCTAGATAGATCATGATGGATTTTTTCTAGAACTCCTTGTTGCTTTAAGCTTTGATGAAAATGCCGAACCTTTGAAGTTGCCTCCTCGTTAGGAATAGAGTGTAAAATACTACGCCAAAGAGCAATTTCTTTAGCAAACTCTTTGTCAGATTGCATTCGAGCTTCAATCACTCTGGTATTTGCTTCATCCAATAAGCCATCTATGTATTTTTCTATGGTATTATAATCGAATATTTGTGCTTTCATTAGTGGCAAATTTTATTGAAATGAAGGAATTGTTTCTAGAACTCTTTTCTTGAGATATTTTAAGCACTTGAAACGCTTTATTTTGACGTATGCTTGGCTATAGCCTAATAATGTTGCCAGTTCTTTCAAGGGCATTTGTCCCAAATAGAACTTTTGTAGCAACTGTTTACAATCTTCTTTCTCAAAAGAGTTTAGCGTTTGAAGAATGAATTCGATACGGTGTTTTGTAATGGAATTGTCCTCTACTAAAGGAATTTCTTGGATTTCTATTTGCTCTAAGGCAGTTGATTTTTTGTTCTCAGATTCTAAATGGCGTCGTAATAAATTTTTACACACACCGTATAAATAAGTAGAAACCTTAGAAGTTAATACAAAATTAGGTTGGCGAACTTTTTTTACTAAAATGATTAGAGCATCTTGAAAAATATGCTCTGCCAATAATGTGTTTTGCTGATGTTTTAGAACCAGCTGAACACACATAGGATAGCAGTTCTGATAAATCCAAGTATAAGCAGGATTGTAAACTTTAGGTAAGTTAGATTGTAGGCGTTCTATTAGGTCATTCATGTTCTGTCTCGTTCTTGCAGTGGGTGATGTAATGCTAAAAAAACAAGCATAAGAATTGTTCTTTTGTTGATATATCAGTCCTTTTGAGAAAAGGTTAACAGTAGAAAGAAAAAAATACTCTTTTTTAGGAAAAATATTTTTTCTGATAATAGAAGACACCTGATACTATAAGTGTTATAAAAGCCATAAGCAGTAATAGTTCTGTTCCACTAGCTCCTTTTTTATCCAAAATAATAGATTTAGTATGTCCAAGTTGAATAAAAGAAGCCCAGAAAAAAGGGTGCATTGTTCTAGCATCAGCCTGTGCCATAAAATCTAATTTTGCTTGACGTAAGGCTTGATCTTTAGGTAAACCTTCTGCCAAATGTTGGTAAAAAAACTGCATCAATAATGCGGTAGATTGGTCGTCTACGCTCCACAAACTAACAACCAAAGATGGAACGCCTGCATACATGAAGGAACGAGCTAAAGATAAAACTCCCTCACCTTGCTCAAAAATACCATAACCTGTTTCACAAGCAGATAAAACGACCAACTGCGCTTGAAGATCCAATCTAGAAATTTCATAGGCTTGCAAAAAATTATCTTCTATACTATCTCTATTTTCGGTAAAAACCAAACTAGATAAAATTGGACGCAAGGTATCGGAACGACCATGCATGGCTAAGTGAATTACCCCATAATTTGGAGCAATGGCTTTAAAAGAACGTTCATTCGCCTTCTCTGCTGTTAAAAAATGCCCCTCGAAACCTGCTTGGAGATAAGCTACTTCTTGCTCTGCACTTTTGAGTTGCTTAAATTGATTTCTTTGATTCACCAAATAAGGCTTTCGAAGTGTCATTAAGCTACTGTCTTGATGGGTATAGTATCCTGCACAGGCTAAGAGTTTATAATTTGTTTGTTTGGGAGTATTGTTGATGTTTTCTTTCAATAAAGTAGCCGAATAATTGTAACTAATGCTATAATCATTGAGCAAATAGTTTAAGTTTTTATAGTCTTTTGCTAAGGTATCAGAGGCTTGGCTCAAAAAGACTTCAAAAGGAATGTGATTGAGGCAGTGGTCGGGCACAATGATGAGTTGGTTGATGTTTTCTTGGCTATCTAGGGCAGGAGCGACTAGGTTTTGATAGAACCAATGGGCTGTTTTGGTGTATTGTTCTCTTGCTGTTTTGGGTTGGTTGCGGATGAATTCGTAGTCGCTTAGGGCTTGGCGTAGGAGATGAGTTTTTTTTGTGAGTTGACTAGGTGTTACATTGAAAGTAAGTAGTTTTATATTTGTCAGACTTATAGACAATAAATAGATTGTAGAATTAGAAATACGATACTCTATTAGAATAGAATTTAAAGGAATATTTTTTTGAAGACTGTTAATCGTAGCTATAGTATTATTGTATTTTTCATTGTAATGTGTAGGGTATTCCTTTTCTATGAAATCTAAGAAATGTTTAGTTTTAGTATTAACTTCAGTTATTTTAGAGAAGTAGTTAATAGAATCTAATTTTGAGGCAATTCCTAATTTTAAGATTGACAATGTATTTTTTTCCTTTTCTAGGGCTTTTTCTATCATAAGTATAGAATCTGGAATATTATTCAGTTTTTGATTAAAGTTGGTTTTAAATGTTTCTAAAAGAAGTATAGATTTATTTCTTTCCATTAGTTCAAAAGCAGTAGCATAGTAATTATGTTTTTGCTGAGTAGATGATGTCTTTTTTTTTATTTTTAGTAGAGTTGTAATAACACTTAATCCTGTGTTTATAAAATTTTTATTCTTTTTTAGTATTCTTAACTTAGCTTCATTAGAATAAAAATTGTTACGCATAGTTTGGTAGATTTGACTAGTGGCTTTGGATATGTAATAAACTTCATGTAGATTTTTCTCTTTAGCAGGCTTTATTGTATTGTATTCTGAAATTCTTATTCTTACAGCTTCAATTAAAGATTCGTGTGCTCTAAGATTAAATTTGAATTTTAATTTAGATAGGTTTAGGAACTCGCTAGGGTTTTTGATAGGAACATATTTTGAAGGAGAGTAAGAAATTTCTTTATTTTCTCCTAAAGGGAAAGAATAAGGAAATACATCATTAAAGTTTGTGCTGTTTGCAGCAATGGTAGCCATTGAATAGGCTTGGGCAAGATTGTACTTCTTCGTTAATTTGTATAATGCAGAAATCCTATCCAAAGATTCTATATATTTGGGGTGGAACTCTCCCAATAATTTTTTACGTAGACTTATCGTTTTTAAAAACAGTTCTTCAGCTTTCTTAAACTCTCCCAAAGACATATAGAAGTGAGCTAGGTTATGAAGAGCACTAGCATATAGAGGGTCTTGTTTACCTAAATGTAATTGTCTTTCTTTTAAAATGCCTAAAAGTATGTTTATTGCTTTTGTTTTTTTATCCTGTTTCATGTATAGAAACGCTAAATTATTTAGAACGATAGTTCTTAAAATATTTGTTCTTTTTAGAGTAAAAAGCGCTTCTAAATATAACTTCTCAGCTTTGTTATGTTCTTTCCTGTCAATATATACTCCTGCTAAGTTTTGTAAAACTATGATATAGTCTTGGTGATCCTTACCCTTTGTGTTAGCTATAATTTGCATAGCTTGGAATAATAGAGCTTCAATTTCCTCGTATTTTTCCATATCACTATATAAGGAAGCTAAATTAGCAAAAGGAAGAGAAGAATTAGCATCTTGATCTCTGGAGTTTTTTTTATTAAGATGTATAGCTTTCAATAGTAATTCTTCAGCTTCTTCATACTTTCCAATATAATGGTATATGACAGCTAAGTTACTTAAGGCAAGTGTATACGAAGCGTCGTTTATTCCGAATATATTTTTTCTAGAATCTAGAACCTTCAAGAGTATATCCTTCGCTTTTTCGTATTGACCAATACTGCCGTATAAGTTACCGAGACCACTTAAACTTCGAATATAACTAGGTGTATTAATTCCTAAGGTGTTTTTTTCTATTCTTAACACTTTGAGATATAATTTCTCTGATAGGTTATAATTCGTAGTTTTCCAATAAAAGGAGGCTAGGTTTGCTAATGAAGATAAGTAACTAGGATGTTTTTGAGAAAATAAATCTTCTTTTATTTGCACAGATTTTTTTAATATGGGTTCAGCTATTGAATCGTATCCTGAAAGGTGATTGAATACTCCTAGATTACCTAAATACTCTACATAAAGTGAGTCTTCGCCATAGTCTGATAATGCTTTATGCATACCATATTTAAGATAAGGTATACCTTTATTGTAAGTGTTTTTTGTGTAAAAATAATCCACAACGCTATCAATCTCAGCATAACTCATCTTACTCAAACCAGAAGTATCTATCTCCACATCCTGCCCCAAGCAATTCCCTAAAAAAACAGAACAACCAACAAAAGTAAAAAAAATAAAAACAAGAAACCTCATAACAATTCATTTTAGGTGTTTTATAAAATGTTAAAACAAACATACAAAATGAATTGAATAAGAATAAAAAAATGATTTAAAAATCTGAAAACAAGTAACTTAAAAACAAAAAGGGCGTTATCAGCAGCAGCCAATAACGCCCTTTTAGAAAAGGAAAAAGTATAAGAACTACTTTACAACTTCTCCTTCAAATATTCTCCAGTATAAGAATTTTTCACTTTCGTCAAATCTTCAGGTGTTCCTTGAAATAAGAGTTCCCCACCCTTGATGCCGCCATCTCTACCCAAGTCAATTACATAATCCGCCGACTTAATGACATCTAAATTATGTTCAATGACAATGATGGAATGTCCAATTTCAACGAGTGCATTAAAGGCATCGAGTAATTTTTGAATGTCGTGAAAATGCAAACCAGTCGTTGGTTCATCAAAGATGAATAAAATTTTCTCACGGCTATTTTCTTTCGCTAAGAAAGAAGCTAATTTGACTCGTTGTGCTTCTCCACCGCTCAAAGTACTAGAAGGTTGTCCTAGTCCAATATATCCCAATCCAACATCATATAAAGGTTGAATTTTGGCAATGATTTCGTCATTATCTGCAAAGAATACTAAGGCCTCCTCTACCGTAAGATTGAGAATGTCATAAATGTTTTTGTCTTTATAACGAACACCTAGTACCTCGTTTTGGAAACGGAAACCATTACAGTCGTCACAAGTAAGGCGAACATCTGCCAAAAATTGCATACTAACAATTGTTTCACCAGCACCTTTACAAGTCTCACAACGACCACCTTCTACATTAAACGAGAAATGTTTGGGTTTAAAACCTTTGATTTTTGCTGCTTGTTGCGTAGAAAATAATTTACGAATGGCATCATAAGCTTTTACATAAGTAACAGGGTTGGAGCGAGAAGATTTCCCAATGGGTTGTTGATTAACCATTTCAACACGGTTGATCGCTTTGGTATCTCCTTCGATGGAACTGTGTGCGCCTGGTTTTTCTGTTCCTTCGCCCAATTGGTGCATCATAGCAGGATATAAAATCTGCTTGATTAAGGTTGTTTTTCCACTACCACTTACGCCCGAAACAGCGATAAAAGTATTGAGAGGGAAAGTAACGTCTATATCTTTTAAATTATGTTGTCTAGCTCCTTTTATGGTAATAGATTGAGTAGAGGTACGACGATGTGTTGGAATAGGAATTTCCATGCGACCACTCATGTATTTAGCCGTCAAACAATCCGCAGCTTTGGTATGAATATCTTCATAAGGTCCAGCGAAAACAACTTTGCCGCCATGCACCCCTGCATGAGGTCCAATATCTACCAAATAATCTGCATTAGCAATAATATCCTCTTCATGTTCAACTACTACTACTGTATTTCCTAAATCTCTTAGGGCTTTGAGTACTTTTACTAAACGAGTAGTATCTCTAGGATGTAAACCAATACTTGGTTCGTCTAAAATATATAAAGAACTTGTTAAGTTAGAACCCAAAGAACGGGTTAGGTGGATACGCTGAATTTCCCCACCAGACAAGGTTGAAGAAATTCGGTCAATGGCTAAATAATTCAAACCAACATCCAACATGAACTGAAGGCGGGTCGTAATTTCTATAATTAAACGACGAGCAATTTCATAATCGGTATCTGAAAGTTCTAAATTCTCAAAGAAGGCATAAAAGTCTTCAATAGGAATATGAATAAGATCTGCAATCGTTTTACCTCCAATATAAACATGTAAAGCTTCCTTGCGCAAACGAGAGCCTCCACAAGTAGAGCATTTTGTTTTTCCTCTGTAACGAGCCAACATGACTCGGTTTTGAATTTTATAAGTTTTGGCTTCTAGTTCTGCAAAAAAAGCATCAATTCCATCAAAAAGCTCATTGCCGGTCCATAAGAGGCGACGTTGTTCTTCTGTTAACTCTCGGTAGGGAGTATGTACAGGAAAATCTAGTTGATGGGCTACGTTCAGAAATTTTTGACGCCAGCGACCTACTTTTTCGCCACGCCAACAGACTATCGCCTCTTCAAAAATAGATTTTGTTTTATTAGGGATGACTTTATCTTCGTCAATTCCCATCACTTGTCCGTAGCCTTCGCAAGAAGGGCAAGCTCCAAAAGAGCTATTGAAGTTAAAAAGTTGAGGGGTTGGTTCTTCAAAAATAATCCCATCCAACTCAAATTTATTATTAAAAACTTCCTCATTTCCATCTGTATCTTGGATGATACAAATACCATGACCTTCTTGAAGAGCTATTTGAGAAGAATCTGCAATTCGCTTGGCATTATCTTCGTCATCTTTAGTTGTTACAAAGCGGTCAATCAAAATTTTTAAATCTTCTGTAGGATTTTTTATATCCTCTGCACTTTCAATTAAAACTTCTATTTTTTGAAGCTTTCCTTGGTATAAAACCCTTGTATAGCCTTTTTGTAATAAAAAGTTTAGTGTTTTGGGTAAGGTTTGACTTTCTCGTTGCATAAAAGGAATTAGCAACAAAACTCTTGTTCCCTCCTCCAAAGATAAAACATAGTCTACTACATCAGAAACGGTATGCTTTTTGACTTCTTGATTAGATATAGGAGAAAACGTTTTTCCTATTCGAGCGTAGAGAATACGTAAGTAGTCATAAATTTCTGTCAGAGTACCAACGGTTGAACGTGCATTTTTAGTGCCTACTTTTTGTTCAATAGCAATGGCAGGACAAAGACCTTTGATATTGTCAACATCTGGTTTTTTCATTCGCATCAAGAATTGACGCGCATAAGAAGATAAACTTTCTACATAACGACGTTGTCCTTCTGCATAGAGGGTGTCAATTGTTAGAGAAGATTTGCCAGATCCAGAAACTCCTGTTACCACGATTAGCTGGTTGTAAGGAATTTCAATATCGATGTTTTGTAGGTTGTTGGCACGAGCGCCTTGGATATGAATAGATTTTTTTTTCGTCATTAATTGAAACCTTATAAACTAAATTAGCGTAATTAGTTTAGTGAAAAAGAAAGAACATACAAAAAATTGCGAATGATATCACATCTAAAATCAAAAAAAAGCTGATTTTATAAATAAATAAACCACAAGATAATAAATCTTATGTTGTGAACCACCAAATAACAAGTGATCTCGTAATCTACAAGCAAAAACAAAAAAAAATAAGAATCGTTCGGACAATCACAAAACCACAAACTGTTAAATAACAAAAAAAACAGTTTGAAGATAAGGTTACTTCTAACAAAAAGCTTAACTTTATTTGTTCAAAGCTCCATATCGCAAAATATACTTTGTGTTTATTCGGATATTTGAATAGCCTTCGGTAATTCAAGAATACAAAAATAAAAAGGTTCTTGATGAAGTCTATCTCTTTTAAATAAAAAAAATATTATTTCTTAAACAAAAAAACAATTTAGCCTATCGTCGAAAATTTTACTCCCTAGCATTTTTTTTAGTTGTAAGTAAGTAAAATCAAAGTAATTATGCAAAGTAGTAAGTCTTGTACCGACAAAGACCTCATCCGTACGTACATACGAGGAGATGAGCGAGCATTTGAAACATTGCTCACCCGCCACAAAGGCAAAATCTATACGTCCATTTATATGTTTGTAAAGGATACAGATTTGGCCAATGATATTTTCCAAGAAACCTTCATTAAGATTATAGACACTTTCCGGTCGGGGAAGTATAATGAAGAAGGAAAATTCCTACAGTGGGCACTACGCATCTCTTACAATCTATGCATTGACTTTTTTCGCAAAAACAAGCGAAGAAAAACCATCACGCCATCAGAAGATTTTGACATCTTTAACCTGATTAATAGCAATGATGACAATGAAGAAAGTAAGATGATTAAGAATCAAACCTATGCAAAGGTGCGACAATTAGTCGAAGCGTTGCCACAAGAACAAAAAGAAGTTATTTTGCTCAGACATTATGCTGAGTTAAGCTTCAAAGAAATTGCAGAGCTAACAAATGTTAGTATCAATACAGCACTGGGTCGAATGCGTTATGCACTAATCAATATTCGTAAGATGATTGGTGAGCACCAAATTAGTCTACAGTAAGATAGAACTTGTATTTATGTAAGTAAGATGGATTTGTAGCCATTTGATAAATTTGGGGGGAGCCTTGGAAATATTGGGATACAAATTGTAAGTAGGGACAAAAAGTTGTTGTTTTCTCGCTACTTCGCAAAAAAATGCTTTATTGGAACGTTGTTGTTCAATAAAGCATTTTTTATTTTGGATAATTCATACTTTTTAAGTGAAATTTTAAGATTAAAAAATGCTAAAACTTCGACGCCTCAACATGGATACTAGTTGGCAACTATCTTGGAGGCAAACCAGTTTATTAATTGATCCTTGGTTGAAAGGAACGGAAATAGATGGCTTTGCTTGGTTTAATGAGCAGTGGCACACGACAAAACCAATAGAAGCTGGTCGCTTAGAAAATTATCAAGCGATTTTAATTTCTCAACCCTTTTCAGACCATTGCCATGAAGAAACAATCCATGAATTAGATAAAGTACCTTTATTGGTAAATCCTAAATCTAGAAAACGTTTGTTAAAAGAGTTTGCAGAAAGGGATATGTTAGATATGCCTCTTTTTTTAGACCAAAACTGGTTGGCATTTGGTGATCTAGAAATTGCATATTTAAAATCTAAAAAGATTTTTTCCGCAGCTTTTGATGCTGTTTTGATTCGAAAAGGCAAAGAACTAGTGGTGTATTGCCCGCATGGGTTTGAGTTTACGGCAAGACAAATAGAAGCATTGAGTGTTTATGATACCAAAGCTTTAATCGTAGGTTTTTCATTCTTTAAATTACCTTTCTTTTTGGGGGGAGTAGTGAATCCAGGTAAATCCAATGCACTAGATATCATAAAAGCCTTAAAACCTCAAAAGATTTTTCATACGCACGATGAAAACAAAGCATCTAAGGGAATTGTCAAGAGAATTGCAAGTGTAAGTTATCTAAGTGAACTAGAGATGAAAAAAGGCTTAGAAGAGCAATTTATTTTCTTGGGAGCTGATTATGAGTGGTGTTTAATCAACTAAAAAGGGGAAGAAAATAATTTTCCTCCCCTCAACGAATTCATAATAGCCCTCCAGAAATTATCTAATGGTATGGACTACAAACTATTATATTATCGGACAAAAGTATGTTTGGTAAAGCCAACTCGATCTGTAAAACGATTGTTGAAGGTTCTCAATTCATTGAATTGTTCATAAACAGCTAGCCATTTGTCTAAGTGTGGATACATATCAGCAATTAAATTATTGCTACCACTTAAGTGATCGAATTCTAAACCCCAATGAGGACGACCGCCCAACATATACATACTATCTTGATAACGCATCATGATTTCCATACCACCATAAGTACCTGTTACCATATCCATTTCAATCATGCAAGTATTTGTACCTTGCATCATAGATAAATGGGCATTAGATTCCTTGACAAAACGCAGCGAAAAAGGAGAAGATTGGTATTGTTCGCCATTGATACGAGCATTTTGAGCTACTAAATGAATTTTGTCTACTGCGGCTTTGAAATTATCAGAAGTATATTTGCCTTCTTCATCTTCTAATGAAAAACCAATTTCTGTAGCAAAACCTGCATTTCCATTTAACCCAAGATTATAAATATGCCAATATTTGTTAATATAATTACTATCCGTTAAGCCATTCAATGCTAAATTAATAATCTCAGGCGTTAGTCTAGGAATAGCATTAATTAAGGCTGCTGTCAATTCAAATGAAATTCCAAACATCCCCATAAATTGTGTTACAGCCTGTCGATGTCCTTTTCGATGATCTAATCCACCAGGATCTTGCGCAATATTACGTTTGGTCAATAGACATCTGAATTTTGGATAATAATGTTCTGGAGGTAGACTTGGGTCCATGTCAATGACCTCAAAGCCTTCCATAGGATAAGGATGGACCAAAACTTCAAAATTACGGTACTCATTTAAAATATCAGGAATAGAACCATCGTCAGATTTTAATAAATCAAATACCTTGTCCAACGTTGTAATTTCACGAGTTTCTTCTAGCCAATACATTTGCATGACTTCTAATACAATAGAATAAACAATGCCCATGCAACCCATACTACAAATAACACTATTGAAACAGTCGTCGTCTTGGATCAATTGAATATTAGGATCATTGTATTTGGTAGGATCTGTAATTCCATCTGTAGGCTCTATTCGATACAAATAAACGCCCTCATCACCATCATTGCCACTAATTGTTGTACCATTCCATTGCCCCGTTGTCGCTAAAACCAAAGAACGCAGCATATCGGGAAAAGGAGGCAGCGTAATTCCAGAACCATGTGTAGAAGTAGAAATAGCACCCATGATGGTTTGCCCGTCGTATCCACCCATATTTTTTAGACCTACATTTCTTTTAGAAAGTGCTTGGTTCAAATCTTTGATGGTAATACCCGCTTCTGTTTCAAATAGAGCTAAGTTGTTTTCTCGATCTTTAGGGTTGGTAGGATCATTATCTGGAAACGTAATTTTGTCAACAGCTAAAGGTAAATTACTACGCAGCATATCAGAGGATAATTGCCCTGCAATTGGTTTTGCAATACTAGAAATACTGTTTAGACTATGTGTATCCACAAAAAAGTCAGGTGTTGTTGCAACATCAGAATAAGAATGCCCAGAACCTGCTGCTTTAACTGTGTTTCCTGTTGCTACAGCACGTTTTAAAATAGCAACAACAGAATCCTCATCATTAGCACCATTTAAGGTTTCAGGTTTATAAAGATGTAAGGGTTCAACGACTTGATTAGCCAACTGATTTTCCCATTTTTGATGGGTGCCAGGATCAATAAAAGGATGTCCGTGTTTGTCTAGTTCATCTTTTAAAAGGCTTCCGTTATGTGCACTGTGGTGTTCTAGTTTATCTAATAACGCAGGAGTTAGCCCCTGTTTTTCTAAGTTCTGAATCAATCCTTGAATATCATTTCTAGGCGCTTGATTTTGTTGTTGTTCTAAATGTGCCAGTCGACGTTCTAAGGCTGTGGTACTATGCCCCGCAGAGGCTCGTTTGGTAATTCTCTGTTTGAGTAATGAAATTCGATCTTCAAGCAAAGTTGTTTTTACAACAGGAACACCTCTAAATTCCAATTCAGTAATTCTTAAGAAGGCATCTAATAATTGTTTTGCTGGTGGAATAAAATTATCAACACTAGCAACCTGTTCTAAGGAGGTTCGTTCTAAGGCCAAATCAATATGGAAATGATAATTATCTTCACTTTGCTCTATTTCTTCTTCTGTAAATACTTTGATAGAGACATGGATAGGATCCATTTTGTCAAATTCTACTTCAGATAGGTAATAATTTTCAGGACTAGAAAACGGAGTTGGTTTGTAGCCCGATTCCATTAGAATTGGTGTATTCAAATTAGGACTAGAAGCATACATAACTTTTGGTTGTCCTAATGCATTGCCCGCCTCTAGGATGTAAAAGAGCGGAGTAGTTGAGTCTACTTCTTCGTAAGCAATGAAGATGGCTAAAGGCGCAAAGCGAACAAAATCATACCGAGCAGGAGTTACTAAATCCATTCGTTTGAAGGCAGGCAACTGTTGTGTTTCGCCTGGTTGGTCAACACCATTAGGATAATTGTCATTAAATATATATTCTCGAATCGCTTCATTAGAAAAAGCTAAGTGATCACAAGCTCGAACCCAACCTATTGGCGTCTTGATATCATTTTTGAGCGGTTCTAAAAAAGGTGCATTTTTTTCGGGAAGTGTTACTCGAACCCAATTGATAATTCCATCATGTTTTTCTTTTTTAGGCTTATCTCTATTGTGAATAGATTGACAAGTATACAAAGACCAATCTCCAGGCAAGTTCATTCGTTCTTTTGCTCTTATTTCTTTTGCTGCGGTATGATTGACAGAACCAGGAATACCCAGCACAATAGTGCCATCAGCAGCAACCATTTCTGCTTTTTCTTTGAATAATAAGGCTCCAGATCCAGATTCATTGATATAACGCTCTAAAGATTGCTCGTCATGTTCCAAATAAGCTTGAATAAGGTTGGCTAAGTAGTCTTTTACACTATCATCAGAAGCGTGTGTCTCTTCTAGAATAGCTTGTAGCATTCCCTTGAAGGCTTTAGAGCCTTCGTTTTGATTCTTTAGATGGGTAGAAAGAGACGTTCCATCTTCTGAAAGATAGGCTTCAATGATTACAATGGTTTCTTTTGGAGTAATTGTACCTGAAAAAGTGTGCTCTAATAATCGAGCAAATTCAGCACTCCATTTTTTTAAAGAAGGTGATGTCATACTAGGGTGATTTTTTTAAATGGTTCGGAAGTATTAACTATAAGTTTTTATTGCAATTATAGTTGTGTGATTTGTAATAACATTAAGCTACAAATAAATTATAATAATAAAGATGTTTTAAGTGATATTCATTGGATAGACATAAATATTTTTTTATAAAATAAAACCTTTTGATCGTATGGCTGTTTAGATTAATATAGCAAGTATTGGCTATTATGGAGGTGTTTTCCAAACATCCTTCTTTTGTTTATAGGATTTGTAAATTTTAATTTTTTTTCGTATCTTCGTAGCAATAAATCGAAGAATATTTTGTCCTTTTTGGAGAAAGAGAGAGGTTTCGCGTCACTAGCGTTGCCTCTTTCTTTGCGTTTAGGACAAATTATTAAACTAATATTAGGTTTATAGTTTAGTCTTTTGAGTGAAAATACAATTGACAGGCGAGCCAATATTACCAAAAATCAACTTATAAAATAAAGCTGAATCAGTAGAATGAGTCATTGTACTAGATTGAGCCGATAGAAAATCATTAAATAATATAATTATGGCAGACGTAGTAGAAAATAAAACAACAGAGGTCTTAAAAGGAAGTGAGTTTATCATTAAAGATTCTTTACCTCAAGATACTTTTACCCCAGAGGATACTAATGAGGAGCAGGACATGATTCGTGCAATGGTAAAAGACTTTGTAAATACAGAAATTGAACCCAATTATAAAGCACTTGAAAAACAAGAAGAAGGATTAGCAAAAGCAAAATTGGCTGCTGCTGGAGAGTTGGGTTTGTTAGGTCCTCATATTCCAGAAGAATATGGTGGAATGCCTATGGATACCAATACGAATACAATTATTGCAGAAGAAATTGGTTATGCAGGGTGTTTCTCTGTAGCCGTTTCTGCACATACAGGTATTGGAATGCTTCCAATTTTTTATTATGGTTCGGAAGAGCAAAAGAAACAATATTTGCCAGGCTTGTGTTCTGGTGAGTTGGTCGCTTCTTATTGTTTGACAGAGCCTGGTTCTGGATCAGATGCTTTGGCAGCAAAAACGAAAGCAATGCCTACAGAAGATGGAAAGCATTACTTGATTTCTGGTCAAAAAATGTGGATCACCAACTCTGGGTTTGCAGATGTATTTATTGTATTTGCTCAAGTAGATGGCGATAAATTTACAGGTTTCTTGATAGATGCTGGGGCAGAAGGTGTAAGTCTTGGAGCAGAAGAAGACAAATTAGGTATTAAAGGTTCTTCTACTCGTCAAGTATTCTTCGAAAATGTAAAAGTAGAAAAATCTGCTGTTTTAGGAGAAGTTGGGAAAGGTCATTTAATAGCCTTTAATGTATTAAATGTTGGTCGTTTTAAATTGGGTGTAATGGCTTTGGGTGCTGCTAAACGCAACGTTCGTATTGCTATTAATTACTCTAATGAGCGCCACCAATTTAAGCAACCTATCTCTAACTTTGGAGCTATTCAATACAAGTTGGCAGAGCAAGCAGTTCAAATTTATGCAGTAGAGTCTGCTTTGTATCGTACTTCTATGTTATTACAACAAAAAGCGCAAGCATTGTATAATGATGGTAAAGGAGTATCTTATGCAGAGGCTAAATTGGTTGCTGCCGAAGAATATGCAGTAGAGTGCGCAATGCTAAAAGTATTGGGCTCAGAAATGTTGGACTATGTAGTAGACGAAACGGTTCAAATTCATGGAGGAAATGGTTTCTCTGAGGAGTATGAAGCAGCACGCCACTATCGTGATGCTCGTATTAACCGTATTTTTGAAGGAACAAATGAAATTAATCGTTTGTTGACTTTGGCAATGACTTTGAAGCGTGCAATGAAAGGACACATCGACTTGGTTGGTCCAGCTTGGGAAGTTCAAAAAGAACTAACGTCTATGCCTACTGCTTCTAAAGCAGAGGGGGCTTTTGGAGAAGAGGTTGATATGGTGAAAAACATGAAGAAAATCTTGTTGATTGTAGCAGGAGGTGCAGCAAAAGCTCAGATGGATGGTACATTGGACTTAAAAATGGAGCAACAGATTACAATGAACATTTCAGATGTAATGATGGATGTATTTACTTGTGAGTCTTTGTTGTTGAGAGTTCAAAAACTAGCTCTAAAAGGTGGTGATGTAACGAATCCAACACATATTCTAGAGGTATTCTTGTTTGATGCAATTGACCGTATCGCTAAGAACGCCAAAGATGCACTTTGTTCTTTTGCAGAAGGAGAACCTTTACGTATGATGTTGATGGGAATTAAGCGTTATGCAAAATACAAAACAGTAAATGTTAGAGATGCTCGTAGAGCAATTGCAAAGCCGATCATTGAGTCCAATGAATACTGTTACTAAAATATGTAGACATTTACTTCTCTGAAGTAAGACAGATAGCAATTTATTGCAAAGCCTATGGTATTTATTTACTATAGGCTTTTTTTTATGATAATATCTATTGCTTGATAAATGTTTGTAGGTGTAGACCTTGGCTTGAGAGTACTTGCAAGGAATAAACACCTATTGGTAAGAAGCTAATATCAATACTCTGATTGTAAGAAGAGAAGGAACAGGAATAGGTTTTTCCATCCAAACTATGAATGGGGACTTGGTCAATTAGCAAATTAGTTTTTATTTGTAAGGTATTGTGAGCAGGGTTTGGTAAGATATTTAATTGTAAATTAGGTGAGGGGGGATACTATTTACACAATTGATACTAAGTGTTTCTCCAATAGCTATGTGTTGCTGTACTTCGTTATATTCAGGAGCAATGCTATCGACACAAGCATATTGAATATTCTCACTGTAAAATAAGGAGAAGGTATTACTAGCAAAACTGCCATTCTTAAGGTTTAAATAGTCAATGTCAAAAATATCTTCAAATATCGTTGAATAATAAGCTATTATCATTACAAGAAACATCTATTCTATTGTAAAAAACAAATAAAAATAAGATTGTAATACTTTTTTTTAAAATAGTGAAACTATTATTTGTTTTTTGAAGTTAATCTAAGCCTAGGAGGTACCCTAAATTGGATCTTCTTTTCCCAAAGCCCACCCCAATATTGTTAAAATGTGTCCTTACACAGAAAAAGAACCAAATAACCAAAACCAAATTATGGAACAGCCTGTCTTGGAGAAAAAGATTTCTTCAAAAAACCAGCCGAAACCCATTATAACCGATGACTTTTTATTAATACGTTTATTAATTCTAATTGCTGCTAGTTTCGCGATGTTAGGTTATGCCCGTTTATTACCTACTCTTTTGGCAGATCTATTTTATGACTTAGAGGCTTATGGTAAATTATTAGGACGTTATTCTTTTTTGTCTATGCTATTTTTGCAAGTCGTTTATGTATTTGGAGTAAAGCCAGAAATTGCTGGGCGAGAGAAAGGACCCAAAGGAGATACGACTTATTTGTTGTGTTACATGGCACTCAGTTTATTACCGTTTGCCACGATTTGGATGTTTGGTCTGTTGCAACCTTTCTTGATTTATTTAAATGGTTATTTGCCTACCTTAGTCGTACTTTATTTGGTAACTATTTTACCTGCTTTAATCTTATTAGAAATTTTAGTTCGTTGGCGCTTTAAAGTATACTGCCAAGAAATTTATAGAAGAAAGAAGCGTTACTAATAAGAAATAAAAAACGCCTTATTACAAACTAGTAATAAAGCGTTCCTTATTTAAAAGAAGATAAATATTTAAGGATCAACAGTTACATAGGTGTCAAAATCTGAACAAGTAGTAGTGATTGTAAAAGGACCATCACTAGTTATACAAGCAGGATTCCAGCAAGTATTTATTTGCCAACTTTCAAAGCCACCGCCAAAAACACCTGCTCCAACTCTATAAGGGCGATTAGGGCCTGAACAAGCAGGAGGAGGAAGAGGATCAGGAAGCGTTAGGGTTACTTCATCTCCAGGAGCAAGAGGATCCGTTGTGTTCATAGATCCTGCTATAGCCGGCGGGCACACATTAGGACTTTCACAAGTGTATTGCACTCCTACTGTAAGTGGGAAACTCGTGTTGTTCTTGAAGGTAACAGTTGCCTGACTAAAGGACAAATGGCTCAAGAGTAAAAAAGAGCAGAACAAAAAGAAACTTTTCATAGTACTATATTTTTAGGTGATAATAATAGGCGTTTAACCTGTTGGATAAGACTAAAATTAGCCTATTTACGAAACATAAATTCAAGAAACCTTTATTCGTTAAGGATAGATCTTTATTTGAGCCACTTAAATACGTATTTGTAAGAAGGAGGTTTTTTAGATTCCTAATAAATCATAGTATCTTTGTTAATACTTAGCAGTTTAGCTAAACAATGTTTGTATAAGAGCGAAAAATAACCTAAAAAGCATTGGCAATAGAAGCAGATTATACCAGAAGAATTATACACATCGATATGGATGCCTTTTATGCATCTATAGAACAGCGGGATCATCCAGAGCTGAAAGGGAAACCTGTTGCTGTAGGTGGAGGAGGCTCTAGGGGAGTTGTGGCAACGGCTAGTTATGAGGCTCGTAAATATGGAGTGCGTTCTGCTATGTCTGGTTTTCGAGCACGGCAACTCTGCCCTCAATTAATTTTTGTCCCTGCTCGTTTTGATGTTTATCAAGCCGTTTCTCAACAGGTTCGAGCTATTTTTGAAAAATATACAGACTTGATAGAGCCACTTTCTTTGGATGAAGCTTATTTGGATGTGACTACTAATAAGAAGAACATCGAGTTGGCAACAGAAGTGGCTGAAAGTATCATGCAGGAGGTCTTAGAAACAACCCAATTGACTTGTTCTGCAGGGGTCTCCTACTGCAAGTTTATTGCAAAAATTGCTTCTGATTTAAAGAAGCCAAACGGAATGACCGTCATTCGCCCGCATCAAGCGATTCCTTTTTTGGAACAATTATCAGTGAAAAAATTTCATGGAGTAGGGAAGGTGACTGCCGAAAAGATGTTGAGTTTGGGGCTTAAAACGGGAGGGGATCTCAAAAAATTAAGTAAACTAGAATTGGCTCAGTACTTTGGAAAGATTGGACGTTTTTATTATAATATTGTCCGAGGAATAGATAATCGACCTGTTAATAATAACCGTATTCGGAAGTCTTTGGCCGTAGAGCGAACTTTTCGAGAAGACCTATCTACATTTGAAGATATTGTGGAAGTGTTAGAACCTATTGTACTCAAATTTTTTGAACGTTTAACTAAAGCCAATAATTTTGGTCGAACCATTACCCTTAAACTAAAAACAAGTGACTTTCAAATAATGACTCGTTCTTTATCAAAGGATTATTACGTAATTGACCTAGATGAAATTAGAAGGATTGCGCATGAGTTGTTGCAAGACAATATACACAGTTTTGAAAAGATAAGATTGATCGGTTTGACAGCTTCAAATTTACAAAAACAGGGTGATATACCAGGTGTTGGTTATCAATTGAAGTTTGATTTTCAATAGTCTAGGCAATTTTTATTTTTCTAATAAAAATAAATAGTAGTATTTCAGAAAGACTAGAAGCTTCTGAAATACTACTTGGAAAGTGTCTAATTATAACTTGACAATTCGTTTGGTGAATTGCCCATCTTTGGTTTTAATCTGCAAGAAATAAACACCTGTTGGAATATTGGGAGCTAATTCTATTTGCTGTTTTCCCGCAATTTGATTGGTTAAGGTATTGTCATAAACCAATTGACCTGTTGCCGAAAGAATGGACAAATAAATATCTGTATCTCGATTCAAATCTAAATCTAGCATAATCTTTTCTGAAAAAGGATTAGGATACACCAAACAATTATTCACACTTTGTGGCAATTGTTGGACAGATGTTCCAGGGATTATTTGGACACAATAATCCTCAATTTCGCCTAAGTTGGTTACCCCACAAACCAAGGGAGGATTGTTCCAGCGGATGCCTACACGCATTCTAGTAACACCTAATAGAGCTGTTGGAGGAACAATAATAGAACCATAAAGGGTAGGTGTGTTTACAGGCATTATACCACTATAAAGCTCCTCGTTGGGATCTAAAAAATCACCGTCTTGATTAATATCTAACCAAACCTTGACATGCTCAGTAAAGCTTTTTCCTTGACTAATGGCAATATTATGATAATCTCCTTTTCCTAAGAAAATATTAGCATTAGTATAAAAAAAGTAGCCACCATTATTACCAGAAGCATAGGAGAAGTTATCCAGAGCAAAAGTATCAATCCAATCATCAGAGGAATCATCTCCATTAGCACTACAGTAGTTAATACTACTACAAGAAGGGCAACCTAATGTAAGAAAATGGAGCGTATCTGAATAACTGGTTGTATCTCCATTCATGCAAATCGTTTTTACACGAGCACTATAATAACTACAAGAGTTTAGGTTGCTTAACCAATGAGTGTTGTTTGAAACACTAGGGACTTGTTGCCAAGTGGTTGTGTTTATTTCTTTGTACTCAATAAGATAAGCAGATGCAGCCAATACATTCGTCCATTCTAAATAAACAGAATCGGAACGAACAATACTTTGATTAAGGGTTTGAGGTGCTTCACAGCAACCATCTGTTTTGAAAAGATAAAAAGTGCTATCACCAATTGTTGCTCCACAAACGGAAACTAATTCTACTTCGTAAGTCGTACAGGGAAGAAGCCCATTTAATAGAAAATTATCTTGACCAGTAGACAGTAGCTCAAAAGCAGACCAAGTGTTTCCTTGTACTCGATAACGATACTGTATTTGGTTGACTGTAGGTGCAAAGGTAAAGTTGATTTGAGCTTGGGTATCAATAAGGTGGCTTGAATTAACAGCATAAACAGAGAAACAAGTGTTACTCGGACAGTCATTAATACATAGATTTAGGCTATTATTTAGATTCAAATAACCTTCCGAAACACTACGTCCGCTTAGATCTGAAATAGGAACCACCCCATTTAATAAATATTCCTTCATTTTGAGGGCAGCACTATCTGGATGTACTAGGGAGTACGCCATAAAATTACTACAAGCACCAGAATACATCAACGCAACAGCTCCCGCTACATGTGGACAAGCAGCAGAAGTACCTCCAAACGTTCCAAAGCCAGAAGGTGCCTTAGTGGTATAAACTCCAGAGCCAAATGCGCCTAAATCAATACTGGTACTACCATAAGCTGCGGCAAAATCTTTTTGACCTAATTTATTAATATTCGTCACTGCTACCAAATAATCGCTAGGACAAGCAGTTGGTAAATCTCCTGCTACCTCAACATCAATATTAGAATTTGCTGTTGCAGCAATATTTAGAATTCCGTAAGCACCTAATGTATCATAAAAAGAACACCAAAGAGGCGCATTGGCAGGTTGTCCATTGTCAAGTCCCCAAGAAGCATTGGTTGCCACAACATAAGCCCCTTGCAACCCGTTCGTTTGGTTATAAATCTTTCGTTGGGTCAAAGCATAACCATAGGCAATTAGTACATTGGCTTCTGTGGTATTGAAGTTATTTTTGATAATCATCATTTTTACATTCCAATTTACACCAGATACCCCATGATTGTTATTTCCTTTGGCACCTATAATTCCTGCAACAGAAGTTCCATGACCACCTCCAGCAATCAAATCAGTATTGATTAGAGAGTTCCAACCTTTGTAATCATCTATATATCCGTTGCCATCATCATCTATATTGTTGTTTGGTATTTCAGCACGATTGACCCAAATGTTATTCCCAAAGTCAGTTTGTGATGGGCTAAGTCCATCGTCTAATATTGCCACTACAATGGTATCATTGGTTGCTGTTAAGCCTCCAGTTGTAATGTCCCAAGCTAGCTCTGCATCCAAATCAACACCGGCTGTTCCACCTCCTGTTCCTGTATTAATATATTGCCATTGATTGCTAAATAATGGATCGTTGGGGGTAGTTGCCATTGGGTTAGGAGAACGAAGGGTGACCTTGTGGTTGTGTTGAGCTACTTGTACTACCGATAACTGTTGCAAAAACTGGAGTAGCTCTTCTTGTTGAGCCGTTTGATTGTGTTCCAATAACCAGATATTCATATTGGGAATTAACTGTTGTGGCGTAGCCCATCTTATGCTGTTGTTATAATCATTAGATCTAGATAATAATTGTTTAATAGTAGCATCGGCTTTTAACTGCACCAAAAATTGATTTGGAACATACTGCTCTCCTTGCCCTAGACTAAGTGTTGTTAAAAGACTACTGATTATGATTGCGAAAAGAATCTCTTTCATACTGTATTTTTATGTAGGTGAAATGTGGGGCGCGATTAAGAACTTGTTGTTTTTAGAAGAAATTAACAATAGTATATTGTTAATACCGAATGAAACGGAAACCTCCCTACTTTTTAGGCAAGCTTTTCTTCTCTCAAATAGAACGAAATAAAAAAATGTTCTGTGCTTGTAAAATACAAAAACCTATAAGATTTTTAAAGCTTATAGGTTTTTGAGAACAGCGTATCTATTCTAAAGACAAAATAAATGCTAGGTTGGTTGTAAGTGTTCGTAAGTTATTAAATGAAAACTTGCCACTTGACAAGCATAACTAGTTTTATAAAAAAGACAAAATCATAAGCTTTAGCAAAAAATGCTTAGAGAACCATAATGAAGTTATTAATCAACCTTTTTTTTCTGCTCCATAGGTAATATTCAAATCGTCTAAGATGGATTCCAGCAACAAATCATCAGACGCATGATAACCTGTTTTTAGATTATAACCATACCATCTACCTAAGGCTTGCCACTGCATTGCTTTCCAACGTCCTTCCAATTGTACTACCACATCAAAAAAAGGTTTGTTGAGCTCCCGTTCAACCATTTTTATTAAGATATAGCCTTGAGATTTGGTTAATTTTTTTAATTCTTTTGTGTATTGAGGTTTTAGTTCTTTTTCTTTTTTGCGACCATACTTTCGTTTTTTACCCTTCTTCATGTCTTTGGTCGCTTCCTCCACCTCTCGATAAAGGCGAATTGCTTCAGCAGCATAAGGGTAGACTTTTGCAGCGTATTTTCTCCATTGTTTGTAACGTTTGCGTTCTTCTCTACTAGTAAAGTTGCGTTTTTGAGTGACTTGTATACCTTCCATGTCTGCGACAGGAAGCGTATCTCCATCTATAATTAATATCTTGACAATATGCCCATTAATAGAAGTCGTTCCATAATATTCTCCATTTCGGATAGCAGTTGAATTTCCTTGAGCAAAGAGACTACCAAAACTATAGAGTAATAGTGTCGTAATTATTATTTTTATTGCTGTCATAATTATACAGTTGAATCTTTACATTTTTGATTAAGTTATTATAACTATACCATGAATATAGTCAATAACTGTACTAAATTATTAAAAAACGATCTAGAAAAACCTAAAATAACGCCTTCTTAACAGGTGTTTTAAAAAAGCTGTGCGATATTTTTGCTGTTTTTCAAGGAGTTATAAAATGAATTTTGAAAAAAAACAAAAAAAAACTTCTTTTTTAAAAAAGCTCGTTGTACTTTTGCATTCGCTTTGGGCTACGTATATATAACCCAATTTGAAAGAGATAAATTTATTAATAATTAAAAGAATATAATTGTGGATACATTGAGCTATAAAACTCAATCGGCTAAGAAGGAGACTGTTTCTCGTACTTGGTTGGTGGTAGATGCAGAAGGACAACCTTTGGGCCGTATGGCATCTAAGATAGCTACAGTTTTGCGCGGAAAGCACAAAACTAGCTATACCCCGCATGTAGATTGTGGTGATTATGTTATTGTAATCAATGCTGAAAAAGTATTGTTGACAGGAAACAAAATGACACAAAAAGTACACTACACGCATTCAGGATACCCTGGTGGACAAAAACAAAGAACGCCAGCACAAATCTTGGCAAAATACCCAAATCGTTTGATCGAGATCGCTGTAAAAGGGATGTTGCCTAAAACGAAATTAGGTAATGCTATGTACAAAAAACTATTTGTTTATGAGGGGACAGAGCATCCACACCAAGCTCAAAAGCCTTCTAAACTAGAGCTAAAATAAACGAAGTATTATTATGGAAATTATAAATGGACTAGGGAGAAGAAAAGCAGCTGTTGCTCGTGTTTACCTAAGACAAGGTACAGGTAGCGTTGTCATCAATGGTAAAGACTACAAAGATTACTTCCCAGTAGAACATGTTCAAGGAAAAGTTTTGGAGCCATTGACATTGGTTGATGTCTTGAGTATTTATGACCTAAAAGTTAACGTTAAAGGTGGAGGTGTCAAAGGACAAGCAGAAGCTGTTCGTTTGGGTATCGCTCGTGCATTGTGCAAAATCAACGAAGAATTTCGTGAGCCTCTTAAAGCTGCTAAGTTACTATCTCGTGATTCTCGTGTTGTTGAGCGTAAGAAATACGGTAAACCTAAAGCACGTAAAAGCTTTCAATTTAGCAAGCGTTAATTTTTTGTCTATCTATTTTGGGTTGGGCAAGTTGTTGGGTGTTTTTTCAAACAAAAACCAACAAAGCGTCTTTCCTACATTTAACATTAACCTTAGACTTATTTAAAAGTCTAATCAAAGAATAAAATAATATGCAAACTCCATCTCATAAAGAACTATTGGATGCAGGATGCCACTTCGGTCACATGAAAAGAAAGTGGAATCCAAAGATGAGTCCTTATATCTTCATGGAACGCAAAGGGATCCATGTTATCGATCTAAATCGTACTATCGAAGGTTTAGAAACTGCTGGAAAAGCACTGCGTCAAATGGCGAAGTCAGGCAAAAAAATCATGTTTGTTGGTACTAAAAAACAAGCACGTGAAATTATTGCAGAAGCAGCACAAAGTGTTGGTATGCCTTACGTAACTGACCGTTGGTTGGGAGGAATGATGACAAACTTCTCTACTATTCGTCAATCAATTCGTAAGATGCAAAAAATCCAAACCATGTTGAATGATGGTTCTTTGGATAACATTACTAAAAAAGAGCGTCTAACCATGACTCGTACCCATACTAAATTGGATCGTGTATTTGGTGGAATGGCTCAGTTGAATCGTTTGCCGAATGCTTTGTTGATCTTGGATATTAACCACGAACACTTAGCTGTAGCAGAAGCAACTCGTTTGGGTGTTAAGACAATTGGTATCGTAGATACTAACTCTGACCCAACTAAAGTTGACTTTGCTATCCCTGCTAATGATGATGCTTCTAAATCAATCAAAATTATTGCTGACTATTTAGTACAAGCAATTAGAGAAGGTTTGGATGACAGAAATCAAGGTAAGGACGAAAAAGCTAAAACAGAAGAAACATCTGCTTAAGATTTGGTGCCAACTAAATTTTTGATGATGTTTTGGAGTTGAAACAATTCTCTAAACAATTTGAGGATACTTCATGGCTTTTTTGATGCTTGGTCAACAAAGCTAGTGATCAGAAAAACCATGAAGTATCTATTGATATACTATTAAATCTTAATAAAAATCATGGCTACTATTAAAATTACTGCCAAAGATGTAAAAGCCTTGCGTGACCAAACAGGTGCAGGGATGATGGATTGCAAAAAAGCACTTGTTGAAGCAAACGGTGACATGGAAGAAGCAATTGCATACCTTCGTAAAAAAGGTCAAAAAATGACGGAGAAACGTGCTGATCGTGACGCTAAAGAAGGTGTTGTGGTAGCGGCTACTTCGGATGACAATACTAAAGGTATTATTGTTCGTATCGGTTGTGAAACTGATTTTGTTGCTAAGAACGATGATTTTGTTGCTTTTGCTAAATCTGTTGCTGACAAGGCATTGGCAGAATTTGCTGCAACGAAAGAAGATTTGTTGGCAGTAACTATGGACGGTCAAACAATTGCTGACAAACTAGTAGAAAGAACTGGTGTTATTGGTGAAAAAATTGAATTGGCTGCTTACGAAAAATTAGAAGCTGCTCAAGTTGTTTCTTATATTCATATGGGACACAAAGCTGGTGTTATCGTAGCATTCAACAAAGCCAATGCTGCTTTGGAAGAAGCTGGTAGAAACGTAGCAATGCAAATTGCTGCTATGCACCCAATTGCTGTTGACAAAGATGGTGTTGATGCTACTACGGTTGAGAAAGAAATCGAAATCGGAATGGAGCAGGCGCGTCAAGATGGTAAACCAGAAGCAATGCTAGAAAAAATTGCTCAAGGTAAATTAGGTAAATTCTACAAAGAAAAAACTTTGTTGAACCAAGAGTACGTAAAAGCTGAAAAGAAAGAGACTGTTAAACAATATATTCAGTCTATCGATAAAGAGCTTATTGTTACAGACTTCAAACATGTAACTTTAGGTTAAGATTTATTTTAAAAGCGTTTCATTTTATATGGAACGCTTTTTTTTTAATAGTTTTTTAGCTTTATACAAAAGGACTATGAGGCTCAATTCGTTTGGTGGAGTTGTGTAGAGGTTTTTAACTATTTGAGTATTAATCTAAAATACAAAACTGTTTTTATCAAATAAAAAATTCATGGCTATCCGTTACAAAAGAGTTTTATTAAAATTGAGTGGTGAATCGCTGATGGGCGAGGACGAATATGGAATTAATCCCAAAATGCTACAACATTATGCAGAAGAAATAACTGCTATTGTAAAACAAGGTGTTGAATTAGCGATTGTAATTGGCGGGGGAAATATCTTTAGAGGGTTACAAGCTTCTAAATCTGGTATCAGTCGTGTACAAGGCGATTATATGGGAATGTTGGCAACTGTTATCAATGGTTTGGCCTTGCAAAGTGCTTTGGAAAAAAATGGCATTTTTACTCGTTTGATGACTGCTATTGCAATGGACCAAATTGCAGAACCTTATATTCGTCGCCGTGCTATTTCTCATCTAGAAAAAGGAAGAGTAATCATTTTTTCTGCTGGAACAGGTAACCCTTACTTTACGACAGATTCTGCGGCTGCGCTTAGAGCAAGTGAAATTAATGCAGATGTTATTTTGAAAGGTACTCGTGTAGATGGTGTTTATACAGCTGATCCAGAGAAAGATCCTTTGGCAACTAAATATGACAACGTATCTTTTGCTGAGGTAATCAAATCCAAATTGAATATTATGGATATGACTGCTTTTACGATGTGTGCTGAAAACGATATGCCTATTATTGTCTTTAATATTGGGAAGCCTAAAAACTTAGCAAGAATTATACAAGGGGAATTAGTAGGAACACGCGTTGAGTAATAATGTTTAGTAGTTTTTTGAAGTTTTTATGATAATTCTTGGTAGAATTTTTGTTTGTTTAAAAAAAAATCTTAAAATACTACGTTTATTAACCTCAAGTTCTACTTTTGAGGAACAACAAAAGCATTAAATAACACAAAATTATGGAAGAAGACATACAATTATACATCGAAACTGCTGAGGAAAGCATGCAAGGTGCTATTGAGCATTTCAAGAAAGAAGCCTCACGAATTCGTTCAGGAAAAGCAACTCCTGCTATGTTTGATGGTGTAAAGGTGGACTATTATGGATCTCAAACAGCAATTGCACAAGTTGCCAATGTTAAAGCACAGGATGGTCGTACTTTAATTATTGCTCCATGGGAAAAAGGAATGTTACAACCAATTGAGCAGGCAATTTTCCAAGCTAATATGGGAGTTACTCCTCAGAATGATGGTGAAATAATTCGAATTGTTTTACCCATGTTAACAGAAGAAAGACGTAAAGATTTAATCAAACAAGCAAGTGTTCTAGTCGAAAATGCTAAAGTGAGTATTCGAAATGCTAGACGAGATGTGATGAATGAAATCAAAAAGGCTGTAAAAGATGGTTATTCAGAAGATGCTGGAAAAACCAAAGAAGGAGTTGTTCAGGATTTGACGAATAAATACAGTAGTTTGGTAGATAAATTGATGGAAAGTAAGGAGAAAGATATTATGACAATATAATTTTACTTTCGATATACAATACGAATAAAAGCGCTTTGAATTTCTAATTCAAAGCGCTTTTACTTTTTAAGTTTTCTAAGCCTAGGATTTCTGAAAATTAGCTAAAGTTTTACTCGTTTGTTCTTGTAATTTTTTTTGAAAAAATGAAGTTCCTCCCAATAACATACCCTTAAAGCCTAAAGCTTGTTTTGCCCAATTGCGCAAGTTAAAGTGATCGCTGTGCTTGATAATTTTCCCATCCTTGAATTCAAATTTTGCATCAATGATATTGTGCACTTTTCGCCCCGTTTGAGAAAAGGTATACCAAGCTTCCCAGTGTGCTGTTCCTTTATGTTCATCTGTTTTAATATTTGAATATTCAACTTTGACATCTTTGCCATTCTGACAAAGCATGGTCCACATAGCTTTTGCATCTGCACCTTTTAAGGTGCCAAAAGCGGGATCAGAAAACACAATGTCATCGTGATAACAAGCATTCATGCCTACTGAATCTGACTTTTTGAATGCTTCGTAAAATGTATGAATAATTGTTTGCATAATGAGGTGATAGTAATAGAAATTATTTAAAGAAATAAATTATTATTTGCTGTCGAATGAACTGAATATTAAATCAATTTAGTCATAATAATCTTTAATGTAAACAATTTATTTGGAAAATTTCACCCGAATTCCTGCTGTAAATCGTATCGGGTCTTGGGGAACTTTATCCAATACCGTTATAGCTATTTGTGGAGTATTGTAATATATATTATTAGTAAGGTTTCTCACTCGAACAAATAAATCTATTGCAAATTTTTTGCGAGGGCTTTTGTAAATTTGACAATTCACAAAAGCATTTAACAAAAAGAATGGTTCATTGCTAATTCCTCCAGGATTTACAGAAGAGGTACGGAAAAAACCTCTAGTATGAAAACTAAGTGCTTTGTATTTAAAGGTAAGACCAGCTTTTACTGTATGTTGCGCTGAAAATGTTAGAGGTAAACTATCATTGACGCGACCATCTGAAAGCGAATAACTAGCATAGGCGCTAAGTTTTATAGTTTTGTTTTCATTGAAATAATGTTGAAATAATGCTTTAAATGTTCCTCCGTAAGTATAAGCAGAAGATTTATTAACAGACCGCTCCACAAGATTGATAGGAACACCAATAAATTCTTCTCCAACAGTTATCTCTAGATCTACTAAATTGGTGATGGAATTATAGTAAGCCCCTAAATTTAATGCCAATTGATTGTTGATATAACTAGCAGATACTTCCGCACTTCTAATTTTTTCAGGCGCTAAGTTAGGGTTGGGTAAATGCCAAAATGCTCCTTCAAAACGGTCAAAATTTCCATTGGCATCATTAATAGGATAGAAGCTTCCAAAATGCTCAAATCGTTTCTCTGGCGATGGTGCTAAAAAAGCTTCTCCATAGAATAATTTAAAACGAAGTGCCTCTATAGGGCGTATTACAATACCAACACGAGGATTGAAGTCATAATACTGTTGAATGTCTGGACTACTTTTAAGTTTGGATAAACTATAGTCAAAACGAGCACCCAAAGTAATTAAAAGAATATCGTTAATGTTACCTTGGTATTGCAAAAAAGCACCTCCATAATGTTGATCAAAGAAATAGAAAGTAGAAGGAATACTTTGACTATTCCCATCCTTATCTTCTATGTTGGTACCGATATAATAGAAGTTTTGCTCTTCGGCGCTTTGAAAAGGATTATACTGAAATGGTAAATCACTACTTTTGGGTAGTCCATAAGTATATTGATAGGAAAGTCCTAGAATTAAATTATGCTTGCGATGGAGTTTTACAGTTAATAATTCATTCAGCTTAATGTTATGATTAAAACCATATTTAAAACCACTTTGATAATTAGTGAAAAAATTAATAAACTTAGATTGGTTATTAATACTATAATAATTCCAATTAAGGCTAGAGGACAAGCTAACTTTTCCATTTTTTTTGCCAAGCCAACGATGTTTTAGGTAAGCATTGGTTAAAGAAATGCTATACTGTGCATTCTCAATATAAGGCGAAAACTTAGGTTTGTTGCCCATTGCAGAACTATGGGTTTGGGTATTGTGTGTAGCACCAATCTCAAACTTCTTTATATTTAACTTTCCGTGAAAAAAATAAGCAAGGCGAGGAATTGCAAAATCAGAAATACCAATTTGTGTTGTATCTGTTCCAGAAAGATTATTTAATACATTGCCATTGATACTATATTGATTGTTGTGCCAGGCATATTCCTTAGGGAAAAATTTGCTCAAGTTAGGCTCTTGCGAATAATAAACACCTCCGTTCAAATTAAAAGAAACATCCTTACCACCAAAACCAGCAAAGAAATTATTCTCTGTTGTATGATACATACCATAACTACCTTCTAGTTCTGCGCGTTGAGTTTTATTCCCATCTTTAGAAATAATATTGATAACTCCTGTAAATGCATCAGCACCATATAATGCTGAAGCTGGACCCATTACAATCTCTACCCGTTTAGCATAACGGATTAAAAAATTTTTATCAATCGTATGTTGTGTTGTTGCCATAGAATTGATACGCATCCCATCCAATAGGATCAAAAAGCGTTCAGAACCATTTATACCCCGAACAGTAAACGTATTGGAATAAACACCTGTTACTTTTTCTTGAATTTCTATTTCAGGAATGTCTTCCAAAATATCATTCAAAGAAGTATAGCCTCGTTCTTCTATATCTTGACTGGTGACAATGTGTGCGGTTGCGGGAGCATTCAACAAACTTTCTGAATTTTGAGATACAGTTGTAATTTTTGTATTTAAACGCTCTCTTACAGTGATATTGGTTTCCTCGTTATAAGGGGTAAGTTGAATTTCTATTCGAGCAGTTTGCCCAGTTTGAAAAGCATATACTTGCGGTAAATAGTCTTCTGCATCAACAGATAAACGATGTTTTCCTATAGGAATATCACGAAGGGTAAACTTACCTTCATCATCTGTTACGGCTGAAATGATAGGACTATGATTGAGCAGTTCAACAAGTGCATTCTCAATAGGAGCTTGTGTTTCTTGGTTGATTACAACCCCTTTTATGTTTTGTGCTTGGCTCAGTAAACTAAAACATAGAAAAAACAAACTAATGATTAGTTGTAGACGAATCTTCATGTAATGTTGTGGGGAACAAAAGTTATAAAATAAATGAAAACAATATTATAATAACTTTGGGATAGACATCTGGGGAATACCTATTCCTGTAAATATAAACTTTTTGTAGAAAAAAAACAAGAAATTTTTCTAGAAAGAACCTGTATAATTGAACTTAACGAGAGGTTATAACAAATAAAACCTCCATTTAGAAGCTTTTTACTTTTAAATAGAATAATTTTTTACAAGCTACATTCCTTCTGCTTGTTGCTTTGCCAATCGCTTGGCACGTTTCTCTTTTGCGATTTTTGAATCCCAGATAGTGTACCCAAGATAAGTCGTAATACCAGAGTGTTTGAACCAAAGGTCAGAACTCCAATATCTAAAAGTCGTTAGACCTACTTGTAATCGAGTCCCTAATCTAAAGTGTTTCCAATTGGCTTCTACTCCTAATATGGCATTTAAATTTTCTCTGAACCTAGGTTCATAATCATCTAAAAAATAAACCCCAATATTAGTTAAACGAACACCTACTTCAAAACCACTTTCTAAAGTTAGGTTCCAATGTTTGGGTAAATCAAATCGAACACCTGCTATGATTGGAATGCTTAGATACATTTCTGCCCAAGGTTGCGTATCTCCAAAGAATTCACTAGTTTCCCAAATAGTAACTGAAAGCCCTGTTGAAAGCCTCCACAATTTCATCTTCTACAAATTCTTCTGTGCTGCCTTCTTGAAAATACAATGGATAACTTTTTTCTTTGTAAGAATAGACCACATCTGCTTGGTTGTTTTTTGAATGTGGCTAAGAATTAGGAATAAATACATAAGTTTTTTCATTTTGTATAAATTGAATATGTTATAATTTACGAAAATTTGACTCTTTTGTTTCATTTTTGTAAAGGCAAAAGCTTAAAGATTTCTCAAGATTTTAATTTAAGAATTCTGTTTTTTAGTAATTAATAATTTGATTTGCAGTTAATTATGATGGAAGTTTTTTCTCGTAAAAAAAGCAAAAACTTCCATTTGGAAGTTTTTGCTAAAAACAGAAATACTATGAATATTTAATTTTTAAAAATTCTTTAGGGTAGCGCGAATTTCTTTTAAACTCAAGTCGATTAGTAACTTTCCATCTCTAAAGACTTCTTTCATTTCGCCCTCTTTTTCTTCTTCCCAAGTCACTTGGTCTACCAAAGTATAAACGCCATTCTCTTTGACAATTTTAATCAAACCTTTCGCCGATTTTTTCGTCCCATCATCAGTAATAGGATCTTTGAAAATTTCTCTTCCCACGCCATCTACTTCACCATAAGTTGCCTTCATCGCAAAACCAAACGTATCACGTGTATTATATTGATAAGTAAAAGAGCCAATTCCAAGAACGACATTCGTAGAGGCAAAGCCTTTTTGTTTGAGTCGCTCACAAATTTGAGTCGCTCTATCTAAGGTAATACTATCACCATAAATAGCCCCAATATGTGAATCTAGTTCTTTGTATCCTTTTTCATTGACAGAGCCACCAAACGTTTCCCAAAGACTTTCTACGACTCCTTTTCGTTCAATTTCTGTTTTGCCATTTGGGTTACCACAAATAATATCCACAGGATCTCCACTATCAGGACGAATGACTACTTTTCCATCCCTAGCTAAGATTTCAGATTTTAGGGCAGGTAAGTATTCTGTTAATACCTTCCATAAATCCCAAGTATCCGAAACGATGGACACAATTCCATTTGGATATACTTCAGTAACCAAACGCTCAAAAGTTTCTAACTCACCAGAATTGGTTCCCATACACATCACAGAATGTTCTGTAGCGGCAACAGTACCACCGACCAATTCGGTATCTGAATTAGCATTATAATAATGCTCTAAGAAATCAATCGTAGGAATGGTATCTGTTCCTGCAAAACTCAATAAATGTCCTGCGGAAGACATGGTTCCAGCTTCTAAACCAGCCATACCACGCATCGAAAAGTCATGCCCTTGCCAATCTACAAAATCCAAGTTACTAGCCGTTTCTTGAGCATATTTATCCAAGATTTGGCGATATTTTTTAGCTAAGGTAGCAGAGTTACAAGGCATCCAAACGGTTGCAGACAATAAGGTTTCAAAATAATTGGTCAACCAGAAAAATTCAGGCTTGGTATTGTACATCGTAAACATGGGCACTCGAATAGGTACACTAACGCCCTCTGGTAGTGCTTTGATAACCATAGGAATGTAGCCTAAATCATGTAACGCAGCAATGTGCTCTGTTCCAACAGAATTAGGTCCTAAGTAATTATTAATTCTACGAGCATATTGCGCCACCATTTCTTCTTTGGGTTGGTCAAAAAAGTTGCGTTGAAAATCTTCAAAAATATATTTTTTGATAAAATATTGCAAACCAAAAAAGACAACTTGGTCAACGCCTTCTACTCTGCTTTTTCTAGGCGTCCAGTTGGAGTACACTAAAGTTGTATTGTCTGGGTATTGTCTTCTGTGATCTACTTTATATCCGTCGGTATATAATAATGGATTCATTGTCTTCATTTTATTTGTTTTAAATAGTGTTTTTTATTTCTGTTATAATAACATTCCGTTGAGATTGGGCAGTAGTAGCGCAGTTAATCCACAGCGTATTTATAATAAACCATCTTCTAATGTCACTTGTACTAAATGAGGATGGACGTCCATATTTCGGATAGAGTCTGTTGTGAAAATAAGCTCGAAATGTTGTGATAAAGCTTCAAGTCCCTTGCTAAAAATACCATGACTGACTGCCAAGTATAATTTGCCTGCATTCTTCTTTTTTAACTCTGTCGCCAAGCCCATAAAGGTGCCTCCTCCATCGCAAATATCATCTACTACCAAACAGTCAGCACCTCCGAGATCATCTGTATAGACCTTAAAACCTGATAATTGTCCTGTTTTTACATCTCTAGATTTAGAACCTTCTACGACTTCCATACCATCCAAAGCTGCGGCTACTTTATAGATTTTTTTGAGAGCACCACCGTCTGGAGAAATTAGTTTTACAGCGCCAATTTTACGCACTACTTTTCGAATGAATGCATGATTGTCAACGGCATTGCAATTGTTGAGTAAAGCAATTGCCACTTCTGAGTGTGCATCAAAAATCGTTACTTGCTTTAGTGCTAAATTATTAATCAAATCAGCATAGACTTTGACAGATAAAGATTCGCCTGTCACCATAACACGATCTTGGCGCGCTGCTGGAAAGTAAGGAATGACTAAGTTGATGTTTGATACACCAGAACGACGCAATGCATCTACTGCGATTAAAACAAAGCCCATGTCATTAAACGAATTGACACGATGGGTAATCGTCACTTCAGAAATGGACTGAAGGTTACTTATGATTTTAAGGTGTGGCTCTCCACCAGAGA
>ENA-ORXM01001374-ORXM01001374.1-marine-metagenome-genome-assembly--contig:-NODE-1374-length-34398-cov-4.033682_pt1 | contig 34398 bp, 38 predicted proteins | sample MGYA00237867_ERZ511480 | MGnify/ENA primary metagenome ERZ511480 (study PRJEB26309, sample SAMN06266103) | marine metagenome | isolation source: Algal blade | place: United Kingdom:Sidmouth, United... | reverse complement strand
AAAGGCGAAGAAATGCATGTACCGGATCGATTTTGATAGCGATGACGGGGTTGTTGGGCGGGCGTCGTGCGACAACCAATATTTTACGACGTCGGGGGTGTCGGCGGGCATGGACATGTCGCTCGCTGTTATGGCGGACCTGTACGGTTTGGAAATGGCTGAACGCCTAGCGCTGGGCTGCGCGTATGAATGGTACCCAGATGCAAGTCGTGATCCTTTTGCAAAAATGGCCGGACGTGGTTGATCCGACGCAACGCCCCGCTTGGCAAAACCGCCAAGAGGTATTAGATGCCTGATATGGCCAAAAATACATCCAGAGACGGGCGCGCACCCACACAACGAATGCTCAAGGTCGGAGAGATGATCCGCCGTGATCTGTCAGCGATCTTGCAACGTGGCGAGGTTCATGACGCAGATTTGGCGCGGTTCATGATCACCGTGGGCGAAGTGCGCATGTCGCCTGATTTGCGCATTGCCACCGCATTCATCCTTCCGCTTGGCGGACACCAGAAAGAAGAGGCGCTGCTGGCCCTGCGCAAGAATCGTCACGAAATACGTCATCTGGTCGTGAAAGGCGGGTCGATGAAACACGCACCCGAGCTGCGGTTCGAGATTGATGGCACATTTGACCAAATGGATGCCACGCGCGCGTTGCTTGCGGAAAACCACGTCAAACAGGATTTGGACGAGTGATCCGCTGGGCTGTTTTGGCCCTGATTTGGGCTGGACCTGCCGCGGCAGCCGTGTGCGAGGACGTGGACAGCGTTGGCAATAGTTACACAGTTTGCACCGTTGATGTCGCGACGGAAAACCTGCGGCTATTCTTGCGTGATGATGCAGGCAACATCCTTGGCACGTTCCGCAATATCGACGGCGCGCTGGGCGACAAAACCTTGGGTTTTGCGATGAACGCGGGCATGTACCATGACGACCGTGCGCCTGTCGGGCATTTTGTCCAAGACGGCGTCCAAGTCATGCGCGTGATCCCCAATGCAGGTCCAGGTAATTTTGGACTGCTGCCAAATGGTGTGCTTTGTATCAATGAAACAGACGCGCAGGTCTATGAGACGCTCGATTTCGTTGCGGCGGAGCCTACGTGCCGCGATGCGACACAATCGGGACCGATGCTCGTCATCAATGGCGATCTGCATCCGCGGTTTTTACCCGATGGCACGTCAAAGTACATTCGCAATGGCGTGGGGACCAGTTTAGATGGGCGCACGGCGCAGTTCGTGATCTCGAACAACGTCGTGAATTTTCACAGCTTCGCGAGCTTTTTTCGTGATGTTCTGGGAACGCCCAATGCGCTGTATTTCGATGGGAAAGTATCGCGTTTGCATGCGCCGTCGCTGGGTCGGTCAGATCCTGGATTCCGGCTTGGCCCGATCGTTGGTGTCGTCGAGTAGTTGACGCACCGCGCAAGGCCCGCTAGCAGGCCAGTCTGACATTAAATCAAGGTGACACATGGGACGCAGACGCAAAGGGCGCGACATTTCTGGCTGGGTGATTGTGGATAAACCTGCGGGCATCACGTCGACAGCTGTCGTCAACAAGGTGCGCTGGGCGCTAGACGCCAAAAAGGCAGGCCATGCGGGCACATTGGACCCCGAGGCGACTGGCGTGCTGGCAATCGCACTGGGCGAGGCGACCAAGACCGTACCGTTTATCACTGATGCGTTAAAATGCTACATATTCACTGTGCGTTTGGGGATATCGACGAACACTGATGATGCCGAAGGCGAAGTGATTTCAACGTCTGATCTTCGACCCACCGACGCGCAGATCAAGGAAGCGCTTGGCGCCTTTGTTGGGGATATCATGCAAGTCCCTCCGCAGTTTTCGGCGGTGAAGGTCGATGGCGTGCGGGCCTATAAAAAGGCACGTGACGGCGAAGAAATGGAACTGGCAGCGCGCCCGTTATGGGTGGAAGAACTGATTATGGTTGACCGCCCTGATGAAGATCACATCGTGCTCGAGATGACTTGCGGCAAGGGCGGATACGTACGTTCCATCGCGCGTGATCTTGGGGCGAAGCTAGGGTGCTATGGCCACGTGTTGCGTTTGCGCCGGATTTGGTCCGGACCGTTTGATGTGGGTAATGGCGTGACGTTGGCGCATGTCGATGAAATTGCGAAAACACCGGCGCTAGATACCTTTGTGCAACCTCTCGAATTGGGCCTAACCGATCTGGATCAAGTAAGCTGTCCGGCAGGGAGCCTTGTTAAGTTGCGCAACGGTAATGCGGCACCGGTAATTGCAAGCGGGATCGAGTATGATCAAGAGGTGTGGGCCAGTCATGACGGACAAGCTGTGGCTGTTGGTCATTACCGCGCAGGTGAATTGCATCCGTCGCGCGTATTCGTTCCGGCCCAGATGGGTTAAAACCCATCCTACGGCCGTGACCTTTGCAGCATTTGTTCGCGCGGCAAAGAATGTAGGATGGGTTTTAACCCATCGTCGCTTTGCATAGGGTCGGGCTATGATTACACGCTACCATGATACGCTACTCGCCAATTCGACTGCGATTTACTCCGATTGTCAGACCTATCGCTACGCCTTAACCCGTGTTTGGGACAGCGCGGGTAAGCGTGCGTTGTTTGTTATGCTCAACCCTTCGACCGCCACCGAGGTTCAAAACGACCCCACCGTCGAGCGATGCGAGCGCCGCGCCCGCGCACTTGGTTATGGTGCCTTTCGTGTGACCAATATTTTCGCATGGCGCGATACAGATCCACGCGATATGCGCGCAGCGCTTGATCCGGTTGGCCCCGAAAATGACAGGGCACTTACCGAAGGCGCGGCTTGGGCGGATACGGTCATTGCCGCGTGGGGGACGCATGGCGAACATCGTGGTCGCGGCCCGCAGGTTGAGGCAATGCTTCGCGCCGCGGGCCATCGTTTGTACACCCTCGGGCTGAGCAAACATGGCCACCCGAAACACCCTCTCTATATCGCCTACAGCCAGCAACCTGTGCTGTGGCCCGAAGCATAATTGCAGGATTTACGCAGTCGTGGGTTGATTGCGGCGGTATCCGTCTGTCCGTGCATCGCGCAGGTCAGGATGATCCGCTAATCTTGCTACACGGATATCCGCAAAATCACCGTTGCCGGGCAGAAATTGCACCTGCTTTAATGCGGCACTATGAAATCGTTATTCCCGCCCTACGTGGCTGCGGGGACAGCGATGCCCCCCTGACAATGCTGAAAATACGGTACGCGCAAAACGTCGAATGGCCTGTGATTCAGTGGCCCTCATGGACGGGCTCAATATTTCGCGGGCCCATATACTTGGGTATGATCGCGTCGTTCCTGCCATTCTTCCAAGCCGTTAACCACGCGACCCGAATTAAGCCAATTTACACATTTGTTGTGCTAAGACTTTGGTCATACGGGTCGGGGCGACCTCTATTGATGGAAAAACCGCGATGTTTGCGATTCTAGGATTATTTAGCTTGGCCTTGGGTGCCGTAATGATGACGGGCACCGACATCATGGACGACACGACTGAAAAAGATCACGCGCGCGATACGCCCGATACAGAAAGTTCCGAGCCAGAGATTGTCAGCATGGAATCGATTCTGGATGACGCGGGGTCCGGCTTTAGTGACGGTTCAGATGATGATCTTTTCATCGTGACGGGCAATGATGATGACTTGGTTACAGCAGGCGGCGGTGATGATGTAATCGATACCCGGGATGGTAACGATACGATCTTTGCGGGTGAAGGCGACGATGAAATGCATGGTGGCCGTGGCGACGATGCGCTGGATGCTGCGGGTGGCGATGACACGCTTTATGGCCATACGGGCGATGACGTTCTGTCCGGTGGCGACGGAAATGATGGCCTCATCGGCGGTGATGGTGATGACACCCTTTTTGGTGGTGCTGGCGATGACGCTCTTCAGGGCTATCTAGGCAATGACACCTTGGTTGGTGGTAAGGGTGCGGATGTCCTTTTTGGTGGTGCGGGTGATGATGTCCTGGATGGACGCGATGACGGCACAATGGATTTCTTGAATGGTGGCGCTGGCGATGATGTCATCTTTGCTGGCGTTGGGGATCACGTCAACGGTGGCACCGGCGCTGACCGGATCGGTTTGGAAAGCAACGCGAACGCAATCGTAGATGATTTTGACATTGATGAGGATACGATCGAAATCGCATATGATATCAATGAACTGGCACCGATTGTGCGGTTCGAGGATACGGATGCAGGTGCAGTTTTGCTTGCCGACGGGGCAATTGTTGCGACATTTACAGGACACACGGCCCTCGATCTTGCCAGTGTGCCAGTTGTATTGACACCAACCGAATAGCGGGCTTCCATAAAACACTTTCATTTATAGGCCGATTGGCCTAAACGACGCCATCCGCGTAGGGAATCTTTTTTGCGCGGGTGCTCCATGGGCCTTTTCTGGACGACATCCCGGACTGTGCCATCAACCCTTAACCAAGGAGACCCCGATGTCGATTACTGCCGAAGAAAAAGCACGCGTCATGAAAGAATTCGCAACCAAAGAGGGTGACACCGGTTCCCCTGAAGTACAGGTTGCGATCCTTTCTTCACGCATCGCGACACTGACCGAGCATTTTAAAACCCACAAAAAAGACAACCACGGTCGCCGTGGCCTTTTGAAAATGGTTGCTCTGCGCCGTAAGCTTCTGGACTACGCTCGCGCCAAGGACGAGGCCCGTTATCAGGACCTGATCAAGCGTCTGGGTCTGCGTCGCTAACTGCCGCACACATCACTATGACTACGGAAACGCCCGCCATTTTGGTGGGCGTTTTGCGTTATTCCGACGTGGCAAAAGGCAGGGTCGAATAGTGTTCAGCATGCGGAACGCGCTGGAAATTTGCCTTTTCGCCAGATGCCTCAAGCATCTTTTCGGACATTGCCGGCGGCGCCCAAGTGCCAGCCATTCCATGCCAAAGATCGACGTGGCATTGCATCTTTGGTATTATTTCGCCCTAACCCGGAACATACGCGGATATGATGGTGCGATAGGCTGCGGGCCGTTTGCGGAAACCGTCCGACAAGGTGTCGATATCTATTCTGCGACGCCTTGTTTTCTAATTCATGCCCGCCCGCGCGACCCACAGGTCATGTTCCGCGACATCCGGGTCAATCGCCAACAAGTCGAGCGCCACAAAACCGTTGTGCGGGTTTTGCGGCCGCAAGAGTTTTAGATCATATATGAACCCGGAGATACTGTGACAGGATACAACCTTCGCCGTGGTTGATATCCAGTCTTAGGCGATCCCGGTCCTGACCTGAGCCGCAACCCCGTCGACAGCCCGCGCAAAAATGATGGCATCTGTGCCGGTTATCACAAACGTAAAGCCGTCGTTGAGCAAATCAATCGCTGCGGTCGGGTCAATAACCAAAGTGCCGCAAGGCGTGCCATTTTCCGTCAGACGCTTCATGACCGGATTGATCATCGCCCAGACGTCAGCGTGCATTGGTTTGCCCAGATGCCCAAGGTCCGCAGCGATATCCGCAGGGCCAAAGAAAATGCCATCGACGCCATCAAGTGCCGCAATCTCATCGGCATGAGCGATGGCCTGCGCTGATTCCAGTTGCAAGATCACGACCAATTCATCCTCAATCCTTGCCACATAGTCGGTGATGCGGCCAAAGCCTGTGGCACGTGTTCCGCCCGCAAACCCGCGGTTGCCGCGGGGCGGATAGCGGGTTGCGGCGACGGCGGCCTTGGCCTCTTCGACAGATTGAACCATCGGGATCACGAGGCCTTGGGCGCCCATATCCAGCAGCCGCTTGATCTCGACGGCGTTATTCCATGCAGGGCGTACAAAAACGGATGTTGATCTGCCCGCGAATGCCTGAAGTTGCGCTGCGGTATCCATCCCGTCGCCGGGCGAATGTTCGGTGTCGATCACAACCCAGTCAAATCCCGCGCCCGCGACCAGTTCTGCCGTCAGCCCGTCAGCCAATGTGACCCAAAGGCCGATCTGTTTTTGTCCCGCCGCAATGGCCTTTTTGAAATGGTTCGTCGCAAGTTTCATCGTGGTACCCCTATGGCGATGCCACAGCTTTGCGCCCCGAGCCTTGCGTGTCCACTGAAAATCAAAAATCGATGGCGATGCCCTTTTTCTCCCAATCACCGTAACGGACGGGTTCTGGCCCATCGCGACCGCCGAGCTCTTTGGGCAGATCAAGCGTTGCCTTTTTGCGGCGCTCTTCGGCTTCGGCCAAGGCGCGTTTGGCTGCGTCGGGCATGTCTTTGGTCATGGCGCGGGCTCCTTGTGGGATCGTTAGGTTTGATATACCTCCGAGCGACATGAAAACAAGGGATGCCCCATGAGCAAAACAGGTCTGCCACCGCGCCGCGCCGCGCATTATCTGATGGATCAGATTATCGACGAGGGCCGCTTGCTGGCCGAATTGATTGGTGGCGGCGCGTTGGATCATCTGGAACCTGCGGATCGTGCGCGCGCCCAGCGGTTGACCACGGATGCGTTGCGCGGCCTTGATCGCGCGGACCGGATGCTAAAGCCCTACCTGAAAAAGCAACCGCCAGAGATGGTTATGAATTCCTTGCGCCTTGGCGTGATTGAGCTGGTGGGCGGTGAGGCTGCACATGGCGTTGTGAACGCTTATGTGGAAATTACCGGTCAGAACCAAAACACCCATTCAATGAAGGGTATGGTCAACGCGATCCTGCGCAAGATCGACGCCGAGGGACCCGATGGTTGGCATAAGCGTAACGTGCCGTTGATGCCCGGATGGTTGCGCCAACCGCTTGTGGCTGCATGGGGGCGCAAGCCGATGACCGCGATTGATGCCGCACATTTTGCAGGCGCGCCGCTTGACCTGACGCCCAAGGGCGATCCGGCAGCCTTGGCCGCAGCCGTGGACGGGATCGTGTTACCAACAGGGTCTGTGCGGGTTCCCAACGCAGGTCAGGTCAGTACCCTTGCGGGTTTTGAGAATGGCGATTGGTGGGTGCAGGATGCGGCCGCAGCGGTCCCCGTCAAAATGCTCGCGCCGACAAAAGGCATGACCGTGCTGGATATCTGCGCCGCACCGGGTGGGAAAACCATGCAGCTGGCCGCCGCTGGCGCCGTGGTGACAGCCGTTGATATTTCCAAAACGCGAATGGGCCGTGTTTCAGAAAACCTCGCGCGTGTGAAATGTAAGGCCGACTTGGTCGTCGCCGATGCCTTTGAGGTGACGGGTCAATATGATGCCGTGCTTTTGGATGCGCCATGTTCGGCCACGGGAACGATTCGCAGGCACCCTGATTTACCCTACGCCAAGGACGGGTCCGAATTTGCCGAACTGATCGACCAGCAGGCTGCCATGATTGATCATGCACTGACGCTTGTGAAACCGGGTGGCAAGCTGGTGTTTTGCACCTGTTCATTGCTGCCTGACGAGGGCGAAGTGCAGGTCGAAGAGGCGCTTGAACGCCATGCCGGTTTGACTGTCGATACCGCAGCCACTGAAATCGCGGGTGTCGATCCGGACTGGACAACCTACGAGGGCGGTCTGCGTCTGCGCCCTGATTTTTGGCCGGAATTGGGTGGGATGGACGGTTTCTATATTGCGGTGCTGACAAAACCGTCCTGACGTCCTAAACTGTAGCCAATAACAATGCGCATCAGTGCAAAGCCGAAGGCAGCAGTAACTTGGCAAGACCGCAAACATGGCGTGCAAGCGCCACGCATTTCATGCACCGTGTCCACGCGCGCGCGGCCACGCGTGCGCGTCCGGCGACAGCCTTCGTAAGCCAGCCAGAACCGAAAACCATTGGCCATTTTGCACGTGGCCGACAGCTGGTTGCGGGCAATTTCCTATTTTCGGGCAGCCTGACAGAGGCGAAAGATGGCTCTATCTGGGACATCGCGCCCAACAGCGCGGTTGTTGCCGAAGAATTGCAAGGCTGTGCATGGCTTGATGATTTGGCCGCCGTCGGTGATGCAAAGGCACGGGCCTGCGCCCAAGATTGGGTCGCAGAGTGGATTGATCGCTACGGTCGCGGTGGCGGGGCAGGGTGGACCCCTGATCTCGTGGGTCGCAGGCTGATCCGTTGGATTCAACACGGCTTTTTTCTGCTGCGCGGTCAGGAAAAAGAGGCGAGTGAGGCGTTTTACCGCTCATTGGCGCAGCAGACGATTTTTCTGTCACGGCGTTGGACAACATCGCAGCATGGGTTGCCTCGCTTTGAGGCGCTGACGGGTATGATATATGCGGGCCTTTCTCTTGAGGGAATGGGGCAACATGTTGAGCCCGCAGTCAAAGCATTGGCGCGCGATTGTGGTCGCGAGATTGACGAAAGCGGCGGCATCCCCACACGCAATCCCGAAGAATTGCTTGAGGTTTTGACCTTGCTGACGTGGGCGACCCAAGCGCTAACGGAGATGGGCAGACAACCACCTGCGCCGATCCTGACGGCGATTGCACGCATAACACCGACCTTGCGCGCGTTGCGCCATGCCGATGGTGGTCTTGCACGATATCACGGCGGTGGGCGCGGGCTTGATGGACGGCTGGATCATGCACTGGCCGCATCGGGCGACAAAACCCGCCCCGGTGAGGCGCTTTATATGGGGTATGCCCGATTGGCGTCAGGTCGGACGACGCTGGTCGTGGATGCTGCCGCGCCGCCTGCTGGGTCGGCATCTGTAAATGCCCATGCCAGCACGCTCGCGATTGAGGTGACGTCAGGCCGCAGGCCATTGATCGTGAATTGCGGATCAGGCCGTTCATTTGGTGAGGAGTGGCGCCGTGCGGGACGTGCCACCCCATCCCACAGCACATTGTGCATAGAAGGTTATTCATCCTCTCGGCTTGGCCCGCCAAGTAGGTTGGTGACGTCACGCCAAGAGTTGCTGGTAGATGTTCCAAAAAATGTACAGGGAGAGTTTTCGTTGCTTCATGATGGCCGCAGGCTAGAGCTGTCGCATGATGGCCATCGCCAGACACACGGTCTGACCCACGCGCGCACGCTTGATCTGGCAACCGACGGGCGGGGCATGGTTGGCGAGGATTTACTGACCACGCTGACAGATGCCGATAAAAAGAGATTCGAGGACGCATTGGACCAAACATCCCTGTTGGGTATTCAATACGGGCTCCGGTTTCACCTGCATCCTGACGTCGATGCGACGATTGATATGGGCGGTGCCGCGATTTCCATGGCGCTCAAATCCGGCGAGATTTGGATCCTGCGACATGACGGTCATGCACAAATGTCGCTCGAACCGTCAGTTTATTTGGAAAATGGGCGATTAAAGCCGCGCCCGAGCCAACAGGTGGTTTTATCTGGCCGCACGATGGCCTATGCGACACGCGTCCGTTGGTCGTTGGCCAAGGCCCAAGATACGCCCGATGGTGTGCGTGATCTGGTCACCGACGACATGATGGACCCAACTGAAGACTAGATCTTGGGGGATCACATGACCGACCTTGCACCACTGCGCCGCGCGCTTCTTTCTGTTTCTGACAAAACCGGACTGCTTGATCTGGGGCGTACATTGGCTGCCCGCGGGGTCGAATTGTTGTCGACGGGCGGATCGGCCAAGGCGCTGCGCGATGCAGGGCTTGATGTGCGCGATGTGGCTGACGTCACAGGATTTCCGGAAATGATGGATGGCCGTGTCAAAACGCTTCATCCGGTGGTTCATGGTGGCCTGCTTGCGCGCCGCGATCTGCCGACCCATGTGGATGCGATGAATGAGCATGATATCGGTCCCATCGATCTGTTGGTCGTGAACCTGTATCCGTTCGAGGAAACTGTCGCCAAGGGTGCGGATTTTGACACCTGCATCGAGAATATTGATATCGGCGGCCCCGCAATGATCCGTTCTGCGGCGAAAAACCACGCGTTTGTGAATGTCATAACCGATGTGCAGGACTATGACGCGTTGCTGGCCGAACTTGATGCCAACGATGGCCAGACCACCCTTGGTTTCCGTCAGAAACTGGCGCAAACCGCATATGGCCGGACGGCTGCCTATGACACGGCCGTCAGCACGTGGATGGCCAGTGCAATTGATCTGGATACACCGCGCCGTCGCGGCATTGCGGGCACTTTCAAGCAAACGATGCGTTACGGCGAAAACAGTCACCAATCGGCTGCGTTCTATACCGATGGAACGGGTCGTCAGGGCGTCGCAACCGCAGTTGTGCATCAGGGTAAAGAGCTGTCGTATAACAACATCAACGATACCGATGCCGCGTTTGAATTGGTCGCCGAATTTGATCCCGCCGACGGTCCTGCCGTGGCGATCATCAAGCATGCGAACCCAAGCGGTGTGGCGCGTGGTGCGACATTGCTCGAGGCATATACCAATGCGTTTGATTGCGACCGCACGTCTGCGTTTGGCGGTATCGTGGCGCTGAACACCGCCTTGGATGAAGAAACCGCAAAAGCTATCGTCGAGATTTTCACCGAAGTTGTGATTGCACCGGGTGCATCGGATGCGGCAAAGGCGATCTTTGCCACCAAGAAAAATTTGCGTCTTTTGACCACGGATGGTTTGCCTGATCCAAAGGCCGAACAGATGACGATGAAACAGGTCGCAGGCGGCATGTTGGTTCAAGACAAGGACGTGGGTCATGTGGCCCTGAACGATTTGAAAGTCGTGACAAAGGTCAAACCATCGGACGCGCAAATGGCCGACTTGCTGTTCGCATGGAAGGTCGCCAAACACGTCAAATCCAACGCCATTGTATACGTCAAAGACGGATCAACCGTAGGTGTCGGTGCAGGTCAGATGTCGCGCCTTGATAGTGCGTTGATCGCCGCCCAAAAGGCAGAACGCATGGCAAAAGCGATGGACTTGCCGCAATCGCTTGCGATCGGGTCGGCAGTTGCATCTGATGCGTTTTTCCCTTTTGCAGATGGCCTGCTCGAGGCGGCGGCGGCGGGCGCTACTTGCGTGATCCAGCCCGGTGGTTCGATGCGCGACGACGAGGTGATCGCTGCGGCAGATGAAGCAGGGATCGCCATGGTATTCACCGGCATGCGCCACTTCCGGCATTAAGGATCAACGATGCGTTTGTTATTTTGGACAGGATTTTGGGTATTTCTGGCGGATCAAGTCAGCAAGTATTACGTGGTCCACTACCTTGAATTGACGACCAAACTGCGCATCGATGTATGGCCGCCGTTTTTGACGTTTCGGATGGCGTGGAACCGTGGGGTTAACTTTGGCATTGGTGCCGGATTTGATATGCGGTTTGTGCTGATCGGGGTGGCGTTTGCGATTTCGGCTGCGGTTCTATTCTGGCTTTGGCGACGGCCCGCGACAAGCAAATGGACCTATGTCGCGGCTGGTTTTCTGGTCGGGGGGGCCATGGGCAATGTCATTGACCGCTTCTTGTATGGCGCTGTTGCGGATTTCTTGAATATGTCATGTTGCGGGTTCGAGAACCCCTATGCGTTTAATATCGCTGACATTGCGATCTTTGTCGGGGCTGTCGGTATTGCATTCGCAGAGCCGGATGCCCCGAAAAAGAAACGGGCGTGACGAAGCCTGCGGGTTAAGTTAAACAAGACCCAACAACGACCAAGGACGACGTAATGCGCAAGGCAATTTTGGCAGGTTTGATGGCGGTATCCCTTGCTGCGTGTTCCGCAGGCGAGCGATCCTTGCACAATATGCGTACCTCTGGTGGGCCTGATGAATTCTCTGTTGCGCCTGTCGGAAATTTGGAAATGCCGGATGAATTCAACTTGCCGCAACCCACGCCTGGTGGTGTGAACCGTACGGACAAAGACCCGAAATCAGCCGCAATCGTAGCCCTTGGCGGGCGGGCGTCCGCACAATTTGCGGGCGGTATACCAGCGGCCGATAGTGCGTTGGTTGCCCGCGCCAGCCGCAACGGCGTGTCGCCTGATATTCGCTCCGTTCTAGCCGCAGAAGATGCGCAGTTCCGCAAGAACCGCAAACGGTTTTCATTGTTTGGTGGCGCGTTTTCAAACAACCGGTATTTCCGTGCCTATGCGCGTCAGGCGCTTGACGCCTATGCAGAGCTTCAGCGCTTTCGCAATCTTGGCGTGGCGACCCCAACCGCTCCTCCGGTTCAGTAGCGCGTTTTCACATCCGCGTATGCGACACTTGATTGTGTGGCGTTGCGTCGTAGGTTGATCCCTAACAACCACCCCGAAAAGGATGCCACATGCGCCGATTGCTCGCCCTTGCCCTGATCACTTTCGCCACTCCGGTGCTTGCCGACGAGGTGACGACCTATTCGCTCGATAACGGTATGGACGTTGTCGTGATCGAAGATCGCCGCGCCCCCGTCGTGACGCATATGGTCTGGTATAAGGTCGGGTCTGCGGACGAGCCGGTCGGTGCGTCCGGTGTCGCCCACTTCCTTGAACATTTGTTGTTCAAGGCCACGGATGTTCTGGAAAGTGGCGAGTTTTCGGCGACTGTTGCCGCCAATGGCGGGTCGGACAATGCGTTCACCAGCTATGATTACACTGCCTACTTCCAACGCATCGCAGCCGATCGGCTGGAGTTGATGATGCGGATGGAAAGTAACCGCATGAACAACCTCGTGATTACCGAGGACGACATCGAGACAGAGCGCAACGTCGTGCTGGAAGAGCGCAATCAGCGGACCGAGAATTCTGCCGGTGCGCTTGCGTCCGAGCAATTCCGCGCGGCCCAGTATCAAAACCACCGCTACGGTGTGCCGATCATCGGGTGGAAACACGAGATGGAGCAGTTGTCGTTGCAAGATGCGCTCGATTTCTATGATCTTTATTACAGTCCGAACAATGCGATCCTGATTGTTGCGGGCGATGTCGAACCCGATGAGGTTCTGGCCTTGGCCGAGCAATACTACGGCGTCATTCCCGCCGAGGAAAACCTGCCGGACCGCATTCGGCCGGAGGAACCGCCGCAGCGCGCCGAACGCCGCATCACATTTGCGGATCCACGCGTCAGTCAGCCTTATGTGACACGGACCTACATGGCGCCCGAGCGTGACAGCGGCGCGCAGTCCGAGGCGGCAGCCCTTGTCTACCTCGCTGACCTTTTGGGTGGCTCGCCATTCTCTTCCGCCCTTGGTCAAGCCTTGCAGTTCGAAACGAACACGGCCGTCTATACAGGCGCGAGTTATGGCGGTGGATCGCTTGACGATACCATTTTTGGTGTGTCCGTCGCGCCGTCCGAAGGTGTTAGCCTGTCAGAGGCAGAGGCCGCGATGGATGCTGCAATCGCGGATTTCCTTGCCAATCCGATTGATATGGACCGCATGGAAAGCTTGCGCACACAGCTGCGGGCGTCCGAGATTTACGCAAAAGACAACGTCTCCGGTCTTGCCCGTCGCTATGGCCGCGCCCTGACCCAAGGGTTAACGGTCGAAGACGTGCAGGCATGGCCGCAAATCCTGCAAGAGGTGACCGCCGAGGATATTAAGGCCGTCGCCGCCAAAGTCCTAAACCGTGATCAGGCCGTGACCGGATGGGTCGTGTCCAGCCAAGAGGAGGCCCGCTAATGTTGCGTTTTGTCCTGACCCTTTGTGTCGCCGCCGCGGGCACGGTTGCCCGTGCCGAAGTAAACATTCAGCAGATCACGTCCCCTGAAGGGATAAACGCTTGGGTGGTAGAAGAGCCGTCCATACCCTTTACCGCGCTCGAAATTCGGATGCGCGGGGGCGCGTCGCTTGACGAAGATGGTAAACGGGGGGCGGTGAACCTGATGACCGCCCTGATCGAGGAAGGCAGCGGCGACATGGACGCGCAAGCCTTCCAACGCGAACTTGATGCGCTTGCCGCCAGTTTTTCGTTCCGCGTGTTCGACGACACCATGTCGATCTCGGCGCGGTTTTTGACTGAAAATCAAGACGCGGCATTGGCATTGCTCAAACAGGCCCTGACCCAACCGCGTTTCGACCAAGACGCGATTGACCGTGTGCGTGCGCAAGTGATTTCCGGCATTGCCAGTGACGAAAAAAACCCCAACCGGATTGCTGGCGCATACTTTGACGGGGCCGCGTTTGCGGGCCACCCCTATGCGACATCCATTGACGGCACGGTCGAAAGCGTGGGTGCGTTAAGCCAAGCCGATTTGTTCGCGGCGCACCGCAACACGCTGACCCGTGACCAGATTTTTGTATCTGCGGTGGGTGACATTTCGGCCGATGAAATTGGTCCGATCCTCGACGACCTGCTTGGCGATTTGCCGGCTGAAGGACCACCTGCTGTGGGTGACGTCGACTTTGGACTTGCAGGTGGGGTGACGGTCATCGACTACGACACACCACAGTCTGTGGCGTTATTCGGTCACGCAGGAATTGAACGAGACGACGATGATTTTTTCGCCGCCTATATCCTCAATTCGATTTTGGGCGGGTCCGGATTCGAAAGCCGTCTGATGAACGAAGTCCGCGAAGAACGCGGCCTGACCTATGGCATCCGGTCCTACCTCGTACCTAAATTTCATGCCGAAATGTGGATCGGGCAAGTGGCATCAGCCAATGCAACGATCGCAGAAGCGATTGAAGTGACGCGTGATGTCTGGACCGGATTGGCAACCGACGGGGTTACCGAAGAAGAGTTGGCCGTGACCAAAACCTATCTGACCGGAGAATACCCCTTGCGGTTTGACGGAAATGCCGAGATCGCGGAGATTATGGTCGGCATGCAAATGATCGGATTGCCACCGGAATACGTTGTGAACCGCAACGACTATATCGAGGCTGTGACCATTGATGATGTGAACCGCGTTGCTGCAACCTATTTGCGCCCTGACGACCTGCATTTTGTCGTGGTGGGCAAGCCTGTCGGCTTAGAAAGCACCGATTAACCATTTATCGCCCCTCGTAGAATCGGACGCGGCTGTGCTATCTGTTGTGGCATGGCCGCCCTAGACCCCAACATAAAGCCCCAGCCAGTGATCAAGCAGCTGGACGATGCCGCGATCAACCGCATTGCTGCGGGTGAAGTGCTGGAACGTCCGGCATCCGCAGTCAAGGAACTGGTCGAGAACGCGATTGATGCCGGAGCGCACCGGATCGAGGTCGTGATCGCTAATGGTGGCAAGACGCTGATCCGCGTGACCGACGATGGCTGCGGCATTTCGGGCGCCGATCTGCCGTTGGCTTTGTCGCGCCATGCCACAAGCAAGATCGACGGTTCCGACCTTTTGAATATACATTCTTTTGGCTTTCGCGGAGAGGCATTGCCGAGCCTTGGAGCAGTTGGACGACTTAGTATCACCAGTCGTGTGGCGGGTGGCGATGCTGCGATGATTACCGTTGCGGGCGGCGCAATGGGTGATGCGCGTCCGGCGGCATTATCAGGCGGCACGGTCGTCGAGTTGCGTGATATGTTTTACGCAACGCCAGCGCGGTTGAAATTCCTGCGAACCGACCGTGCAGAGGGGCAGGCCGTGGGCGATGTCGTCAAGCGACTGGCCATGGCAGAGCCGTTTGTGACCTTCATTTTGCGTGATGTGTCGGGTGGCAAAGACCGCAATGTATTTCGTGCTGATGCAGAAACCGGTGATCTTTTTGATGCGCTGCACGGGCGGTTACGGTCCGTGATTGGCCGCGATTTTGCCGATAATGCGTTGCCTATTGATGCAGAGCGTGACGGATTTCACCTGACAGGATATGCGGCCTTGCCGACCTATTCGCGCGGCGCAGCGGTGGCCCAATTTGTGTTCGTAAATGGACGGCCAGTGCGGGACAAAATGTTGCTCGGCGCGTTGCGCGCGGGCTACATGGATGTGCTGTCGCGTGATCGACATCCAGTGGCCGCATTGTTCGTCGATTGCGATCCGGTGATGGTCGACGTCAACGTGCATCCAGCGAAATCCGAGGTGCGGTTCCGTGATCCAGGTACCGTGCGGGGCTTGATCGTTTCGGGTTTGCGTCATGCGATGGCGGGTGCGGGGCACCGCGCATCTACAACCGTGGCAAATGCGACGTTGGGCGCGATGCAGCCACAACCGATGGAACCGCGCGTGTACCAGATGGACCGCCCGTCGTTCACGGCAAGATCAATGTCATTTCAAGCGCAAGCACCCGGTTTTCAAGAAGCACCAAGTGCGCGCGTGGAGCCGGAAGCGATCGAAGCCGATCATCTTCCATTGGGTGCCGCGCGCGCGCAGGTGCACGAGAATTACATTATCGCCCAGACCGCAGATGGTATTGTTATCGTCGATGGTCACGCCGCCCACGAGCGGTTGGTTTACGAAAAGCTTAAGGCGCAGATGGCCGAGAACGGCATCGCAGCCCAAGCCTTATTGATCCCCGAGATCGTGGAATTGAACGAAGGTGAAGCGGCCCAATTGCTCGAGGTGGCAGAAGATTTGGCGCGGTTTGGTTTGGGGATTGAGCCGTTTGGCGGCAACGCGGTCGCAGTGCGTGAAACACCTGCAATCTTGGGCGAGGTGAACGCAGGCGCGATGTTGCGTGATATCTTGGACGAACTATCTGACACCGGCGGATCAGATCGCGTGCAATCCAAGATCGAAGCGATTCTGAGCCGTGTGGCCTGCCACGGATCAATCCGCACTGGTCGCCGTATGCGCGGCGAAGAAATGAATGCGCTTTTGCGAGACATGGAAGCAACCCCGAGGTCGGGCCAATGCAACCATGGCCGCCCCACATATGTAGAGTTGAAAATGACAGATATTGAACGATTGTTTGGCCGCACATGATCCAGATCGGCGATTATACCTTTCACCTCGACGACCCGTTGTTCATCGCCGGACTGATCGTTGCCCTCATTCTCTTGCTGGTTGTGGTTTTGCTGATCGTGACGGTGCGCCGTGCTGGCAAGTCGGGCGAAATGGCGCAGGTGCTGGCCAGCCAGATGGGCGGGCTTGGGTCGCGCGTCGAGATGCTGTCGAACGGGCAGCAGCAATTGGTTGGCGGGCTCAACTCGGTGTCGGAAGCACAAGCACAACAGCAGGCGAAAACCTTACAGTTGATGGAACAACGCCTGACCCAAGTCACGGAATCGATGAACGTGAATTTGTCATCGTCAGCGCAACGCACGGCACAATCGCTGGGGGAATTGCAACAACGGCTGCTGACAATCGACAAAGCGCAAGAAAATATCACCAAGCTTTCGGGGGATGTTTTGTCGTTGCAGGATATTCTATCGAACAAGCAAACGCGCGGAGCGTTTGGCGAAATCCAACTCAATGATATCGTGTCCAAGGCGCTGCCATCGGACGCCTATACCTTCCAGCATACGCTGACGAACGGCAAACGTGCGGATTGCCTCATCCATCTGCCCAATCCACCAGGTCCAATTGTCATTGATAGCAAGTTCCCCTTGGAGGCCTACGAAGCCTTGCGCAATGCGACCACCGATTGGGAAGCAAACGAGGCGGCGAAATTCATGCGCACATCAGTGAAAGCGCATATCAAGGCGATTTCCGAAAAGTATATTCTTGATGGTGAAACTGCGGATGGTGCGTTGATGTTTCTGCCATCAGAAGCGGTGTATGCGGAGCTCCATGCGAATTTTCCCGAGCTTGTACGCGACGGGTTCGCTGCCCGTGTCTGGATCGTTTCACCCACGACATGCATGGCGACATTGAACACGATGCGCGCGATCCTCAAGGATGCGCGGATGCGCGAACAAGCAGGCGCAATTCGCACGACGCTGCGCCATCTGCACCGCGACGTAGAGCTGGTGGTGGAACGTGTGGGCAAGCTGAACACGCATTTCGGACAGGCACGCAAAGATCTTGAAGATATCAACACCGCAGCCGAGCGTGCGGGCAAACGGGCTGTTAAGCTTGATAATTTCGACTTTGAGGACATCACCGTCGAGGACGCGCAACCGCCGCTGCCTCTTGCACAGCCCAAGCGCTAGGGGCATGGTGAAGCCATCGACCCATCAAAGGAACGGCAGATGACAAAACGATCCCTAGGGCTGATGGCCGTACTTTTGCTTGGCGCCTGCGCGCAGCAATTGCCACCAGCAGCAAGCGTGTCGCCGGAATTTGATCGCCTGATTACCGACACGTTCCAAGACACGCCGTTTGACACTGGCGCAATCACGGTGCTTGCCGAAGAGCACGGTGAATTGCGCAGCTTTAGACTGCGACCGTGTGGTGGCAATCATATTTGTGGCGCGCGGCAAGGTCATGTCGCCGATGCGCCCGCCTACTGGGTCGTAACAGGTGCCTATTCAGGACGGACGTTTTACATTTCCCCAGGCGGTGACGGTTGGATCAAACGGGATGGGGCGTTGCATCCAATGGCGTGGAATTAACCAGACCTCGCGAGCGCGGCAGATAATGGTGCGTTTGATACTGCGGATTTACCTTATGTCACCCCTGAAGCGGATTCAGCATCAGGATCGAGGTAACCTGCGGCTTAGATTCCCATGATCCGGCCAGCGATACGTGGCAACAAACCGCTAAATTCAAGCGGTGCATCTGTTGCGGACAGGCAAATGCAATCGATGCCATCCTCTGCGACCGGTGTATGGTGCAGATCTTCGTTCGCAACCTCGACGTCACCCGTGGCAAAGCGGTCCTGGGCGTCGGTGAACGCGCCTTGCAACACCAGCGTGAGTTCTGTGCCCTTGTGACCGTGATCAGGGACCGCCGTTCCTGCAGGAATTTTGAGCAAACGCACTGACGCCCGATCACCGGTATGCAACAACATCTGGCTGACACCGCCGCCGATTTTCCGCCATTTTGCCTTGGGCGTCATATATGCGGCCAACGGCGCAGGGAACGGTCCGTTGCGTTCGGGTGTGACGATCGGGGTGTCACCAGCCGCAATTTTCGCCAGCGTCCCTGCAAAGGCACTGTCGGACATGGCGACCGGACTTGCATCCAGCATGGTTTCGCCACCGATTGCGTCGAATTCTGCCAAGGCCGCGCGACATTCATCGCACAGCGATATGTGGGTCGCAACGACAAGGTTGAACGCCTCCGGCAAGGTGCCGGCTGCGTATCCCATCAACAGGGGTGTGGTGAGGTGATGTTTGATATTTTGTGTCATGTCAGGTTCAGTTCATTGCGTGGCGCAACCGGTCAAGCGCCAGTCGGATACGGGATTTGATCGTGCCGAGGGGTAGTCCCGTCTCGGAAGCGATCTCACTATGGGTAAGCTCGCCCAGATAGGCCCGCTCGATCAGCAGGCGCTGTTTCGCGGGTAAATCCGCCAGTGCACGGCCAAGCATTTCTGTCTCTTGTTGCAACGCCAATGTGTCGGCTGCCGATGGTGCGTCCTCGGGACCCCAAGGCAGATCCTCGGGCTCGGGGCGGCGCTGTTTACGGATCATGTCGATCCGGCGGTTCCGTGCGATTGTAAAAATCCACGTCGATACGCTGGCTTTGGTGCCATCAAACATATGCGCCTTGTTCCAAAGGGTCGCCATGACCTCTTGTGCGCATTCCTCGGCCATCCCGGGCGGGCTGCCGGACTTCATCAAGAACGACTTTACACGCGGTGCAAAATAGCCAAACAACTCGGCAAAGGCGGCGCGGTCCTGAGTGTCGCGCACTGCCTCAAGCTGGCTGATCCAAGCCATTCGTTTGTTGGTTTGCGCGTCCGTCAAAGGGGCTGCTCCTGATTGCTGCACAACCCTAGCCTGCCCCAAGTGATTTGGCGATCCGTGTTCGCGCCGATGTGTTGTTTGCGTTTGCATATTCCTGTTACGGGGCGCATGCGCAGTTGGATCAATTGTTTTGAAACTCATCCGGATGGGCATGCGTGACGTATTAGTATAAAACGCCACAAGACTATTGGAGACGACTAAAATATGCCGCTTGAAACGCAGCTAACCCCACCCCGCAAAATTGCCGTCATCGGTGCAGGAATTTCAGGGATGGGGGCCGCGCACATGTTGTCGTCCGACCACGACGTTGTTTTGTTTGAGGCAGAAAACCGTTTGGGTGGGCATGCCCGCACCCGCATGGCAGGCCCGCATGCCGATACACCCGTAGATACAGGGTTCATCGTGTTTAATTACGCCAATTATCCGCATCTGACCGCGCTTTTTGACCAGCTCGATGTCCCCGTGGTCAAGTCGAACATGTCGTTTGGTGCATCATTTGACGGGGGCCGTTTGGAATATGGGCTTGCAGGTTTTAACGCCATTTTTGCGCAAAAGCGTAACATGGCAAACCCGAAGTTTCTGCGCATGATCCGCGATATTCTGCACTTCAATAAACATGGCTTGGCCGCGAGCAAGGGTGACATGACGATTGGTGACCTGATGGCGAAATTGAACCTTTCGGATTATTTCCGTGATCATTATCTGCTGCCGTTTTCCGGTGCGATCTGGTCAACCCCCAAAGAGAAAATCATGGATTTCCCCGCGCAATCCATGATGCAGTTTTTTGACAACCACGCGCTATTGTCAGCGACGGGCCAGCACCAGTGGTATACGGTCGAGGGTGGCAGCCAATCCTATGTGACCCGTCTGGGTGCGGATATGGTGAAACGCGGTGTGCAGGTCCGGCTTGGCGCGGCAATCGACGCGGTGCGGCGCACCGATCAGGGCGCAGAAGTGAAAACACATGGCGGCGATTGGGAAGGCTTCGACGAGGTCGTTTTTGCCACCCATTCCGATGATACATTGCGCATGCTGACGGACCCGTCCGCCGCTGAACAGGCCACCTTGGGCGCGATCCGTTATCAGCCGAACCGCGTTGTGCTGCATTCGGATACGTCCATCATGCCGACCCGCCGCGCGGTCTGGTCCAGCTGGATTTACGCCGAGGATGCGGGCAAGCAGACGGATCAGATCGACCTGACATATTGGATGAATTCGCTTCAGCCGTGGCTAACGGGCCCTGACTATATGGTCACGCTGAACACGACCCGCGCCATCCGCGAGGATTTAATCTGGGACGAGGTGAGCCTGCGGCATCCCGTGTACGATACGGCCGCTATTGCAGCCCAAGGGCAGGCCGCTGCCATGAACGGTACCAACAACACATGGTTTTGTGGTGCATGGATGAAAAACGGATTTCACGAAGACGGCCTGTCGTCAGCCGTTGATGTCGTCACTGCGCTGCGCGGTGGCCGCGTGGCTGTGGCGGCCGCGTGATATCGGTCGATCATATCGCAGGGCAAACCTATCATGGTCGTCGCGGTGCAGTGAAAAACGCATTCCGGTACTCCATCGATTATGTGATGCTGGATGCCGAGGCCATGCCTGACACGCCAACCTTGTTTGCGCGCAATGCAGGTGCGTTGATGTCGCTTCAAGACGTGGATCACGGTGGCACGCCCAAACAAGGACGCGGCGCACCTTGGGTCCGCGAAGTGCTTGCTGCGCATGGCGTGTCGTCCCCAGATCGGATCGTGATTTTGGCCCAGCCGCGTATTCTGGGACATGTGTTTAATCCGGTGTCGTTCTGGCTTTGCTATACTGGTGATGATCTGACCAGCGTGGTCGCCGAGGTGACCAATACGTTTGGCGTGCGCCATTCATATTTGTGCCGCACCCCGAATGGTGCGCCGATCACAAAGGATGTGACGATCCAGTCGGCCAAGGTTTTGCACGTCTCGCCGTTTCAACCTGTCGAAGGCGGCTATACATTTCGGTTTGATATCACGGACGATCAGATCGGCATCTGGATCGACTATAGCCGTGGCAATGGCGGGTTGATCGCAACGTTGCACGGTACCCGTCGACCGTTGTCGAATACGTCGATCCTGCGGGCTGCGGTGCGCCGCCCGTTCGGGTCGCGCCGCGTACTGACCTTGATCCACTGGCAGGCAATTAAGCTTTGGTGGAAAGGCGCGACATTCCGCCCAAGCCCAGAGCCGCCGAAAGACGAGGTAACCCGATGAGCGCATGGTCAGAGAGGTTGCCGTCCTACACAGGTTATGCTGCCGTGCTATCAGCCGCCGGTTTGCCGATATATATTTACGCGCCGAAATATTATGCGGATACTTACGGCGTTAGTTTGACGGCGTTGGGCGCGATCCTGTTCGGGTTGCGTCTGTTTGATGTGATCCAAGACCCCGTGTTGGGCTGGATCAGCGAGCGGCTGCGCGCAGGCAAGGCTGCGATCATCAGCGTTGTGTCGATTGTGCTTGCGTTGTCGATGGTCGGGCTGTTTGCTGTGGCGCCGCCGACCAATCCTGCGGTGTGGTTTGCGCTGATGATCACGGGCCTGTTCAGCGCGTTCAGTTTTTTGACAATCAACTTTTACGCGCAGGGCATCGGCAAGGCGGGCACGGATCCCAAGGGGCATGTCAGGCTGGCCGCATGGCGCGAGACAGGCGCGTTGCTGGGCGTCTGCATCGCAGCAGTTGCCCCCACGGTGTTGATGGATCTGTCAAATGCGCCATTCGCAACTTTCGCCTACGGATTTGCGGCCGCGACGGTGGTCGCCACGTTGTTCATGTGGCCTGAATGGAAGGGCCGCACGACACAAGAACCATCAGAAATTCGCGAAATTCTGTCGGACAAATTGACGCGGCGGTTGCTTATCCTCGCGCTTGTCAACGCGACGCCGCTGGCCGTATCATCGACCCTGTTCTTGTTTTTTGTGGAATCAAGACTTGGTGGTGTAGGCTGGGAGGGTCCACTACTGGTGCTATTCTTCCTCGCTGCTGCCTTGTCGTCGCCCATGTGGTCTGCACTTGCGCGCCGCTGGGGAGAGAAGCCAACATTGCTGCTTGCGATGGTGCTTGCAGTGATCTCGTTCGGCTTTGCGCTGACATTGGGCAAAGGTGACGTGAACCAGTTCGCGATTATATGCGTAATATCAGGAGCAACGATTGGTGCGGACCTGACGCTGCTGCCCGCGATGTTTGCGCGTCGTATGGCGGTTGTGTCACCCAACGGTGGGCAAGGGTTCGGACTTTGGACGTTGGTCAGCAAGTTTACGCTGGCCTTTGCAGCGGTGATTTTGTTGCCGTTGCTGGAACAAGCAGGTTTTGTCGCGGGTGCCACGGATGTGCCCGACAGCGCCTTGATGATGCTGACGCTGTTGTATGCGTTGGTGCCGTCGCTATTGAAATTGGTGGCCATCGGATTGTTGGTCGCCACAAATCTGGAGCCGGAAGAATGAGCTTGCTACTGGGATATGTCCTGATCGGGATTGCGATCACGATGGGTGCCGCTTGGGCCAAAAAGCGTTATATGTCTTTTGCCGCGCAATCGCCTGACGATTATGCATTTGGTGAAGAGTTCGACATTCGCAAGGTGTTGAACGGCCCCATAGCCTGTGAAGGGATCATTTACGGCCCTACGGGGCGGGTGACATCGCGGTTTGTCGCGCGCTTTGACGCGTCATGGAACGGCAATGTGGGCGTCATGAACGAGGTGTTTCACTACGACAGCGGCAACGTCCAAAACCGGGCATGGACCCTCACGTTGGACGGTGACGGCGAGATTAAGGCAGACGCGGATGATCTGGTGGGATCGGGCCGAGGACAGCAGTCGGGCAATGCCGTTGTGTTGAATTACAAGATCAAGCTGTCGGACGAGGCGGGCGGTCATGTGCTCAATGCCAGTGACTGGATGTATCTCATGTCTAACGGGACGATCATGAACCGCAATCAGTTCCGCAAATTCGGGTTCAAGGTCGCCGAGCTGGTGGCAACGATGCGTCCGCTTACGGCGTCGGAAGCCGAGCAGACGGATAAAGCGGCATGATTGACTGGACAGGTAAGCGATACTGGATTGTCGGCGCAAGCGAAGGTTTGGGCCGCGAGGTCGCCAAAAAGATCGCGGCAGCAGGCGCGCATGTAATTGTATCTGCGCGCAGCAAAGATCGGCTGATTTCGCTGGTCGACGAAATCGGTGAAAACGCGTCTTATGTGACAGTAGATGTGAGTGATCTGAAACAGGTTGAAGCGGCCGCAGCACAGGTTGGCCAAATCGATGGTGTCGTTTATCTGGCGGGTGTTTATTGGCCAATGCCAGCAGACCAGTGGGACAATGAAAAGGCTGATGTGATGGGCCAGATCAACTTTCTTGGTGCGCAGCGCGTCGTGGGTGCGGTAATCGGTCAGATGGTTGATCGCGATGCGGGGCATATTGTGTTGACGGGTTCGCTATCAGGTTTCCGCGGCTTGCCCGGAGCGATCGGCTACGCGGCCTCAAAAGCAGGTTTGATGGTCATGGCGGAATCGATGTATGCGGATCTGCGCAAAACGGGCGTCAAGGTGCAACTGATCAATCCCGGCTTTATCAAGACCCGATTGACTGACAAAAACGAGTTCCAGATGCCATTCATCATGGAAGCGGAAGACGCAGCACAGGTGTTTTTTGATCACATGGAGATTGGTGGATTCAAGCGAAGTTTCCCAATGCTTTTTTCATGGGTTTTCCGGTTGTCGCAGTTTATGCCCGACTGGATGTATTATCGGTTGTTCGGGGCCAAGTGAAGGAAGATGGGTTAAAACCCATCCTACGATGTTTCGTTTATGAACGTCTGCATCGCACGTCCCCACACGCCGTCCTGGATGTTTGCGAGCGCGGCGAGGTGAGGCAAAAGCTGTTGGGCAAAATCCTTGCTACTTTCCACGGGCAAAAGTGATGGCAGGTTGTCGATTGCCATGACGTCGAGCGGTGGATCGCTATGCACGCGCAGCGCGGGGGCATCCCAAGTTGTTTCATGGTCGTATACCTTGACTGGCGAAAAATCGCTTTGCGGGTCGCAGGCAATATCGCCGATGACAGACAGGCGGCGGGCATCCGTTTTGGCGCTGGCGTGGACAAAGACGGGTGTGCCGTCGCGGGCCAGAATGCAATTGAGGAACACGTTATGGTCAAGAATCTGCGGGAATGGTCCCCCCGACGCCGTTTCGGCCAAATCCCATTTCGTCACGTTCAGACCCAACGCTTCGCATAGGTCGGAGCCACCCGTGCCGACGCGTCCTAACGCCCCGATATTTATGATAGAGGGCACGGCCCCATCAAGAGCGCGGCGAATATGATCCACCATCGCTGGTGCATCGGGGAATGTCTGGATCGGCCCCATGACGCTGCCTTGGGACTGGGCTGCAAAAGCAAGCAGGCTAAGTGCAGCGCCTGCATAGCCGGCCCAATAGCCAAAGGCAGCGACACGGCGACCATGCGTATCTACCAGATATTCAAGATCATAAAGCGTCCCGCCACCGGCCTTGAAGCGGTCCAAAAGGACGCGGCCGGATGCCTGTCCTTTATAGGCATGACCAAACATGATGTGGCGATGCCGCAGAGGTGTGCCGTCTTCGGGCAATTCTTTTAGCCCAAAGACAATCGCGCTGTCAGGCGCGTCGGGCCAAGTGCCCTCATCTGCGATGTTGCAGCCAGCGGCGGCATATTCTTCAATAGGAATTGCCCGTTGCGCGCTTCGTTCCACGGTGATCTGGATGCCACTGGCCAAAAGCATTTTGGCGCCTGCAGGGGTGACGCCCACGCGCTCTTCGTGGGGGCGTTTTTCGGACCGGACCCAAAGATGTGTCATGCCAACATACCCTTTGCGATCACGGCTTGTACGCTGTCGCGGTCCCGCATCATGGTCAGGAATGCCGACAATTTCGGGAATGCGGCCATATCGACGCCGTCGCCAGTGGCCCAGCCACAAGCGACAAACATATAAGGATCGGCGAGGGTCAACTGTTGTCCCAAAGTGAAGGGCGCAAATTCATATCGCGCCTCTAGATAGGCGCAGCATGCCGTCATTGTTTCAGGTACTTTCGCTTGCATATCTGCGATGCTGGTTGGCTGGTCTGCCCAACGCGCGCCGCGCAGCTTATGTGCATGGGCCACGTGCAGGGTGCTGGCGAGGTAGTACATGGCCTCGCGCATGCGGGCAGCGTGAAACGGATCGGCAGGTACCAATTCGGGGGCACGGGTGCCGATATAATCCAGTATTGCACCCGTTTCCGTCAGCACCCCTGCGTCGGTGATCAATGCTGGCACACGGCCCTTGGGATTAAGCGCCAGATAATCTGCGCTACGCTGATCGCCATTGCTAAAGTCGAGAGCAGTGGCCTCATGGGCTAATCCTGCTTCTTCAAGCGCAATAGCGACCGAAATTGCGACTGTTCCGGGTGCATAATGTAGGTGCATAATAATCCCTTAGTAAAAGGTGCGCGCGTCGGTGCGATCAGAGCGATCAAGATGGGGGGTGCTATTGAACGTACCCAGCATAAGCCCGTGGTCGCGCACAAAAATGCGGTGCACAGACGTGTTCACAATGGGCAACGCGACTTGCGCCATTTTGGGGATATCGAGGTCCAGAATATGGGCGACGGCCCGCGCAATAATCCCGCCAGACGAGACGCATAAAATACGCCGACCCGGCTGGGCTGCGTCATTGAGCATACCGCGGACGCGGTCGCCGTAGTTATCGTAGGTTTCGGCGCCAGTGATATGGCCATCGCGCCATGCTGTCAGCGTTGCAGGAAAGTGGGTGACAAAATCATCCTTACTTTCGCGCGGCGCGGCAAGGTCGTTGGCCTCCATCTCTGCCGTCAGGTCATAATAGGCAATTTCATTCAAGCGCGGATCGACCGTTACATCGGTATAGCCCATGCCAGCCACAGTTTCGCGCTGGCGGCGCAGAGAACCGGAATAAACGTGATCAAACGGGCCATCATGCGACCTGATCCAATCGCCAAGCCAAGCGGCTTGTTGATGTCCAAGATCGGACAGTTTGTCATAGTCCGCTTCATTGGTTGCCGCTGAATTTGCCTGCCCGTGCCGGACCAGAATGATTTCGCCCATGGTGCCTCCTGATGATGACACATGGGTACGGTGTCGTGGTCAACTTGGCAACGGTGTGCGGGCGGTTGGCGGGGCCATCAGCGGGGATATTGGTTAACCTTGTGGGCGGCGCGATGTGCCCTTGTTTGCAGATTCTGCATGTGGGATTGTTGCACACAACAATAACAAATCAGGCCCCCGTTTATGTCCGCAGATCAGCTGCTCAAAGATGTCTTTGGATTTGATGAATTTCGCCCTGGTCAGCGCGAGATTGTCGATGCTGTCATCGCGGGCGAAAATACGCTGGCGATTATGCCGACGGGTGGGGGCAAGTCGCTTTGCTTTCAGCTGCCTGCGTTGGCGCGCAACGGTGTCACGGTTGTAATTTCACCCTTGATTGCATTGATGCGCGATCAGGTGCGTGGCCTGAAGGCTGCGGGTGTCGAAGCGGGTGCATTGACGTCCGGCAATACCGAAGACGAAACCGATGCGGTTTGGGCAGGGCTTGAGGCGGGGACGCTGCGCCTGCTGTATATGGCGCCAGAGCGGTTGTCGTCGGGCGGCACGATGCAGATGTTGCGCCGTGCGGGTGTGGGTATGATCGCCGTGGACGAGGCCCATTGCGTCAGCGCATGGGGCCATGATTTCCGTCCTGATTATCTGCGCATCGGAGAGTTGCGCCGCTTGCTTGACGTGCCACTTGCTGCATTTACCGCGACCGCAGACGCAGAGACCCAAGTCGAGATTATCGAGAAATTGTTCGACGGTATCGCGCCATCCAAATTCTTGCGGGGATTTGATCGCCCAAATATCCACCTCGCGTTCGCCGTCAAGGACGGACCACGGGCGCAGATTTTGAATTTTGCTGCTGCTCGCAAGGGGCAATCCGGCATTGTGTATTGCGGCACCCGTGCCAAGACCGAAACACTTGCTAAGGCGCTGGGCGATGCGGGTCATGCCGCGTGTTCATACCACGGCGGTATGGAGGCCGAGGATCGCCGCATCGTCGAGCGGAGGTTCCAGCAAGAAGACGGCTTGATCGTCTGCGCCACGGTCGCGTTCGGAATGGGCATTGATAAGCCCGATATCCGCTGGGTCGCACACGCGGATTTACCAAAGTCGATCGAGAGCTACTACCAAGAGATCGGCCGCGCTGGCCGCGATGGCGCACCTGCCGAAACGCTCACGTTGTTTGGCCCTGACGATATCCGTTACCGGCGGCAGCAGATCGACGAAGGACTGGCGCCAGCTGACAGGCGCGCGGCGGACCATGGACGGCTTAATGCACTGCTTGGGCTGGCCGAGGCATTGGTGTGCCGCCGACAAAACCTGCTGACCTATTTTGGCGAAAATCCGGAACCGTGTGGTCATTGCGATCTGTGCGATAAACCAGCCGAGACGTTCGACGCGACCACGCCGGTACGGATGGCGCTATCCGCCGCGCTGCGCACCGATGAATGGTTTGGATCCGGTCATTTGATCGATATCCTGCTGGGCGCTAGGACTGAAAAGATTGCACAGCGTGGGCATGATAGCCTGCCGACTTACGGTGTGGGCAAGGATTATGACAAACGCCAATGGCAGGCGATTTTCCGGCAGATGATGGGGCATGACCTGATGCGGCCCGACCGCGAACGTCACGGGGCATTGCGCATGACCGAACATGCCCGCCCCATTTTGCGCGGTGAAGCATCGATCACGCTGCGCAGTGACACCATCCGCGCCGCCCGTGGGTCCGGCCCCAAAGTCCGGCAGCTTGTATCCGAAGAAGATGCGCCGTTGATGTCCGCGCTTAAGGCCAAGCGACGTTTTCTGGCCGAACAAGCGGGCGGCCCTGCCTATATCATTTTCAATGACCGCACACTGATTGAAATGGCGGAAAAGCGGCCAATGAACATCGACCAGATGGCCGCAATTGGCGGTGTCGGTGCCAAAAAACTTGAGAGTTATGGCGCGGCATTTCTTGAGGTGATCGCTGGTGCTGTTGAGGAACTGCACCCGATGCGCCGCAAATTGGCAGGGCGCGACGAAGGGGCCGTCTATGACCGCTTGCTGGCCGTGCAGGCGGAACTTCAGCGTGGGCCGGACGGTGCGGACAAGCCGATGTCGTGTACGGCATCTGTGCTGGCGAAGGTCGCACAGTTGCGGAACGCAGATCAGGCAGGGCTCGTGCGGCTGATGGGTGATAAATATGCTGACCGTTTTGGCGACGCATTTCTTGAAATCTTGCGCGACGGTTAACGGCATTGCACGCCACGGCCTGACACATTACGCTCGAATGCAACGCAGAACCAAGAGGCCGCTATGTTTGAACGTATCCTATCGCTTTTCACCGGAAGCTCCGATTTTCATACGGAACTGCCTGCCGCTGATGTGCGCACCGCGTTAGGGGCGTTGATGGTTCGTGCCGCAAAAGCGGATAAGGCGTATTTGTTTGAAGAGGTCGAGCAGATCGACGCAGTACTCGGAAAGCTGTACGATCTGAACCCTGTGCAAGCTGCCAAGATGCGCGCTCAATGTGAGATGCTCGAGGAAGAAATGCCTGACACCGAAGATCTTGCAGGAATTTTACATGATGCGATCAGCAAGGATGACCGCGAAGCGGCGGTATCCGCGCTGTGGTCAGTCGTTTTCGCAGATGGTGTCGAACACGAAGAAGAAGACGAGTTGCTGCATGCAGTTGAGGCAGCATTAGGTGTGACGCCTGCTGATGCCAAACGGTTGCATGACACGGAAATGGCAAAGCGTCCCGTCAAGCGCGGCTAGCGACCGCGGCCCGCAAACCACACCGATGATGCGCCTGCGATTGCGATAATTGCCAGCCCGATCATCGTCGTGCCGTCCGGCCAGTCGTTAAATACCGCAATGCCCAAAATAGTTGCGACCACCAGTTGGCTATAGATTAAGGGGGCAATTACGTTGGCGGGTGTGGTGCGGTTGACCAACACCAGCAATAAATTACCTGCCGCTGATCCCATCGCGCTAATCCCGATCAAGATTGCGAAATAAGGTGTGATTTGTGGCTGTGGACCAAAGGCAAATGGCGCAAGCACCACGGCACCAACGATCAGTTGCGACAGCAATAAAAATCGCGGGCGGAACCCGCCTGCAAGCCAGCGGGTCGCAACCAGATAGGCACCATGAGAGCAGCCCGCCAATACAGCGAACCCCATGCCCACCGTCATCCCAAAGCCGGGGCGCACGACAATCAAGACGCCTGCGAAACTGATTGCGAGCAGAACAGAGCGCGCGACGGTTATCCGTTCACCCAACAGCAAGGTGGAAAAGATGTAGGCAACAATAGGCCCGACAAAGAAGCCGCCGAACACTGTTGCCATGTCTTCGGTCTTGAGCGCGGTAAGGATACAGACAATTCCCCCGACGATCAGAAGGCCGCGAAAACCAAGGCGCCAGTCGCTTGCCAATGCCAGATCGCCGCGTTGCAATCCGGCAAACGGGGCAATGACGACTGCGGCCAATGCAAAGCGCGACCAAGCGATGAAAATCGGGTCAAAGCCATATGACCCCAGTAACTTTGCTGCTGCGTCACCGGACACGATCAAAGTCATGGACAAAACAACCATAACAGCCACACGAAAAAGAGATGGGGGCATAAGCATCGTCCTGTTGTATTAGGGCGTCCAAATCATGTGAAGATCGGCACCTGCTTCGGTTGCCACGATCCGTATGTCGCCGGTTTGACGATAAGGGGCGAAACGTAACCGCCAAGTGTGCGCAGGCCGATCGCTTGCGTCAGCTTTGCATCTTTTATGTCCACGGTCCCGATCTTTGTCGTCGCAACCGAAACGTCTGGCGACCACGACGCATAGGCGACTACAGCCAACAATTCCGTCACGGCGAATATGATTCTGGATTTCATCGCGCTTCTGCCTTTTGGGTCAGTGTTGGAACACTAAATCTGCAATCACCAAAAAACCATAGCGCCGCGCAACTGACGTGGTCGTAAAAAGGGTTGCCATGCCCCCCTCGCGCTTGGTCTAAGACCAACAAGTTAAAGGAATTGTCTTATGGTCGATATTGCTGCGCGCGTCTGGAACCACAAATGGAAGATCGACCCGATTGTGCGATCCCTGATCGACACGGATTTCTACAAATTGCTGATGTGCCAATCGGTTTTCCGCAATAAGCCGGACGCGACGGTCACGTTCAGCCTGATAAACCGCTCCAAACATATCAAACTGGCCGAGCTGGTAGATGAAGGAGAGTTGCGCGAGCAGCTGGATCACATCCGATCGTTGTCATTGTCACGTGGCGAAAGCACATGGATGCGCGGCAACACGTTCTACGGCAAACGCCAGATGTTCACGCCCGAATTCATGGACTGGTTCGAAAATCTGCGCCTGCCGCCATACCACCTTGAAAAGGTCGATGGCCAATACGAGCTGACGTTCGAAGGTTCATGGCCCGAAGTCATGCTGTGGGAAATCCCCGCACTTGCCGTGCTGATGGAACTGCGCGGGCGCGCTGTGCTGGGCACCATGGGGCGGTTCGAGCTTGAGGTGCTTTATGCCCGCGCCAAGACCAAGGTTTGGGAAAAGGTCGAAACCCTGCGCACCTTGCCTGATCTGAAAATCGCCGATTTTGGCACCCGCCGCCGCCATTCCCACCTGTGGCAGGACTGGTGCGTGCAGGCCATGTCAGAGGGGCTGGGCGATAACTTTATCGGCACGTCGAACTGCCTGATCGCCAAAAATCGTGACCTGCCTGCGATTGGCACCAATGCGCATGAATTGCCGATGGTCTATGCCGCCCTTGCGCCCGATGATGCGGCGCTGGCGCAATCGCCCTATGACGTGCTGGCCGATTGGCAGGCCGAACATGACGGCAACCTGCGGATCATCCTGCCCGACACTTACGGCACCCAAGGGTTCCTTGACCGTGCGCCCGACTGGCTGGCAGGCTGGACGGGTATCCGCGTCGATAGCGGCGATCCGGCGACGGGGGCCGAGGTGGCGATCAACTGGTGGAAGGACCGCGGCGAAGACCCGACCAAGAAACTGGTGATCTTCTCGGACGGCCTCGACACCGATAAAATCGTGGAGCTGGAGACCCAATTCAAAGGGCGCTGCCGCGTGTCATTCGGCTGGGGCACCATGCTGACGAATGATTTCAAAGGGCTGACAGACGGCGACGCCCTCGCGCCGTTTTCACTGGTGTGCAAAGCCATCGCGGCAAACGGAAACCCCACCGTGAAACTGTCCGACAACCCGAACAAAGCGATGGGCCCAGAGGCAGAGATCGCACGTTACAAGCGTGTGTTTGGGGTTGGGGCGCAGGAGAAGGTTGAGGTTGTGGTTTAGAACGCTGTTTAGGTCGAAAAGGAAAAAACGGTTGAATTTCCTTCACAAATACTATTTATTGTCATACCCACCAAGTATGAAAGCCATACAATGATCTACGATGCTAAACAAATAGCCAACTGGTTTATTCGTCGTTCTGCGGCGGACAATAGAGCTTTGTCCATCATGACTTTGCTTAAACTTGTCTATGTATCACATGGTTGGCACTTGGAAATTTTCAAAAAGCCACTATTTCTAAATAGGATAGAGGCTTGGAAATTTGGTCCAGTAATCCCCGATGTTTATAACGCATTTAGAGGGCAAGGCGTTAATGTCCGCCACGAAATACCCCTGCTCGGAATTACCTTAGAAACTCAAGACGCGAATCTTCTCGAGGAGATTTACGGTATTTATGGACATATGAACGCCTTCAAGCTTTCAGAGATTACGCATGAGGTCGATGGTCCTTGGGACAGAGCTACGAAGCTTAGGGGCCATTTCGCCCAGATTTCTGATGACGTCATCCTTGAGCACTATCAAGGCAAGCGTGCAAAAGCCAACGCTGCTAAGGTTAGCTAATATGGTCGAAAAGATGCTCCCCTACAACAGTGTTGAAGATGCTGAGACTACTTCGAATTTGGGCGACGAAGGAAATGCTTTTGACCGCGAGTCGCAGGTGAGAAGTTTGAACGCAGATGCTGATTGGCGCGAAGCAGCTGTAAAAAGAGAAAATCAGCGTATGGAACTGCGATCCAAGGCCTACGAACAGGCAGTGGCGGTATGTCTGACGTTGTTTGCCTATTTGTTCGTGATGGCAGTTATTGTTTGGAATAGTGAACCGGATAAGTTTGCTAGTGAGGCGCAGTTGGCAATTTTTGGAACACCGATCATTGCGATCGCAGCGATAACTATTTTTGTATTGAGGGGCGTTTTTAACGGATTTTCAGAGAAGTCAGTAGCTGAAGATACACAAGCACTTGGGCAAATGGCTCAAAATAGCTCGCATCTAAATTGAATTCGTAAATCTGAGGCGGTGGTACTCACTCCTCCACCTTCCCCCTAAGCTTCTTCACCTCGCCACGCTCTTTCTTCCCTGCCAGCCTGCGCTTCACTGACCCATAGGTCGGCTTCGTTGCCCGTCTGCGTTTGGGCACATGCGTTGCTTTCACGATCATCTCGGCCAGTCGCTCGCGGGCGATTTCTCGGTTGCGGGCCTGAGAGCGGGTCTCTTGGACAAAGATCACAATCGCGCCGTCTTTCGTCCATTTTTGCCCTGCCAGCCGCTTCAACCGGACCTTGACGGGCGCGGGGATGTTGGGGGACCGCTCGGCCTCGAACCGCAGCTCCACCGCCGTGGACACTTTGTTCACGTTCTGACCGCCGGGACCCGACGAGCGTGTAAAGCTTTCGGTCAGTTCCCAATCGGCGAGGGTTATGGTGTCGGTCACGCGCATCCCCCTAACATAGGTAGCCCATGAAAAAGGGCCACCCCAAAGTACGGGATGGCCCTAATCTGAATTTCGGAGGTGGGGTCGGTTAGGATCGCTCCACCTTGGTTTTCACAAACCTAAAGATTGCTTTAGGTGAGTTTGCCCCAAGTTGTCCCGACTGCCTTCTCCAATACTTCATGACGCATTAGATCACCTCCTTTTCAAATGTTTCCGATATCATGATCGTCGCATATATCTGGCATATGTCAAAAGGTTTTTGGTGCGTTTTGGTTAATGAATGCCCCGCGTGTAGCGTGCGACGGCGATGCGGAACGGCACCAGTGCGAGCAGTGCAATCAGGATTTTGACACCCCAATCGGCGACGGCCAGCGATACCCACAGTGGCACCATCGGACCTGCGTTCATAAACGGTGCGGCGTCTTGGGCCCAGATGATCTGTTCTGCGGCGGTTGCGCTAAAGCCGTTGAACGCGGCGGCAAACGCGATGGAGAAGAAGATCACCGTATCCACAACGGAGCTGACGAGCGTGGAGAACAGCGGTGCCTTCCACCATGTGCCCGATCGCAGCCGGTCAAAGATCGCGATATCAAGGAGCTGCGCCACAAGGAATGCGCAGGCAGAGCCGATAGCGATGCGCAATGCCACGGCTGGGCCGAATTCCAGCATGATCTGGCTGCCGATCAGCGAGCAGATGATTCCGACAATGACGCCTGCGAAGACAACGCGGCGCGCGGCGGTCACGCCGTAGATGCGGTTCATGATGTCGGTAACAAGAAACGCGAGCGGGTAGGTAAACGCGCCCCATGTCAGTAACCCGTCGAGGATCAGAAATTGTACAAGGATGTTGGAGGCCACTACGACGATGGCCATGGCGATCACGCCAGGGAGAATTTTGGTCATTTTATTACATTATCCGTTTTTGCAAGGGTGCGGCACTTGGCCCCTGACCATTCAGGGACGCGCCGCGATACCGCCCCTGTGCGGATCGGTCAATCGGTGATCGTATATTCGACCAATTCGGTGCG
>ENA-ORXM01001373-ORXM01001373.1-marine-metagenome-genome-assembly--contig:-NODE-1373-length-34402-cov-9.279009_pt1 | contig 34402 bp, 22 predicted proteins | sample MGYA00237867_ERZ511480 | MGnify/ENA primary metagenome ERZ511480 (study PRJEB26309, sample SAMN06266103) | marine metagenome | isolation source: Algal blade | place: United Kingdom:Sidmouth, United... | reverse complement strand
CTAGTTTTTTGACAGTTATATAAATTTTTTAAGACAGTTTTATAACAGTCTTTCAAATCCTCCCCAGCGCGCCATTTGCAACAGCTTTATGTCGCCGCTGTCATGGCCAACTTTTACACCGCCGTCCAGACATGACAAAGCCGCGCCGTAAGGTGGGGATTCACCGTACGTTTATGAACAACTTCATTTGTCAGAATAATAAACTATAAAATAAGTAATTAGTTACTTTTTAATGGCAGATTGATATCTGAAATAAGAAATAAGCTTTGCAAGATTACGAGAACACGAAAATTCGAAACAGTATCGAATTGCTCAACTTGATATCATCAAAAATGAGTTGGAGAGGCCCCAGTGAGAAGTTTTAACAATAATATAAGGTATATTTTTTTTAAGCGTGTAGGGAATGTAGTTAAGACCTATTGGTCCGACACACGCGGAAATTTAAGCATTATGGGCTTAACCGCCTTATCGGCAATGTTCATATCTATTGGCGTTGCCCTTGATGTGTCTTCCATGTTTTCCATTAAGCAATCTAATCAAAATATAGCCGACAACGCTGTGTTATCAGCTGCTTCTTCCGGTATGACCACTGAAGAAAAATTAAGAGAATACGCTCAATCCGTTGCGGAATTTCAAGGCGTAAAGCCTGAAAATGTTAACTTAATTAAAACAGGGGACATCATTACTGTAGAAATTACGGATATGCATAAACCCTTTTTTGGCAAAATCATTAACAAAGAAGAAATAGCCCTAAAGGTTGTGGCAAAAAGCCTTCTCCCCGGCTCAGGTAACTTTAATATTACATTCGCACTCGACACGACGGATTCAATGGAAGGCGCTAAAATGACAGCACTTCAGAATTCAATGACGGAATTCTTGAATGAAATCGATCCCTTTTTATCCGCTAACGAAGCGCAAGTGAGCATTGTGCCCTTTTCAGATTATGTGCGCATTCCGCTCTCTTATGGATCTGCAAGTTGGATACATGTGCAACCCCCACAAACGCGTAATTACCGTGTTCTTGATGCAGAAAATTCTGAAAATTGTAGACAAGTGGATACAGGCGAAGGGGCTTACACCGAATGTGACACATACGCCTATGAAGATAGATCTGAGACCACAGAATGGAAGGGATGTATGGGATCCCGGAAAAATGAATATTATAAAATAGCGGCTCACGAAGGCCAGGATCTACAGGCCTTTAACGGCGCGACAGGCGGGGCCTATTGTTATGACGAATACAATTTTATGCAACCGCTCACAAATGATTATACGACGTTGAAAACAAAGATAGACGGATTAAATTCGGAAGGTCGAACATATTTACCCGCTGGACTAATATGGGGCTGGAGAACCCTCACAAGAGACGCGCCCTTTATAGAATCGCGGAACTTAGCAAGTAGCTCTCCTAAAAGCATACTTGTTCTTATGACGGATGGTGCCAATACTATCTCTATAAGAGGGGATGATGACGATATGTTATATCACTGGGGAATATCTATCAATGAACCCGATGCAGAGGCCCGGAACGCTACAATCGCGAATGCCCTAACGCTTGAAATTTGCGATAATATCAAAGCCGATAATATTAAGATCGCCACGATCGCTTTTGACATTGAAGACACACAGGCCAGTCAAGTCCTAAGGGACTGCGCCTCTTCAGCAGCAGACTTTTATACGGTGGAAAACTCATCACAGCTAACCGAAGCGTTCAAAGATATTGGGCAAGATGTGTCTGATGTAAGGTTAATTGAATAGTAAGCGTGTACTCGAGGACAATCTACGTATCCTAAGATGTGAACCGCCCCGATTTTGCCGAAGACTTCTAACGTATAGTGAAGACTTCTAATGTATTGTAATGTGACCGAAATCTTGAGATTATAGTGTCGCTAATTGACATGGCGAGAGGTTAATCCTCACTACCCACAATCAACGCATAAAGTAGGTCTGTCAGGGAAGAAATATAACGATCCTCGGAGATGCCATGATCTGGGACAAATTCGCTCACGCGAAAATTCATCGAGTCGATTAAGATTGCAGCAGCGGCTTCAGCGTCGAAATCAGCTTTACTTCCCGAAATATATTTACAAACAAAGGTAAAGGCAACGATCGACTTTTCTCTTAATCTAGCGGCCTGAACGACATGTTTTTCCTTCAAACGACTACGTTCTTTGAAGTAAAGTTTGATGATATCGATGTCCATCTTCGCCTGTTCCAAGGATAGTTCAAGTAATGTGCGCGCGAGGTCTCGTTTATTTACATATAGACCCGAACTTACGTTGGAATTCACCGCCCCAAGAAACGCTACGTAATTATTATAATAGTCATCAAAGATCGCGTCAAAAATTGCATTCTTCGATTTGAAGTGTCGGTATATTCCCCCTGCCGATGCCGAGAGGCCAACGGCTTTAGAGATGTCAGAAACTGAGGTTGCGTCAAAGCCATTTGTTGCAAAGAGATTTGCTGAAGCGACAATAATGTCATTCTTTTCGACCATAGCATTTTAGTTAAGCGACTGATGGATACAAGGCAATAAAATAATATGCGACGGCTTCCTCCTATGTCTAACGTTAGCGCTTAGCTTCGAGAAATTTTCATTGTTTTTCGGGCTTTGACATCTTAAGCGCCCTCACCGCATTTAATCTTCATTTTCTATCTTATCCCATTACAAAAGACGTCACAATATGCCACTCGGATCCTGCTATTTGTCTATATTTCCTGAGTGACTTTCGTGTGATTAAATGGCGACGGTGATTAAAGAGATTGTAGATTTGGGTTTAAACTGAGAGATGCCTCTGAGCCGATTTGATTGACTTGAACTTTTGAGCCTCTCGCTCTCGCCTTCGGATGGGAACGTGCGAACATTCGGCGCGGTTATTCTTGCGCCCTCCGACATCTTGGAGATGTTTGAGGCCTAGATTTTCTAGAGCGGCGCCCTAGGATCCAAGTTTATTCGTGACAACCCGCTCGGGCTTTACGCCCTGATGTCTCAACAGTTTACGTAATAATCGCAGAGCCGCTTTAGTGTTTCTGCGTGTTTGAATGACCACATCAAGGACAGTTCCCTCGTCATCAACGGCGCACCAGAGATAGACCATCTTACCGTTTATCTTGGTGTAAACTTCATCCAAATGCCGAACGGGTGACGGTTTTTCGCTTCGAGACTTGAGCCGCTTTGAATAGATTAGCCTAAATTTAACGCCCCATTGCCTTATTGTTTCGTAAGACACATCGACGCCGCGTTCCAACATCAATTCTTCAATATCTCGAAAACTCAGATTAAAACGGAAATACGTCCAAACGGCGCGACTAATAATATCAGAATGGAAACGATGACGGTGGTAAATGAAGACTTTCGCGTCAGGTAGATACCATAAAACTCAAAATTGACGCTTAGCCTGACAGAGCCCTTTATAGAGGGATAAAGGCCAGAGTGTTTGGAGTTTGTGGATGGTGGTGTAGCCAGTCGCTCCCGTACGAGTCTCACGCCCCAATTCCCTGTTTAACAGGGTATTTACAGGGAATATTTACAACATATGGCATTTTGAGCCAAAAACGGCACATTTTCCTCCTATAAGACACTGTAATCACTCATTAAATATAAAAATTCCCTACAAAAAACAACAGGGAATTTAAATCGGGAACAGGGAACGGGTTTTCGCTATCAGGGTACCCGGGAAAGCGTTCATTTCTTACACCCTTGCGATTATTAGTTTGAATATGGTTTTTATCTCGGTATGAAACTGCGGCTCTGTTGGCTGCAGTATTAACCGGAGTCCCCATTATGTCTCATCTTCCTCCCCGTAAGCGGGTGGATTAACGCGAGTTTTGGTTCAAACACCTTTCAGCGTGACAAGACAGAGATATGAACCTCCGAGAATATTACGAAGCTTACGATCTACCGTTGAAGCGATTTGGGAACTGGCGGGTCACGCGTCGGCCTGAGATGCCGCCTTCTCCCAAAAGACTGCTTTATCGGCGCTCGTGCATACTTAGACATATGCCTAGTCATATGACTAGTAAGGACATTGGAGCTGTCTCTCTTGGTTATATTCCGCCCACTCCGTCTTCACCCCCAAAGGACGGCGCCACTGGCTTTGATGGGATTTGGGAGAGAGAAAAGCTCAGGAATTCAAGTCGGTCAAGAGCACTCAAATGTAACTTTCAACCCACTGTCAAATCTACAAACTTTCTATAAGTCTCATGTATGTCTATATTTGCTAAATATGGACATAAGTGATATCTTGTAAAGATAAGGAGATGTGTGATGAATGTTAGCTTTACCGAAAAACAAGAACAATACATCGCCGCGCAATTAAGCTCTGGCGATTACCAGAACGCTAGTGAGGTCGTGCGTGACGCGCTTAGGCTCCACGCGGTTTACCGACATAAAGTTATTGAAGATTTACGCATGGAAATCGCAAAGGGGTGGGACAGTGAATCCAGTACAAAATCTGTGTCCGATATTCTTAAAGAAAAACGAGCTCAAAACGTTTAGATGGGTGATATAACCCATTATCTACTATCCGATATCGCCGAGGTCGATATTGGTGATATCTATGATTACACGCTTGGCTCTCACAGTATGGCAAAAGCCGCGCTTTATTTGACGGGCATGGATAAAGTATTTGGGCAAATAGTAGAGCAACCCAAAATTGGTAAGCTTCGTCCTGAAATCCGCGAGAGCTTACGCTCTTTTCAATACGAGCATCACACGGTATTTTACCGCGTAATGGACGATCATATCAGGATTGTAAGAGTTCTACATTCCAGCCGCGACATGCCCCGTCATTTTTAAACGGCTGTGTCATGTCTAGACAGCGCGCTCGGGCTCATTTCGAACCCGCTACGGTGGGAAAGGAAAGTTCAGGACATTTAAAACTGGATTGCTCTGAAAGGGCGAGATTGGCGAACCATTTATACTCAAAGCGAAGGACGATTGGGTAAGTAAGGCTATCAGTGATCATCCGAGAAATTTTATTTGTCGATCTGTCAAAATTTCAGGTGAGACCCTCAACGTCATCAGCGTTCATATGCCGAGCTGGGAATTCCCCGTTCAAAACTATATGGCGGACGCGTCATCGGTGGCGCTGCCAAACTACTCCAGAATCTATATGTCTGAGCTTTTGTGGGCGGCGCTAAACTTCATGACATCGCAGTCTGATAATCGATGGATCATCGGTGGGGACTTCAACACAAGCGAATTTCTTGGCTCGAAAACCCAGCGCGCTGCGAATGTTGAAGCAATCGCGCGTCTTGAACGTTTAGGGGGCTTTGTCACGTTAATGCAAGTTTTCAGACATTCTGCTAAGCTCTCGCAATGAAAACCTCAATTTATGCCCGCCATCGCTTTCATCCAGATGTAATCAAGCGTGCCGTTAAAAATTCTAAGCTCTAACATCTTAGACTTAGCCAATGATATTGAATTTAGCCAAGTCGTCCATAGGTCAATGATTGTTTTCAAATTGTCGGCTTCGGATTTGGCTGAAGAATTTGGCGTATATCGTAGCACTGTAAAAAGGTGGGTTGATGGAACATCCGCTCCGCCTAACTTGCGACATAGGAAAGATATTGTGAACTGGATTGACCTGCGCCCCAACTTCCTACCATTTTCTGGTAGAGTCATTTGATTGTTTTGGCCTCATGCGGCCCTCTGTTGCAAGTGTTGATTTTGAGCATACTCACGCGGCGTGAGATTGCCCAGTGATGAGTGCGGTCTGGTTACATTGTAATCCTCCTTCCAGAGTGTGATGTGATGGCGAGCTTCGGTGAGTGAAGAGAACAAAGTCTCGTTCAAACACTCGTCCCTGAAGCTACCGTTAAAGCTTTCAACAAAGCCGTTCTGTTGGGGTTTGCCAGGCGCGATGTAGTGCCAACCGATCTTCGTTTCTTGGCACCATTTAAGTATCGCCATGCTCGTAAATTCCGTGCCGTTATCGGAGACAATCGTCTTTGGCTTGCCACCACGTCTGGTGATAATCGCATTGAGTTCTCGAGCCACGCGCCCGCCTGATAATGATGTGTCTGCGACAAGTGCCAAGCACTCGCGGCTGTAATCATCAATCACGGCCAGAATGCGGAACCGCCGACCATCTGTAAAAGCATCGCTGACAAAATCTAATGTCCCATTGACCGGCAGGCGATGTTTACATCGCCGAGAGGGGGCGTTCATTTACGCGGCTAGGCAACACCATGGGCCTACGCGTGCCTAAGGCCCGTTTACGCCCGCCGCGCTTGCGAACTTGCAGCTTCTCCTCACGATAAAGCCGGAGGAGTTTCTTATGGTTCATGACAATGCCTTGGCGTTCCAACATAACTCCAATACGGCGGTAACCGAACCGGCGGCGCGCCTGGGCAACATCCCGAATAGCCTTCCTCAGATCAGCATCATCAGGTCGAACGCCGCTATAGCGCACACTGGACCGATCAACCTCAAGAACATGACACGCCCGACGCTGGCTCACCTCATGCGCATTGCATAGGTGAGCCACAGCTTCTCGCTTTGCGGCAGGCGTCACCACTTTTTTGAGGCAATATCCTTGAGCATGGCGTTATCCAACATCTGCTCAGCCAGAAGCTTTTTGAGCTTATTGTTCTCAGCTTCAAGCGCCTTAAGCTTGCGGGCATCCGAAACGTTCAAACCGCCATACTTTGCCTTCCACTTGTAGAATGTCGCCGAGCTGATGCCGTGCCGGCGGCACACGTCATTTGTCGGCAAGCCGTTCTCCTGCTCTTTTAATATCGCAATGATTTGTTTTTCGCTGAACCGTGATCGCTTCATTGTAGTCTCCATAGTTGTTGAAGACTCTACCAGAAAATGGAGGAAGTTTAGGGGCCCAGGTCAGTCGGGATGAGCGGCGCGTGATCGGCCTTGTGGCTTTCACAGAAAGCCACTGGGTAAGCGTGTGTCGGGATGCGGAATAGTTCGCGCGATAGCCGAACGCCTGAAGTAACAGCCGCGATAGCGGCATGCGTCAAGGATGGCCGCCGCATGGCCAAGACCGCTTGCGGGCTTGGTTCACAACAGCCTGACCCGAAGCGCCAGCGAAGGGAGACGCCCAATTCATCAGTCTATGTTTCTAGAGAGCTGAGGCCCAGCAGCCAGAGTTTCTTCACAAAAGTGAATAACCTTTTCACGATCATCATATGTCAGAATACTATGAAAGGCTGTCAATAAACGCATACGCTGCTTTTCTTCCAATTCAACCGGATCTAAATCTTCCATCTCGCTGCCTCACTCTCTCAATGACTAACTCCTATCATGTTTCGCTAATTATCTGAATTTAAGATAAGCTGAAAAGCAGATTACCTGATGGCCCTCTATTTTTATCCAGAGGGTGTTTTGAGTAAAACATTAGGAACATTACGCCATAACGCTCTTATTGCGTTTCTCACGGCCAAGCGTCATGCCGCAGGCATGAGCCAATCTGATCTGGCTGATGCTCTTGGTGAATACCAGTCCTTCGTCGCCCGCATGGAAAGCGGCCAAAGACGCGTAGATGTTATCGATTTTGAAAACCTAGCAGAGATACTCGGCTTTGACCCGCGTGAGTTTTTCATATGTGATGACGCAATTGATTAGAGTCCACTAATCAGGCTTGTTAAAATGACTCCTCAAATAAAAATTTGATACTTATCCTACATTGATTAGTCTTTGCTCATGTCAAATTCATCGTTTTTCAACTGGCAAGCCGCCGTTTCGGCTGGCGGCGCTTCGGTCACCTTGTGATCCTCATGGCGGCAAAAGCTATCAAGAACTTCACATCTTCTTCCAGCCGCCCAAATACTGTAAAGCCTAAATCATACCCTAGCATATCAGTACAGATTTAGAACCAGTAGCTGATAACAGAGAAAACGAACGTCAGACCATTCGTTCCAAGGCTTGATCAATTCCTATTTTTAAAGCTGGTCCCAAGCGTTTAAATCCAAAGTAATCAGACACGGCTTTGGTCAGCGTCTCTGAATCCAGTTCTCCGTTTTCTTCAATGACGGCTTGAGCCGCAGCCCGAATTTCTGAAGGTGAAATAAACTCGACCTTTGCAATGGCCCCGGTCACTGAAGCGCGCGAGCGCACGGGCGTATTGTGAAGTTGGGATTGAGTCATAAAGAATTCTGCTTCTTTCACGACATCTGTAGCGCCACTGCTCAGGAGCGAGGATAATGCTTTTTCAATATGCGTTCGAATACGTCTACCAGCGTGGGATAGCCCGTAAGTTTGAGCCACGCGATTCGAAATCTCATCCTGATGTATAGGGCCCTCAGCTTGAATAATTTCGGACAGTAATTGTCTATGTCCAATTGGAGATGTTTCGAGCAAGTCACTTCCGATGGCTACTGTGTAGCGCGGTATCGTATAGGCGGGCGCAATGGTTCCAGATGTCGTTTTGACCAGTTCTATCATTTGTGACTTTAGGTCATCATCTGATGTTTTCTTCACGTCATCAGTTTTGACTTCGTGTTCTAGAGGCGGTAACTCTCGGCTACCTTTTATCATTCTACCTGCATTTTGCTCTGCAGCTTTCTCAAGGGCTTCTTTGAGAGCTTGGATTTCAGACGATCGTCTGTAAAACCAATCTGTGCTCCAGACCCTATGGAAACGCCATCCTAAATACTCAAGGACATCTTGACGAAGACGGTCTCTTTCTCTGGCCCATAACGCGCTGTGATAAGTCGCGCCGTCACATTCCACCGCAAGCATATACTGGCTTTTATTGTCAGGGTGTCTGACACCAAGATCAATCCTGAAGCCTGCTGTGCCGATCTGAGAGTCGACCTTATATCCCAAATCCTCAATCACAGTGGCAACATCCTCCTCAAACGGACTGTCAAAGAAACCCTGAACTTCGGTTTCTTCAGGCAATTGACCCGTTTGAGCGAATTGAAGGAATGTTTTTAAAACCTTGGGGCCACGTTTTGTCGTTCTCGACGTATCAATATCAGCCGGATCAAAAGAACAGAAGACGAGGCATTTCACCCGCGAGCGTGAAAACAATACATTAAGGCGTCTTTCTCCGCCCTCGGAATTAATCGGACCAAATGACATGGAATGCAGTTTCTTACCGGGTTCTCTCGGGCCATATCCCACACTAATGTAAATGATGTCGCGCTCATCGCCTTGAACATTTTCGATATTCTTAACGAATACGTCTTCGACGCCGCCCTCCCGAAGGAAGTCGTCTAAAATAGGATCTTGTCGACGCGCCAATTCCAGCCGTTCATTGACCATTGTGCGCTGAGCCATTGAGAATGTCACAACACCTGCGGAGACTTCGGGCATATCCCTCGCGTGGCGCCTAAGCTCTTCAACAATGGCGTCAGCTTCCAGAGGGTTGGTTGCTGGCTTGCCCGTTTTCGACCCCGAGGGATGGTAAACGCCATTTACGCGCCTAAAGCTAAGTCCTGCACTGTCGTCATGTTCCAGAGGGGATGGTGGTAGGACAAGTCTGCTACCATAAAATTCGGCATTGCTCACCCGGATAAGAGACGGGTCGCGCGACCTATAATGCCATTCCAGAGTTTCTGCCCGCATGCCGCGCGCTTCACAAAGCGTCAAAATAGATTCTAGTTCGGTTGCCTTCGCGCCATCAAGTTCGTCAGCATATTCGTCGTCGTCCTCATTTTCATCATCAAGGTTTTGTCTTGAGAAGAAACTTGTGGGCGGCAATTGTTTTCTATCGCCGACAACCACTATTTGCTTCGTTCGAGCAAGAGCACCCAGTGCATCTTCAGGCCTAACTTGCGAGGCTTCGTCAATGATTAGGACGTCAAAGGATATTTCATCAGGCGGTAGGTATTGTGCGACTGAAAGCGGGCTCATTAACATGACGGGTTTTACACGTTGGATGGCGTCACCGGCTCGTGACATTAACTTGCGTATTGCTAAATGTCTGCGTTTTTTACCTATTTCACTCTTTATTGTGCCCATGCCTCCATAGCTCCCGCTTGGGAGGTTGGTGAGATGGCTTGCGCGAATGAGTGTTTTAACGTCATCACGTCGCTGCACTTCTAATTCACGAAACTCTCTGGCGAGAACTTTACGATCAGTATGACGAATATCAGCTAGTAATGGGTCTGAATCACAGACAGCTTTCCATTGCGCTTCTGCGCGGGCATAGCCAATCTCATTGATTGCCGCTTCCGCGCTTTGAGAACCAGACTTTACTGATGTCACAAAGCGTGATGCTCCCTTTTCTACAAGGTTGTTTCGGGCTCTAGCGAAGCGAACCCACACATCATACTCCGAATTATCATAGGAAATGCGAGACAAACTATCTCCCATTTCATTGAGATTTGTTCCTTTCATATCTCGACCAAACCGCTCAATTTCATCTAATTTCACTCTGTCTGTGAATGCCTTCAGCCGTTCTGAAACAGCCTGCACCTTATCTGAGAGGTGCTCAGACAGTTTTGACAGCGAGCGAGGGGTCATGTTGTCGTAGAAGTTAAAGCCTAAATCGAAGCCTGTTTTTGGTAAATTAGATACAAAGGTCAGTTCTTCAAGAACGTTCCGAAAGTCAGTATTCTCATCCTTCCAAACATCACCCAGGGTAGAGGTATGTTGAGGACTTTCCCGCTCTATTTTTTGACGTATGTTTTTCAGCTCAACCATTTCGTCCACTAGAGTCAAGGCCTCAGGTGCTTTCAGTTTCTCAGAAGATTTCAAAAAGGTTCGCACTTCTGCCTGTGCTCCGCGATATGCGGAACCCCACCTTTTAAAAAATGAACCCGTTCCCTGGGCGATCGGTGAACGCAGGTGAGACCAATCGGCGCTAAGTCCCGCCGCGTTAATCCGTCCTGACGCCTTGTTTTTGGCTGCCGCCCAATCGCGGCCGGTTTCGACAAATTTTTTCAGAGCATTAATATCCAGCGACGTTAACAAGCGCGCCCTCAGAGCAGATCCGCCTTTTTGATCAGGATTTGGTGCGCTCCCGAGCAAACGTAGTGTCTCAATCAAACTTTCAATTGACGTAAACGTTCTATCTTCAGATGACATGCCAATGAATTTACCGGCATCCAACGCATCTTTCTCTAGGGCAAGTAAGTCGCCTTTCAATGCATTAGATTCTGTATAAACTCTGGCCAAATCAGTGGGCTGCAGGCCGAGAGCGCCAAATCCTAGATAAGGGTGATCTGACAAACCCAATCCTGTTGAGGTCGCATTTTCAATATCAACAAGATCGGCACCAAGTTTATCTTGGTCAATGTCAGATAAATCAACGAAATCTGGTTCCTCTTTTAATGGAGCAGGGATACCTTTGCCTGAAAAACTAATGAGGCGGGATACGATCGCAAAAGGCGTTGGCAGGCGTTCAAGAGTGGGTGTGTGTAAGATATTTGAAAGTTCGTTTAATTGATTTCGCCTGTCTTTAAGGTTCTCTGGAGAAGATGGTAAATTTGGGATACTTCTACCCGCTAATAAAGTCTTTCCCAATGAGTCGATGACTTGACGTTTATTAGCCTTATTTGAATAAATTTCTAAACCTAGGTTTTCAAGACCAGCCTTGTCCAATCTGTCTTTTACGACTGAAAGCGCGGCCATTTTTTCGGCCAAGAAAAGCACACGTTTTCCGTCCTGAACCAACGCTGCGATCATATTCGCAATTGTTTGGGATTTACCTGTCCCGGGAGGCCCTTGAACCACAAGGTTTCTACCAGCTCGGACCTCTTCAATGACGATGGTTTGCGAAGCATCGGCATCGAGTATGTGTAGCAGATCACTTGGTAAAAATTTATCGTCAATTTTCTCATCATTCCCTATTAAGGGATTTGTTTGATCAAACGAACCGCCCAGCGCATCACGGACTAAGGGGTTTTCAAGTAACCCGCCCTTTGGCCAATTGTCGGGATCCAGATCCCGCAACATCGCCAGTTTTGCAAACCTAAAGCCACATAAAAGCATGCCGTCAACATCAATATCCCAATCAGGCTTTCCTGAAATGGCCTCTCGAACGTCCTGGATATAAGCTACTGGCGAAAAGCCATCCTCTCCGATTTCAATATCTGGTAAATCAATATCAAAATCTGTTTTCAATCTCGCTTTCAAACTGAGGTTTGTCGCAATCTCGTCATCTCGTGCCACGATATCAAAAGTTGAAGTCTTAGGGTTTCGAACCAAATTGACAGGCAAGAGTATTAGTGGGGCTTCTCTGTCTTTTCGCTTTTGTGTATTTCCTTTTTCCTCTTTCCATTTCAGAAAGCCCATAGCGAGATAAAGAATATTAAAGCCCATATCCTCATCGGCTGATTTTGCTTCCGCGTATAACTTCAAAAGACGTTTATGTTGCGCGTCTGGCCCTAACGGTGTTTCTAAATTGAGGTCTTCAAATCGGCTCTCATCAAAGGGCGTATCATCTTCTATTGTTTCGAAAAGCTCTTCGAATTTTTCCTCATCCTTAACTTTGTCTTTGCCTTGAGCCGCGAAAGCCATCCGCTTCCCATTCTCGCCCAATATTCGGTAGATGCTCTCGGTGCGCTCATTTATAATGTTGAGAGCGTTTATGCGGCCTTTTCTGTTTACGTGAACAAGGCGGTTACGAGTCGTTGTGTCGAGTAGTCGATCACGCGCATCTGCTAGGTAAGACCGAAGCTTATCTATGGCACGCGAGGATGTGTCTGGAGATTCACTCACGTGGAGATCTTAGAAAACAGGACCGCGTTTAACCCTGACATTCCGTATATAAAACGTCCCTCACAATATTCAGACCAAACACGCATTAATTTCCCCAATAAAGAATCTAGATTGAGTATGTGCAATTTATGGGTTTATCTCAATAGGAATTACAACCGATTTTGGTATGGAAATCGGCCAAAGACGTGTCGATGTTATTGTGTATGAAAAGCTCGTTCAAATCCTAAAGTTTGATGTCCATGAGTTTTTTACACGATCGAACTTGCTTGATTAAATTAAGAGCAGTTCCGTATCCAAGTAATACCGAAGCAAATATTTTACTCTCCACAACACGGACGCTTTTGCATATATTTCTGGCATTTCTATGATGCCAAAAGCTTCACGTAACCGCCCTTCGATTTGTGTGAACTCTTTCTTTAAGAATTCACCTGAAAAATCAGCTCGGTTTTGGTCGCTAATTCTTGCAATATATTCTCGTGCATTAGAATATTTCCTTTCAAAAGGTTCTCCAAATTCGGAATAAACTAATGACTTTCTCCGCTGGCGAGTAAATGAAACAAAATGTTTTTCGCTTGAGTTAGTAAATCGAATTTCTGATGGAAGATAAACTATCGTCGCCTCACTCATAACTCGCTGACGATTTGCGCAGTCACGTAGTCCCTCCGCATTGCGAACCTGGCTGGTCACGTAACACGCGCGTCCATTTGTAGAGATTTCCGTTTTTCTCAATTCTTCATGCTGTTTATTATTATACTTTCTATGTAAATTCATTCGATATATTGGACATTCACTATCCACGAATAATGCAGGGTGACGGCCAAGCCCATGCTTCTTTTTCGTTCCAATCAATTCCATAGGCCCGTTGGGCGACCTTTTTTCGAAGACTTCACTACGCTTTAGCTGAATATATACAGGAATACTTCCTGCAAAGAGTTCAACATCGGCGCCAATGTCAATTTCATCATGAACTGTAAAAAAATTCGCCCAAAGCCATGGAAATGGAGTTCCGCCATTTGCCCAAGCGAATCTTTGCAATTCGCTTAAAAATGCAAATCCAAAAGTCAGTTCAGAGAAATTAGGATAACCCATATTATAATTCGCTTTTATTTGGTAAAACCTAAACTTGAAGACTCAACTTACTATATCACAAAAGAAATTGATTTGTTCCATCTGCTTCAAGCTACTGACGCTCGTTTGAGCCAGTTTCGGATTACCTACAACAATCGCCAAGGCTTGTGCTCGCGAAATCGCAACGTTCAGCCTGTTTTTAGAAAACAGAAAATCAATACCGCGCGGACTATCCGCTGCATCCGAAGCGCACATAGACAGAATAACGATAGGCGCTTCTTGGCCTTGGAATTTGTCTATGCTCCCTATTTTGGCATCCTCCCCCAAGGCCGCGCGCAATAAATTGACCTGATAATTATAAGGCGCCACAAATAGAATATCGCCCCAACCAATCCGCCGCGCCTTTCCGTCAGGGTCCGGCCAATAAGAACTTCCAATAAGCTCATTGGCTATAGCTGTAATTTGAGTAACTTCTTCAGGACTCCCTTGCGTATTGCCCTCATGGACAACAGGAACAAAGCAGACACCTGATTGCTGCGTAATCAACGGCCCAACCGTCTGCACAACATGCTTATCCGTGCAAGCATCAGAAGAGAGTTTACCCTCATAGACTTGCCGTGAAATCAACTCACAGACATCAGGGTGCATGCGAAAGGTCTTTGGCAAAAACACGCCAATGTCCGCCGGAATAGTGGCTTGATCTTCAAGAAGGTAGTCTAAAATAGACATACCGCTCTCGCCGGGGTGGGTGCCTTGAATCGGTTGACCTAGCTGCATCTGATCGCCCATCAGAATGATATTTCTGCAGGACTGGCTCATACCAATCATATTGGCGACAGACACTTGCCCCGCCTCGTCTATGAACAGATAGTCGAAACTGTCTTTGACATGTTCATTACTGAAGGCCCAAGCCGTACCGCCAAAGCAGCAAGCATCCTGAGGAACAAAATCTTTAACGGCTTTAATAAATTTGACGTTATCACGTTCAAAAATTGCGTCCTCTTTATCGCCTCCCGCCTTGACAATGTTGCAATCTATATTCTCACCTTCAACATATTCAGCAACGCCCGTCATCAAGTTGATAATGGCCTTATGGCTATTGGAAGACACACCCACCCGTTTGCCTTGGCGGAGTAGCTCACCGATAATATGCTTAGCCGTATAGGTTTTCCCAGCGCCGGGCGGACCTTGAATACACAGATAGCTATTATCCAAATTCGTCGCCCCTTGAATGATCTCCGTCATAAAATCAGTATCAGCCTTGATAATGTCGCCATCAGCAGAGCCAGTTATACGAGGCCGAGACCGCGTTAAAAAATCTACAATCGCGCAAGGTTTAAAATCAGTGTCCAATAAAATTTCGATAACTGTTTTAATCGCCGCTGGAATAGGTTTAGGCCCAACAAATTGGTCGGGGAGAATATTCAGCCTATTCGGCAAAGCTTCTTTATAGGAAAAGGATATGAGTCCCGCGTCAGGGTCATATTCCTCTTTCTCAATTTTCATTCCGTCTTCACCGAGTACATAAAATGTCTTACCAGAGCCTTTGAAGGGCTGATCCGTATCGTAAGAGTATTCATAGATGTAATTGCGTGACCGTGACGTTCGAAGATACGGTTCAGTTGAGGTACGTATAAGCCCTGCAAGACAGTCCATGTCATCAAAGAACTCAAGCTCCGTCCATCCTAGCCGCTCAAAGAGACGCCACCATGTTGGCTTATTTTCCCGCTTATGAAACTCTAACGACCACGCTAAAACCTCTAACAGCGCCGCGCGTTTCACATCAGCTTCCGCTTCAGACGCTTCCAATAGACGGTCTCGCAATTGGGTGATTTCAGTCACCTCATCGGGCATCTCTTTCTCGCCAACGCCATCAGGCACGAGATAGGATATACCATGTTGAACTTGCTCGGCTCGCAGCCAAACGGTCAATTCCTGTGTGCTATCGCAGTCATCAATATTATAATCCCGAATAGAGTTGAGAACCTTCGAGGTTTCCCACGTCAGGCCATCGGGGTCTTCACGCCAGTTCTCATATACAACGATACTTTCGCCGCCTGAGGCCACATCGGTCTCTCGGGCTGGACGGTAAATATGCTCTACATTTTTGATGGAGTATCGCGGCTCGCCAATCATAATGCCGTGGCGCACGACATTATAAAGGTCGACAAAGACATTATTGCGCAGAAGGTTATCTACCTTCTCCTCACACACGCCGTAGCGCCCCATCAGCTTGCGTATGGCGGCAATTTCGTAATTGGCATAATGATAGACATGCATAGTGGGGTCTTCGAGCCATAAGCCGTAAATCCAATCGATAAACTCGACGAATATTGTTTTCTCTTGTTTGGAATCATGCGCCCAAAACTCTTTGAACTGCTTGGCCCCGCTCTTATCAAAGTAAGTATTACCCCAGAGATATTCGAGCCCGCCCTCAATATGCGGATAGCCCTCAATATCAAAGAAGACATCATTCCCGCTATGGGGCGGAAGTATAGCCAGACCGCGCTGTGCGCCCGCTTCATGCGGTAGAATAATATAGTCTGGCTTTTCCTTACCCCTCGACGCAATTTGCAATTTGGCCTGCGCTTTAGCCCGCGCAAATACATCGCCGCTCATATTAGGAATACTCTTAAGCGCGCTATCTGCCAAAGTCTGCATTGTCAAAATGCCCGCTTTCTCCAAGTTCTTGACTTGGGAACGAGACACATTGGCGACAAGCGAGAGATGATCGAGCTCAACAAGCTGCCCATGGGCCAGATCACTCCAACGGCCATAGCTCTTACTCACATTTGGGTCCGGCAAACCTTGCGGTGGCTCCGCATGAAACGCCAGAAATGCTGATTTTAGATTTTGATAATAGGCAAAGTAATTATCGACATTCAGCCTCGCCTCCGTCTCATCGCCTAAGACGAAAACCATCTGCTTGGGTCTTACGCCCTGAATGGCCTCAAGCATTTCAATATAGCTGCAAAGTTGAACCGCAAAGTAAGGTTTCAGTTTTTTGGAGAGCTTCGTGTCCCATACCTCGTAGTGATAATCACCAAAATTAGAGGCCCCAGGCACGCGAACAAGATAATCCGTAAACCCGCTAAATTCACTCAAAGACAGATAGCCTTGGGTAATAACCTCTTGCCCCGCCTTCATGGCCTCCAAGGTCGCGTCAAAGGTCTGCTGAGGCGTCGCCCGCTTAGTCTCCAACACATCCTTGCCCAGACCCTTAAGACGCTCAGTAAACGCATGCTCATGCGCATAGCCCTTTTTTTGCAGGCTCGCGAGAACCACGTCTTGGGTATCCATCAATTCAGCAATTGAGGCGTCTTCAAGTTTTAGCCGCTCCATCGCAGACGCGTATTCTGACTCCATGAAGGTAATCAGGTCTGATGGTGAGAAAGTCAATTTACCAGTTATATTGTACATTGGCGACCTATCACCTTACACTTTAACACTAACAGTAATTCTTTTTCCTATTGTAGTTGAGAGACTATGCAAATTCATTCTCTCAAACCTCACCCAAAAGATCATCAAAATACTCACTGACAGGAGATACACCTGAAAGCAGTAAATTTTCGCGAGAGCGAGTAGCGGCCACGTAAAGCAGTTGACGTTCTGTCTGCCATATTTCGTCCAAATCGTCTTGCGTTTCCGCCCCCTCAACACGTCTTTCGAGTGGTACAATTTCAGCATCACAAGCCATCACAGCAACAGCACGGAACTCTAAACCTTTAGCTAATTGCATGACGCCTACAGAAAGCAAACCAACCTGAGGCCGCGCCTGCCCAAGCAAGGCTTGTACAGATAAACCGAGTTTATCGGCCACCGCCTGTGCTCGAGTAAGTTGGTCCTGCGACCTGACAATAATTCCGATTTCTTCAGGCGTTATACCTTCATCCAACCGAGCCTGAACCCAAACCGAAACTTTTTCGGTTTCTTCAGATTGGTCCTTGCAAGAGATAGCTTCTGGGATAGGCCCGTTGAAGACGCTTATGGTTCCACGTCGGTCTTCAACAAGCCCATCTAGGTCTGATAATTTTTCAGGTAACAGCCTATCCAAACATTCTCGAATTTGATGTGATGTTCGATAATTTACCTTGAGCGTGCCTGATCGCCCCCGCACGTCAATTCCCAGAGCTTTCCAAGAAAAAGGGAGTTTAAAAATACGTTGGCCCAAATCCCCAGCGAAGAAGAGACGATTGAGTCCCTCAGGCGCAAGGGCAGAAAGAAAGCGAAGTTCAGGTACGCCAAGATCTTGCGCTTCATCGACAACAATATGACTGAATGGTTTTCTTTCACGCTTTTTATATAAGTCCTCAATCCATGCAAAAAGTTGCGCCTCTGTCAATTCATGGCGCGCTTTCATACCTTCACGTAAAGTTTGGAACCAAGGCCAAATCAGCTCGCGACGACTCTGTCCAATCCGCGAGCGGCGACCAGTACGTTTTAAATCACGATAGTCTTCCAGACTCTCTACGCGCCAAGGGTCGATAACATCTTCAAATTCGTTGGTTAGGAATGTTGGATTATCATCCGGTGCGATCTTAGTCAGACGACGTATAATAGCATCACGACCAACCATACGTGGTCGGTTTCCAGTCTCTAATTCAAACAACTCTTTAGCCAGGCTCAGAAAGCTAGAAACCTTAACGCGGGGTACAATAGCTTCTCCGCCATTTAATATACCGAGCTTTTCTTTAAGCGCTCCAGACAAGGGATCTGAAAATGTTGTGAGCAAAACATTGGCGCCCTCACCATGCGACAATCGAAGCGCACGATGTAACGCAACGACAGTCTTCCCTGTCCCCGCTGAACCTGCAACGCGTGCCGGGCCCTTATAATCTGCTTCACAGAATTGACGTTGCGATGGATGCAAGAACACGGTCCAACGGTCCCATGGGAATTCCAAAGCAGCTTCCAATTCGTCGCGATGTTCGACCATGCGGAACCGTTGTGCTTCGATCGCTTCGGCAGGTGCGGGTGCCGCTGGCGTTCCGCCTGCAAGGAAAACTCTGACAGCTTCAGCAGCCTCTCCCGGCAGATGGTCTGCGGCCTGCATAGCGTCAGCCATAGAACTGACCATCAGAAGTTCTGCCCAGTCTTGCGGCACGCCGTAATCTAGCAGTGTGTCGGCACCAATGTCTGCGAGAGGAAAGACGACGGGCTCGGCAGATTTAGGCGTTGAGGCCGCTTCAACGAATAGGTCAGCGGGTTGCGTTATATCGACCTCCGCCATAACTTCGCGGACACGCTCTACGACTTGAACAATTTGAAGCGCTCCCGTTTTTGGGTGCCGTTCAAATACACGGCGCTCTGCCCAAGCGTAAGCGTCGTCATGGTGGTCCACGTAGCAGAGCGTCAAACGGTCGGCGGACTTATGAACAATCAGGCGAATATCTCGATTGGCCCGCACCGACCAAAAGTCTTTCTCTTTTGACGCCGTAATGCGGTGAAATGATTTCCCTTTCCCAGTAGGGTCGGTCTGCAACTCAAACGCCGTCAACTTCGCTGCCTTTTGCGACTGATTGTCGAGTTTAATTAGAGCCGCGAGGAACGTGTCCGAAAGGTAAGTGTTCATCCCAATCCTTCCAAAAGCACTCCAGCCGAAACAAGAGTAGTTGCACCTAAATGAAGTTTGCAGAAATCGATAGCTGATTTTTTCAGCCATAGCGTTTCATACTTAGGGGTATCATCTTGAAGCACTACGGCACCAGAAGACAACATGTCTCGACCACAACCGTTTTCAATAATCATTTCAACTCCATCGACGTAAAAACGCCTTGGAATTACAGCGCCCTCTTCAAGCAGTATTTCATTAGACATCGCAGATGCGACTAGAGCGCCTGACATACGTTCTGAAAAATTGAAACTGTTACGATTTCGAAAAAGCCTGTCGATTTTGTATCGGCCGCTTGTTGGCTTTATTGGTACAGAGCGAACCTTCACCAGCTCTGCAAAAAAAGCATTTGCTGTATTTCTATCATCTGAACTTGTATTCGTCCCAGCCAAAGTTTCTCGCTGTTTAGCCTTACTTTCTGCGGAGAGATTTAACGTGCCTTCGCCTCCGTCGGTCTGGTTCGTTAAAGGCCCTTTCCCGAGATCATACCGACCTATGGAGCGGATGAGTTCTATCTCTCTCTTGATAGCCCCCTCATGCGTAGCATGTTTCTCAATCCAATAACCTAATTGCCCGTTGGCTTTCTTGATTTTCCGAATGACATTTAGCTTATGCGTTTTCTCTATTGTGTTTAGCGCGTCTCGAAGGTGACAGAAAACACGTAACCCTTGTCCTTTACCTGCATAAAACGGAATACCATTCTGACGACATAGTAAGTATGTATAATGCTCTTTGTAGCTTACTAAATATCCGCGCAGACTTACCCCATCAATTAATTCTTTAGCTGGAATTGCGTGGCGCATATATGGCGATACAAAACTATTCATTAGTCGAGCTTTAGCGTTCGCCAGTTATCGGTTGGGGATATATTCCATTCTATCTTTCTTTTGTCCCGCTTTCGCAATGGGTGTTCCCACTTATCTCCACAGTAATCGAGTCCAGCGGAGTCCCCCGGCTTTTTATTCAGTAAAGGATACCCCTTGCTAACGCATGTGATCCTATCTGCAAATGCCTCCAGAAGATCATACTCAATCTGCATATGCAGATTGTTCTTGCTGTAATGATCCGAAGCAGGGTCTAAAATTTGAATGTCAAATTCAGCACCCGATAGACTTTGCATAAAGTCAAATAGCTTACGTTCAAAATGTCCTTTTAGGCGGCTAACTACGTTACCCCTGCCAATGTAAATTACTTGAGAGGTTGTTTCACCTTCATCCTCACAATCGGAATTTCGATATTGAACAGAGAATGGCGCAGACAAACGTATTACGTAAACGCCGTATGATACTTCCGATAGTTCGTAATCTGCCAGCTCTTCAAAAGCGTCTTCAATATTACGGATGACGTAGCGCACACTCTTTTTACGGAGTTCTTTTTGAGTGTCCTCAGAATATTGATCGAACATTGCGAGGTCGAAACCTGCCTCCCGGGCAGCAGTAGCTAGACTCTGGTTCTTCACCCATACCCACTCGTTCTCAAATGTTTTGTCTCGTTTGGCCATTTAACTATTTCTCCTAAACACTCATAACCCGCATCACTTCGTCGCCAAAGTGATTGATGACTTTTACCGCAATTCTGCCTGTCTTGGGTCTCTCGAACGGTCGGCTTACGTTTCTGTAGAGCGTGCTCCAAGCTTCTTGGTCAATCTCGGCTTTGAGCGCGGTTTTCAGGCTCTTATAGGGATCGCTACTGCCACCGCCGAGGAAATAGGCGTGACGGACGAAGAAGCTTTCTTCGTCATAATCTGTGTCAATAAACCACGCGGCAATGTCTTTAAGCTCGTTGGAGCGGATTTCACCTGTGCGAGGGACGAAGACATCCATACCGCGCAATTCCACCGTCAAACGTCCATCAGGGCCAACAATAGGGTCTGCAATATCAGGCTCGCCAATAATGAGGAAGAGGTTGCCTGTACCCGTGTTCTTCAAATCCTCGGCCATATGCAGATCGGGATTCATTTTGGCTTTTAGAATCCGCAACGGCCCAAGCTTGTTCAAATCCGACGCGTGAGCGTCAAATGCAAAAGCGCAGGAAAGCAGCATATCATAGCCAGCCTCATGCGCTTCGCGGGCGGCGGCGGCTATGTCGGCGCGGCGTAGGCTTCCATATTCCGGGCCGATTTGAATGCCGACACGGCGCTGCACTTCTTCATCGCTTTCGCTCATTTCGATAAAGACGCCTTCGGCATGAAGGTTCGTGCCGTTCCAATTCACGACATCGACAAAATCAATACGCTCATCTTTGTTACCTTGCTGCGCGCCGTGGGTGCGTAGGTTCTCTAGAATGACATTCACGTAGTCCACATCATCGACCAGCGGGCTTTCGCGGCGGGCGCGCTGTGTCGGGTTGAGGCCTTCAAGAATCTCATCCTCTTTATCATCCAGCGGGACAATACGATGCGGCGACAGGCTCTCAACCGTGAACGGCCCCGCAACGCGGACTTTGGTTTTGTCCTCTATCGGGCGATCATAAAGCATTTCCACATCTGCGGCGCGGGTAATGGACTCATCAATTTTGGTTTGGCGGGCAATGCGTTGATCCCAGAAGTCTTTGTGCAAATCCGCAGGCCATCCGTCAGGACACTCACGCGGAATTTCCCATTCCTGAATGTCTGGGCCAACCTCGACATCGTAATTTTGCTGCTCTCGATAAGCGGCAAGCCAATCCGCAGGGAGCTTCGCCGTCATAGCTTCGCGTATAGGTTTCAGCGTTTCTTCTGCGCTCTCCCAAATAATATCAATTTCGGCATTATTAGCGATAGATTTTAAAGTGATATGCGGCGCGCGCTCATAGACAAAGCCTTGGCGAATATCGCCATGGGTTTTGACCTCGGGCAGAGGCTTACCCGTCAATTTCATTTCCGCCGCGCGGCCCTCCGAACTGTCCGCCAAATGATAATAAGGATAACGTGCGCTCATAATCCGTGTCCGCGCCAGCGCTAGCGCCACACGCGACGTATCAATCGTAACCCAACGTCGTCCCCATTGCTCGGCAACTGTTGCGGTCGTGCCAGAGCCACAAGTCGGGTCAAGCACGAGGTCGCCGGGGTCAGTGGCCATCAAGAGACATCTCTCAACCACTTTAGCGCCAGTTTGAACGACATAAAAACGCTGATCAGAAAACCCTGTTGAAAGTACATCGTCCCAGTTATTCGTAATTGGGTATACTCCAAAGTCAGACAAATGTCGGCGATACATTAGGCTTTTGCCTATGCCTTTCAGGCGGTGTGCTCGCTTTGCTTTCTGCATCCCGCTAACTGAGGTTTTCCACCCGCCCTTCCCAAAATGAAAACTTTTTCCTTCCAAAGGTTGCAGGAATTGAGTGCTCTGACTGCCAGATTGGCCTTTCATGTCTGACGCAGCAAACACAGATGCACCTTTAGGTACTTCTCTGGTTGCAATTCTAATGTCGTCCATTTCGTTTGTTAAAGCAAAAACGTACTGGGTTGTTCCAGCTTGACCCAAGACTTTGTCTTTAAGAATGTTTCTAAATTTAAGACTGCTGTGATTTTTAGAAAACCATAGTATAAAATCTGAAGTTGTCGGTAAGTAGCGCGCAGTTGCACTCGTCGTTTTGATGAATGATATTTGACTTATGAAGTTCTCTTCACCAAAGACCTCATCCATTAACGCCCGAACACGATGCACATTCTCGTCGCCAATTTGTATAAAAATGCTTCCACTGTCTGTTAGTAAGTCTCTAGCCAAAGTCATCCTATCGCGCAAATAGGTGAGATAAGAATGGATGCCGTCTTTCCATGTATCGCGAAAGGCTTTCATCTGTTCGGGTTCGCGGGTGGCGCTGTCGAGTTTGCCATCTTTAACGTTCCGCGACATTGTACTCACCTGCCAATTGGAATTAAATTTAATCCCATAAGGTGGATCGAAATATATACATTGCACCTTACCGCGTAGGCGTTCTCGTTCAGCGAGACTCGCCATGACTTGTAAACTATCCCCGAGGATTAAACGGTTAGCCCAATCGACATCATGTTGGTAAAATTCTGTCGTGGCTTCAGGATCGAGCGGCGTAAAGCTCTCGGCGAATAAATCCGGCGGCGCTTCGCCTGCGTCAACGGCTTTGGCGTCCTTACGTTCCGACGTCGCGCGTTTTAGCTCGGCGATAATCGCCTGCGGATGGATTTTTTCCTGCACATAAATTGGCGGAATATTGACGACAAGGTCAGACCAATCCTGCGTATCTTTCCCGCGCCACGTTAGCTGGGCATGGCCAAGCTCCACTCGGCCCGTTTTAATCAGTTGATCTATTTGCGCATCTGTGAGTTTCAGCTCTGCCCCATCCCAAATAATCTGTGGGTCGAAATCTTTCTCGCGTTCACGCGTAACCCCTTCCGCCAAAGGATAAGCCCGCTTGTAGCTAGTGGGCTTCATAGGCGCAGTAGCCTCCATAGCCTCCGCAATCCCAGACAGCTCCGCCGTCGGCGTATTCAGCCGCGAATTCTCATGATCATAAGCATCAATGCCCTTAGGGCTCTTAGGTTTTTTCGCCATTACTGCGCTACCTCTAAACAAAAAATCTGGTTAGTCATTCCCATGTTTCCTTTTTCAGAGCGCTGACAATTTCAGATAGGCTTGGCTGCTCTGATGATTTTTCGAAAAGCGTCTGAAGTTTGCCGTCTTTTCCGTCCAAGGCGAAATAACGATGCCCCTGAATGCCCCCCAGAGATGTCTTTTCGTATTCCGTCTCTTCAAAACCATGGGTTAAATAATATCGGCTAGGTCTTTCCCCCAAGTCTGAGTAGGGAGAGTTTTGGATTAAGTTGATTATTCGCTGCTTATCATCCGCGTTAATATCATGGCACTGCGCCTGCCAAGGTAATTCAATTTGCTCATGAATGACGAGTTCATTATTCTGCACTTCAGCTATGATGACAGCATAAACTTCACCAATCAAACGCACAGCTTTCTTATCATAACATCCCAAATATTTGGACATGACTTTCGACCTATAAGGTTGGTCATGATAAATTCCAAAGTCACGATTTGAGTCAAGGCTGTCGCCGCAGGGATTAATAAGCATTCGGTTTTGAGACGGAGGAAGTTGCCCATTATCCGAAAGGTATACTCGAAAATCACCCAATATTGCATTTAGGTCTTCATGGAACTCGGGGACGGTATTTTCAAAATAAGCCACGATCTCCTCAAATGTTCGACTAATAAATGAAACGTTCAACTTTTTACAAATAGCGTTCGCTTCATTTTTCAAGTCAAAAGATAATGGACTCGGGGTAAGTCCGAGCAGAACACGGCGGTCTGATTTAGCCTCTGTCTTCATCCCTTCGGCATGTCGCCGGAGTTGGTCCGTATCCAAGCTGTCACCATGTGTGATTTTGGTTTCTATATTTATCTCAATCGGGGTTTGTCGAATTACAGCATCAACAACACTTTTGCCGCAGGGTTTTGAGTCCTGATTGGCAAATATAGGCCCTACAGCAATATCCTGCCCCGCTATATCTTTTAAAAACGCCTCGAAGATATCAGGGGTATTTCTATGGATGTGAGACAACAATAAAAGCACAGCGTTTGTGACCGTGTTCTCACTCTGCTTATAGGGCGAAAAATAGCTGACTGTTCTCATTTTGGTTTGCTTCCAGAAATTCCTTCAATCATCTCATTCACCATCGCTTCCAATTCCGTTTCCATCATCCACACGTCTTTGAACTCATGATAGGCCCAGCGTCCAAAGCGGCCATCAGCATTGACAGATGGCACCCAAAGAGTTTGCGCGGCTTCGGCTTTGATTGCGGCGTCATCATCGCGCTTGCCTTTAACCTCGACAATCAGGTTCAATGGTTCCTCAGTGCCGACATCCAACTGCACAAGGAAGTCGGGGATATAGTCGTGTGAGGCCGTGCCTTTTTTATAAGGGATGGTGAAACCGACACCTTGGTTTTTTACATAGGATATTACCTTGTGATGCTTTTGTAGCGTCATGCCCATTGTCTTTTCCCAGCCGCTATCCAGCACAATATTATTGACCTGACATTTAGGGGTTCCGAGTCCCATATCGGTCGTCACAACAGGTTTCGTGGTAGGGAAACCGACAAACCGCGTAGAGCCAGTGCGGTTAATGGGATCAATAACAGCCCGAACAATTGGCGTGACTTCGCCATCTTCTGAGCGTCTTTGATTGGCGCGCTCAATCGCAGCGTGGATTTTTTCAATTGCGCGATTGGCTAGGGATTGGATTTCCAACATACCTGCAAACGTGCCGTCACCGCAGGTAAGATAGTCGTCCAACCATTTACGCACCACGGGGCGCACACGATTGAATAATCGCATATCGAAACTGCCATCGTCATTCGGATACTTGGCACGAACAAGTTCCCCAGCAAGTTTCAATATAAGGGATGAAGGCCGAGTCAGAGTATAGTCGCGTTCATTTGGGCGAATAACTGTTGTCTCGCCAACAACACCAGCCAGTACCGTTTCAGTTGGCCCAACCATTTCGCGGGTTATGGTGAGGCGGGAGTCTTCAACAAAGTCGGCTTCAACCCGAGTAGGTGGCAGTTCTGTTCTGTAACCGACAACACGCGGGAACGTAATTTCGCAATTATCCCGCTCACGCATAGATCTAATTTGAATGGGTTTCTTTGGCGGCGAGATTGTCGATGCTGTTGGTTCGCCAATAAAATCAAATGGTATGCCTAAAATATCTGCATATTCCGGATTGAATTTACCATCCTCGTTCAGGTCGTAGCTGACACGGCGCAGACCTCGACCCATGACTTGTTCACTGATGAGCTGTGAACCGAATGCACGCAAACCAAAGACATGCGTAACTGTATTTGCATCCCAGCCTTCCGTCAGCATCGAGACACTGACAACACAGCGTATGCTTTCGCCTAGTCGGCCTTTTTGGCCAACCGTGTTCATCACTTCTCGCAAGAGTGTTTCATCATCGATTGATTTATTCGGGAATTCAAGCCGGAACTGCTCAATTTCACCCTCCATCTCTTTTCGGAAGTTCGGTTTGATAGCATCAGGGTTATCGAATTGCGCGCTGTCGATCAGGAAGGTTTTGGGACGAGATAGACGATTGTCATGTTCGTCAAAGTTAGAGAACATTGGCAGGTTTGCGGGAAAAGCTTCTCCGCGAAGCTCAGGGGTTTCCTCGCGCTCCCAGCCAGCAATCCAATCATGGACCATTTGCGAACTGGCTGTGTTGTTGCACACCACAATAAAAACGGGAGGGACATCTAGGCCTGCGCGATCCCAGCGATCCGAAGTCTGCACGTAATGGTCATAGAGAGCCTTTAGGCCTGTTTGCACAAGCTCCGGTAAGTCCGCTGGGTCAGCGCCGCCGCCGCCAGCTTTTCGACCCTTCTTCGGCATCTTCTTACCGATGTGCTCCCATAAATTTCCGAGGATAGGCTTGCCGTCCATAGTCGGATGATTGTCTAGAATAGGAACGCGCGGCAGCTTAACAATACCGCACTCAATAGCTTCGATGAGCGGGAAGTCTGAAACCGCCCAGGGGAATAGGAAACCCTCAGGGTAGCCTGAGCCTTTGAGAAAATACGGAGTGGCTGAAAGGTCAATAACGCCCGGAATAGATTTAGATGTTATCTTCCCTTTTGCTGGCTGCCCTAAGAGGCCCATGTGTCTTTGAACCGCGGCAATGCCTTTAATCCACACTCGTGCGGCATCGTTGTTCTCTCGGCCTTCCGCATCCTTTTTTTCTTTGGACGCTGGATTTTCGCGGTAACAATGGTGCGCTTCATCATTGATGACCAAAATTTGCTTCATTCCGACTAGCTCTGGCATAGCGCGCCGTAGCATTTCACCTTCGGTTTCGAGCGTGTCGATTTCTTCCTTACGCCATCCCGCAATTGCGGCCTTGTTACCTTTGGAGAGTTTGATTTTATTGCGCCGCTGGAAGGCATGATAATTTGTAATCGCAATTTTTGCGCGTTGCATATCGGCCATCATGTCTCGAGGCACAATGTTGCGGTCGATGTAATAACTATCAGCGCCTTCGGGTTCGAGAACCCGTAAGCGATCTTTAATCGTTATGCCGGGCGCGATAACTAAGAATGATCGCGTGAAAAACTTAGAGCCCGGATTGCGAACAGCGTTCAGTGTCTGCCACGTCATGAGCATAGCCATAACGGTTGTCTTACCCGCCCCTGTTGCAAGCTTAAATGCCAGCCTCAGAATTTCGGGGTTTGCATCCCTATTGCCGTCTCTCACTCCCGCGAGCGCATAGGCATATTTCTTATCTTTTCTGGCCACCTCATAAAGCCAGATGGCGGTCTCAACAGCTTCCATCTGGCAGAAAAATGGACGTATTCCCTGCATGGGATCAAGAGCGCGCCAATACTTCAATAATTTCTCTGTCGTAGGCGTTACAGACCACTGTTTAGGTGAGGGTAAATTGCGCCAAGCTTCAACATCTTTTCTAATGCGATTTATGAGGGCGTGAGTTTCTTCACTTGTTTTGAAAAGGTCACCAGATTTTAGCTTAGCTGATTTTCCACTTTTTGGAACAGCTGGAGTTGCTAAGTTGGATAAACGTCTACCCTGTTTTACCTTCCCCCATTCAGGCGAGTTTTTATCCACCGAAAGTATATGATGTTGTGCAGGTGGCGTATAAGGAGAATTGAGAATCGGGTTCTCCATGAACCTCTTTTCACCTGTCATGTATCACCTTAAAGATTCTTTCCCAATATATAAGTATGCATAAATAGATTCATACAAGTTGCAACGAATCGTTGCGAAATAAATAGTTCTTTATTTTAGATAATTGCTTCCATTACACTTCAACTGACCGCAGTTATGAATTAGCTTCTTCGGAGCGCAATTACGGTTCTCGGTTTCAAATGGGGTCAGTGCCTTCATCCAAGATTTTCAAATATTCAGAATAAGCGAATATGCGCCCCCGTTCTTTTCCTGTTATCTCGTGGACGACCCTAAGATCAATCAGATTGCCGAGGGCTTTTGTTGCTGTAGGGGCCGTTGTTTTACAAAGCTCCATAACGAGGGAAATGGTGACGATTGGCCTCTGGCGCATGACTCCATGAACTTTATGCGCCATGGTCGCAGCGCGTTTTAGTTTCGCTATTCTCTTCGTATCATCTTCGAATATTTTTGTAATACGCCGCGCAGCGCCATTGGCTTGCTCGGCTACTTCTTTGACACCGGTTAAAAAGAACTCCAACCAGACTTCCCAGCGCCCATGATCTCTGACCTCATTGAGAAGCTGATAGTAAATCGTGCGATGTGTTTTAAGAAAGAGACTTAGATATAAAAGCGGTTCCTCCAATATGCCTTCCGAGCATAAATAGAGCGTAATGATGAGGCGCCCTAACCGGCCATTGCCATCAAGAAACGGATGGATGGTTTCAAATTGCAGGTGAGCAATGCCAGCTTTAACTATCGCCGGAAGATCATCATCTGCGTGCAGGAAACTTTCCAAATCCGTCATCAGGTCAAGAACTGAGCCAGGAGGCGGCGGGACGAAGATTGCGTTGCCAGGGCGCGTGCCGCCAATCCAGTTTTGAGACTGCCGAAACTCTCCCGGTAGTTTCGTGCTGCCACGACCCGTTGATAATAGAATGCCGTGCATCTCTCGCATCAAGCGCATGGAAAGCGGAAAGCCGCCTGCAAGCCGTTTGAGTCCATGATCAAGCGCAGCGACATATGTTGAAACCTCTTCAACATCGTCGATAGGCGCACCTGGCGCCTGTTCGTTTTCATAAAGGAGAAGGTCAGAAAGGCTGGATTGCGTGCCTTCAATTTGAGACGATAACAGCGCTTCTTTGCGAACATACATATATAAAAACAGAGATGTATCAGGCGCGACAGACCGAACGCCGTCCAAACGGCCCAGCGCGAGCATTGCGTCACTCACAAGGTTGGAAAGCGACTGCATATCAATCGGCGGTACGGGCGGTAGGTTAGACGGGACATACGCCTTCACAGACTCGCCAACCATCGTCGTTGTGATATACGTTCCTATTCGAGGTGTGAGGTCTATATCTGACACGCAATTATATCCTTTAATAACGATTCTTGCTATTAAAGGATAATACACTAAACTTTATTAGTGTCACGCCTTATTAAAGGATTCGAGATTTTGATTGAACGATGGCACCCATTTAGAATCAAGTTATAGAGACAACATAAAGATGGTAGTTTGTGAACCAAATCGTGGTATTTCTTGTGTACCACGGCGACGCCAAAACTCTCTTAAACCGTTGATTTAATTAAATAATTATTTTTAGTTTGACGCCGTGTGGGGGCACCATTTTCCTAACATAGCAAGTTGCGTAAGCCTCTGAAAAGTCTCGGAAAATCCCTTTTCCTTGTACTTTCCACACGGTAACTCGCGCGATTTGCCTCACTTCTTGCCTTACAAAAGGCTACACAGGAGATGGCAGGATGAAGGCGATTAGACGACCCGACCAATACCTACGGCTACGCGGCGATATATGGCGTTATGTGCGGCGTGTGCCCAAGGCCGTCAGCCACATAGACGACCGCACATTGATATATCGTTCCCTCGATACGGATAGCCGCAAGGTTGCCCGTCAGCGGCGGGATATTTGCGCCGATGCGGACGAACAACGCTGGCACGAGATAGTGCCGAGCCGTTTCCAATCTATTCCAAGAGAAGTCAGCTATCGAGATGTAAGCCAACATGCCAGCTCGCTTGGGTTCAATTACGAGCCAATGGATAGCTTGATTTCGCGAGATACGGTCACGGATTTGTTGCACCGCTTGCAAGCTATAGCGCCATTACAAGACGCGCCGCAGCCCAAGGAAGCACAAGACGCGGAAGCCTTGTTAGGCGTTGCTAAGACACCCTCCGCGACCATCATGGAGGCTATGGATTTATACTTATCCGAGATCGTCGCCGACGAACTGGCCAGTAAATCACCAGAGCAAGTGAAGAACTTTTCCAAAATCAAACGCCGTGCCGTGGCTAACTTCGTCAATATAAACGGCGATATTGATATGCGAGACATTACCCGCGAACATGCCCACGCCGTGCGCAAATTCTGGCATGAGCGCATCCATCCAAAAGACGATTCAAAGCCCATGAGCGGGAGCAGCGGCAACAAAGACTTGGGCAGTTTGCGTAAACTCTACCGCCGATACTTCGAGCATAAAGGCGAAGAAGAGCGCGAAAACCCGTTCCGCAATATGCGGTTTAAGGACAAAATACTCACGAAGGTCATGCCCTTTAAGGACGATTGGGTTAGGTCTCGCATACTTGCGCCAGATGTATTTGAGGGTCTAAATCGGCAAGGCGCGTTGCTTTGTATGGCGCTGATAGAGACAGGATGCAGGCCGAGCGAGCTGGCCAATATCAAACCAGAGAACATCAGGCTGGACGCCGAGGTTCCACATATCCGCATCCGCCCAACGAAAGACCGAGAGCTAAAATCAGGCGCATCTGTGCGAGATATTCCGCTGGTCGGCGTTGCCTTGGAAGCTATGCGGCAGTCTCCAAACGGCTTTCCGCACTATCGAGACCGTAGCTATTTGTTGAGCGCGTCACTTACCAAAGCGTTCAAGGCGAGAGGGCTGTTCCCCACAAAACAGCACCGCATATACAGTTTTCGGCACAGCTTTGAGAGCCGAATGTTGGAGGCTGGATTAGACTTTGGATTGCGCTGTACCCTCATGGGACATCGTAACCCGCGCCCTGAATATGGGGATGGAGGGTCACTCGCCTACCGCCGAGATGAACTCTTGAAAATAGCCCACCCCGTCAGCGACGAGTTATTACAGAGCTATCCTTTCAAAGGCTGAATTTATCGGCTTATGCGGTTTTGTCTGCGTCGGATAGGAGTGAGGCAAGCAACGCCTCGCGGTTATCAAGCGCGTCATACTCCTGTTTAAGGCGTTCCAAAACAGGCCAATATTTAGGGCCGTAACGTTGAACAAGCTGCGCTGCGATAGTCATGCCGTGTTTAATATCGGCGCGAGACGGCGTTTCCTTTCGGACGTTTGACGATATGTTTGAGGCATTATCCACACAGTAATTATAACCCATCCACAACAAATTTTACGAAGAAAAGAGTTGGATAATTGAAGGATAGCGGGTCGAAATGTGCACTAAATGCTGATTTTAACACTTAACTCAGTCTCTTACTTGAGGCGATTTTAGGACACTCAATCAAAGCTTATATTTAAGGTGTCCCAAAGATGGGTCTACATTATGCGCTGGCGGACATCGCGTCGTTTTTGCCGTGAATTCAATTTCGTGGAACAGAGAAGAATAGTTAGTTCCGTTAAAACTAGCACTAGACAAATACCCGTCGCCGTGGGACTCCGCGCCAAATTTCTCCAATGCCTGGAACAACTCTATTTCCGAATGCACGTCATAAACACATCCCATAACTAGTTTAGACTTAGCATCCACAATCGCTGCAAATCCAGGCAACCCGACCCATTTGGAAAAAACTGGAACAATGTCACGATCAAACGCCTCGTGTGCGCCTTTCTCCCATTTAGCAGCGGTTGATGTGTTGATATGAACGATCTCAACCGGATTAGTTGTGAGTTTTGCAATTACTGTAGACAGCTTACGCTCTAAAGAGAGCGAGCTTTCGTCGGCTGAATTAATAAAAAGCACCGCGTAAACGTCAGGTGACGAAGAACCGTAACTTGATGAAATGTTCTTACTGGAATTGGCCGTCGTTGAGCATCCTGCTAAAAGATAAATGAGAGGTAATCCAAAAAGCGACTTCAACCACTGCATAGTTCTCTCCTGCTACTTCTCAGTGAAGGTAGCATAGATTTTTCAAATTGTAAACTTTAGTCAACTTTTGCATTCCTCGGAGTTTTCCGAGCGCACTAAGGTTTATGGAAGCAGAATTTTTGCAATTAGACACATAGAAGGTTTTAAGGGTTCGCTCGATCCACATATCAGAAATGGACCAGGTTCCTGCTTTGGACGAAAACCGCCAGTCAGCAAACACTGCCAGCGGCCGCTTGAATCCGCAGGCGTTTTAAGCCTCCGATACAAAGTAGAGCATTTCATCTAAAGTCCTTCCCCGCTTTGCGGCGAGTCCAACGCCCCTGTCTCCGCTCGTGTGGGGCGGCTCCGGCAGGCGCGTCGGACGGCTTTGTTTTGAGAGAGCGTAATTAATTAGATAGGATTGGTGATTGAGGAGAGGTTAGGAAAGAAAAGAGCTTTAGCAAGATAAAGCGAACCGCCCTTTTGGGGGCACTTCGACGCTAAAGCTCTGTTTTTGCTACGCGAGTCGGGGTGTCACCATTTTGGCAACTCGTGTGTCATGCCTCCAAAGTAGCTCTATCCCGCTACTACCTAGAAACTCCCCGTTCCCTATAATTTCTAAACGGCTTCCTTCGAGACAAACACGCTTGTTTTGCCCGATTATGGGCGAATGACGCATGAAGATGATTTCCGCTTAAAAGCTAAGGCTCTCAAATCTAGCCGCCGAGGTTCCGAGGTGAGTATCCCCGCAAATTATAAGGGGTTTTTCCAAGAGGCTCGCATTGCGCTCGTGAGAGGCAAGGCCGTCTCAGGACGGCGCACACTAACAAAACCCGCCTCGCCGCGCACAGGCCGTTTTAATGCCAGAGGCAGAGGCCGTGCAGCATTGGAGAGAGGCATTGGGCCGAAACAGGGCTGGCGCGTTCACCGCGCCACGGGAGACCGCTACCGCGCCCGCCGTGCGATTGTGAAAGTGCGTGTGGTGAAGCTGCGCAATGCCAAGTCTTCTGTCTCGCGCGGACACTTGGCTTACCTCCAGCGCGAAGGCGCAGGCGTGGAGAGAGCCGAAGGTTTAGAAGGCTCGGCGGAGTTGACGCCAACGAGAGGCCAGCTCTACGGCCCGGAGGACGGCGTCGAGGTGGACGGGCTGGACTTTGTGGCCCGCTCTCAAGAGAGCTTTGACGGACGCGGCGACCCGCATCAGTTTCGGATTATGATCTCGCCAGAAGACGGTGCGGAGCTGGCGCACGTAAATGGTGACGGTACGCCCAGTCTAAAAGAGACAACGCGAGCGCTGATGACGCAGATGGAGGAGGACTTAGGCACGCGGCTGGACTGGGTGGCGGTTGACCACTTCGACACCGCCCATCCGCACACGCATATCATCGCGCGGGGCGTCACACATGATGGCAAGGGTTTGAACATTGCGGGTGAGTATATCTCGCGCGGCATTCGCGGACGACTGGAAGAAGAACTAACCCGTGAGCTAGGTTGGAAATCCGAGCTGGCTATCCAGCAGGAAATGAAGCGCGAGGTGGATGCCATGCGCGTGACAACAGCGGATAGACATATCGAGAATGGGATGGAGAAACTTAACAACACCATTGACCTACGCGCAGGGTCAGCGGCGAGCACATTTCCCGCTAACTCTTCTATGAACAGGCACATCCTAATCGAACGGATGAAACACTTAGAGAAAATGGGCTTGGCGCAGTCGAAGTATGAGGGGCTTTGGCGAGTCGAAAAAGACGCATTCAAAACGCTGGGACAGATTGAGCAGCACGAGCAACTCAACAAAGATATTCACGCCGCTATGGATAGGGCCAATATCAAGCGCCCTGTTCGCTTAAATGATGGACGTGAGAGCTTTGATGGAAGCCTATCAAATAGGCGCGTTATTGGCCGCGTGATTGCTAAGACACTTGGACGTGATGAAGGTATGGATGCGGACGCTAAAGGCGGCGGTAAAGTGCGGTTTATCATCGATGGCACTGACGGCTATGTCAGCACCGTGGAGACGGGCATGGACACGCGGGCGGGAGAAGCGGCGAAGGTCGGCTCAATTATCGAAGTCTCGCCGCCTAGCTTGCGGACAGTTGACCGAAACATCCAGGCCCTTGCGACGGGTAAAGACTATCAGGGCAAACCCAATAACGGACTTGTCGGAAATTATGCGATAGCCACGAGTGGCCCAGAGGATTGGGTGGACGGTAGCGGAAGCAGAAGTGCGGCCCATATGCGGGCGCACAGGTTGCGGCTCGCAACGCTAGTTAAGGCGGGCGTGGTGCAAGTCGCGAGCAAGGATAAGGACGGCGACCCTAATGATTGGCGCGTGCCAGAGGATTTTGAAGAGCGAGCCATCGCACTCGACTTGAGACAAGGCC
>ENA-ORXM01001372-ORXM01001372.1-marine-metagenome-genome-assembly--contig:-NODE-1372-length-34411-cov-3.724821_pt1 | contig 34411 bp, 25 predicted proteins | sample MGYA00237867_ERZ511480 | MGnify/ENA primary metagenome ERZ511480 (study PRJEB26309, sample SAMN06266103) | marine metagenome | isolation source: Algal blade | place: United Kingdom:Sidmouth, United... | reverse complement strand
TCAAACAGCTTGAAATTTTACGTGAACTTTACAAAGTTGGTGCCCACCGATAAGCTAATGTCATTCCTTGAAAATCAGAGATTTTCTTTTGATGAATTTTACTTTTCAAAAATCAAAAATCAAAAATCAAAAGATCTCAATGTCTCACAATCGCATAATCTCATGATTCTCAAAATCCCAAATCTCACTATCTTGGCTCTTGGTTCTTGGCTCTCCTTTAAATCTCAAATCAAAAATCAAAAAACCGCAAATCCCGAAATCACATTGTCCTCATGTCATCTCATCAACAAAACAAAAGCGGTAATTTTGCATGAATTCAACGAATGGAAACCGTTTACGTCCCCGAAACAAAACACCCACGTATTGTATTAATTGGCGGTGGTTTTGCGGGCATCAACTTCGCGAAGCAACTAAAAAATAAAGAGTATCAACTCATTGTTCTTGATCAAAATAATTTCCACCAATTTCCGCCTTTGTTTTACCAAGTGGCGACATCAGGTTTAGAACCAGATTCTATTTCTTTTTCTCTCAGAAAAATTTTTAGAAATGCAAAAAATGTATTTTTTCGCATGGCAGAAGTGGTAGAAATTGAGTCTGATAAAAATTTGATTAAAACCGATATTGGTCAATTTTTTTATGATTATCTAGTAGTTGCAACTGGTACAACAAATAACTATTACGGTCTCGATAACGTTGAAGAGCACGCCTTAGCACTTAAGACAATTCAAGAATCACTCGATATTCGTAGCAAAGTATTACAAAGTCTTGAAGAGGCAACGCATACAAATGAGTTGGAAGAACGCAAGCGGCTCACAAACATTGTGATATGTGGGGGCGGTCCGGCAGGTGTAGAATTGGCTGGTGCTTTTGCTGAGTTTAAAGCTTACATTTTTAACAAAGACTATAAGGAACTTTCGCCCGACTTACTACAGATATTTTTGGTTGAAGCAACAGATGAACTACTGTCAACAATGTCTGAAAAATCATCGGCAGATGCGAAGCAAGTGCTCGAAAAGTTGGGTGTCGAAGTCATGATTAATACCGCTGTTGAAGATTATGATGGTAAAGCGGTAAAACTGAGTAATGGTGAAGAAATTGAAACCACAAACCTAATTTGGGCGGCCGGTGTGAAAGGTAACTTGTTCAACGGCTTGATGAAAGATAGTATAGTGAAGGGGCAGCGCTTAAAGGTTGACAGACAGTTACGCGTAAAAGGCTACGATAATATTTTCGCTATTGGTGATATTGCGCTTATGCAAGAAGATGGCTGGGAAGATGGTCACCCACAAGTTGCTCCAGCCGCAATTCAACATGGAGATTTTTTAGGTAAGTTGTTTCGAGATGACTTTCCGGCAGATAGCAAATTTTCATATTTCGATAAAGGGCAACTCGCCACTGTCGGGATGAAAAATGCAGTTCTCGATAAAGGCAAACTTCACCTACATGGATTTTTGGGTTGGTTTGTTTGGGCAACGGTTCACTTGTTTTCTATCAGTGGTTTCAAAAATCGGCTCCGTGTCGGGGTCAATTGGATGATTAGCTATTTGAGCTACGAGAAAAGAAACCGCCTCATTATTAGAAAATATAGTAGCAAGCGTAAATCATGACCTCATAGACCCAGCTTTTTAGACTGTTAAATCTACTTCCATGACTTGTTTGTGGAGATCATCAGAATTAACCCAACTCTCAATCCATTCTGAGGTTTTGTTATGCGTTTGTAGAAGACTATTGTCAAAATTAATCTTGGGCTCAACATCTTGAGTGGGTACAAGCCCGCTGTTAGAAATCACTGCGGTGCGCACCAAGAATGAGGCATGAATTTTTGTTCCGTTCTTCTGTTCTGAAGTAAACCACTGATGAAAGTAAAACCATCGATCATCATAGTATAGCATTTTGGTATGCAGAGTAAATGTTTCCCATAGTTTTAAGCGAAATCTGTAGCGACTGCTCACTGCTGCCACCATTAAACCCCATTTATTCTGTTTCAACGTAGCAAGCAAATCAAATCGTTTGCCATGTGCAAATCGTCCCAAATCCATGAGGGTAAGGTATCGTCCGTTATTCAATTCTAAAAATGGATCAATATCCCAAGGCATTACTCGCATGTTCAGAGAAGTAATCTCGAAGGGGTGAAGCAAAGCAGGCATTTTTTTCGCCTTTCGCGTGGCTTGATTGAGTCTAAAGAATGGATACATAGTGCCTCGCAAACATACCATTCACCGTACTTTTACGTCGTGAAATTTGCAAAAACCGTATTTGCTTACATGCAGCGTGATTTGTTGATTGAATGGAAAGACAAATCGATCTTGGTATCATCTATTGTTTATCTGCTTGCCGTCGTTTTTATTTGCGTACAAGCATTTGCATTTGTAGAGCCTGATGCATGGAATGCATTGTTTTGGATTGTCACGTTTTTCACCGTTCTCAGCTTTACATATCGTAGTTTCGATCATGAAATTGGCAGTCGCTTTGCATACCACTACCATTTAGCTAAACCGCAAGTCATTATTACTGCAAAACTTTTTTTAAATGGAATGTTTGCTGTCTTGTTAACCTTCCTCGGTTACATCGCGTTTTCGCTCTTTTTAGGAAATGAATTAGTGAAACCCTGGCTTTTTCTGGGCGTGAGTTTGCTTGGTGGTCTCGGCATTGGGTTCACCTTTACGCTAACCTCGGCCTTGAGCGCGCGCGCTGGTGGAAATTTGGTACTTGCTTCTATTTTGAGCTTGCCTTTGATACTTCCTTTACTAACCATTTTGGTTGGTCTCACAGAGTTTTGTTTCACGGCGCAGCCAACTGTTTCTAAACTGCCGCAATTTCTTGGTTTACTCATCTTGAATATCATCATTTTAGTCCTTTCTTCTTTGCTGTTTCCGTATCTTTGGCGCGATTAATCAGCGTGTGATATGAAGTGGACTTGGTGGAAGATTTTAGCCATAATTTTATTACTATACACCGTTACAGTAGGCCTTTTAATTGAAGTGCCACGGCAACCCATTCTCAATGAAACGATTAGAAATTTGTTCTACCATGTAACCATGTGGTTCGCCATGTTCATTTTGGCTGGTATTTCTTTCTTTCACAGTATTTCTTATTTGAGCACAGAGCGCATTGAGCAAGATAGAAAGGCTCATGCTTTTGCACACGCCGCTATTTTCTTCGGCATTCTGGGTTTAGTTACCGGTATGATTTGGGTGAACTATTCGTGGAATACCAACCCCAATAAAATTGTGCTTTGGGTGAAGCAAGATAGTAAATTAAGGGGTGCGGCGGCCGGTACGCTTATATATGCCGCCTATTTGGTTTTACGATTGTTCGTGAATGACCCAATTAAACGTGGGCGCTTTTCTGCGGTGTATAATATATTCGGTTTCATTATGCTCTTATTGTTTTCCTTTGTGATTCCCCGTATGAATGAAACCACTTTACATCCAGGAAATGGTGGTAATCCTGGTTTTAATATTTATGATGTTTCAAGCAATATGCGCTTGGTTTTTTACCCTGCCATTATCGCCTTCACACTGTTAGGCATTTGGTTGGCCGGTTTGCGTGTACGAATCACACGATTGAAATCTAAAATTTAGAAGTTCTTATGCTGAAAATAGTTACTACATTTACCCTCATATGGTTCTGGCTACAAGAGCGCAGTTCTGCTGTAGAAATGGCAGATAAATTGCGTGAAAATGGAAAAATTTTTGTAGTCGTTGCCATTATCGCTGTGATATTGATTGGTCTACTGGTCTATTTGATTTCACTCGATCGAAAAATCTCTACATTAGAAAAGAAGTAACAGCTCGTACATGGCAAACACATTCGATTTTATTGGCGCCGTTAATCAATATTTTGATGACGCCGCTAAACACTGCAACATAGAAGATGGCATTCTTCATCAAATTAAATTATGTAACAGTGTTTACTCAATGCAATTTCCTGTAAAGACTAAAGATGGGGTACACGTTATAGAAGCATACCGTGCGCAACACAGTCACCATAGAATGCCAACAAAAGGCGGTATTCGTTACAGTGAACATGTAAACCAAGATGAAGTAGTAGCACTTGCATCGCTCATGACCTATAAATGTGCTCTGGTAGATGTTCCATTTGGTGGTGCGAAGGGCGGTATCAAAATCAACCCCAAAAATTATAGTGAAGAAGTGTTAGAACGAATTACCCGTCGTTACACTTTTGAGTTAGCGAAGAAAAATTTTATCGGCCCTGGTATTGACGTTCCAGCACCAGACATGGGAACGGGTGCAAGAGAAATGTCTTGGATTATGGATACTTACGTTTCGTTCAACCCGGGTGAAAATTCTATTGCTTGTGTTACCGGAAAGCCCGTAGAACAAGGTGGTGTGCGCGGTAGAACAGAAGCAACTGGTAGAGGTGTTTATTACGGATTAAAAGAAGTATGTAGCTATGAAGAGGACATGACACGAGTTGGACTTACCAAAGGTTTGGCAGGAAAAAGTGTCATTGTGCAAGGTTTTGGAAATGTGGGATACTATGCCGCAGAAATCATGCACGACAATGGTGCGAAGATTATTGGTGTAGCTGAATATGAAGGCGCAATTTATAACGCCAATGGCCTTGATCCTCGCGATGTTTTTAATCACAGGTCTAACAGTGGATCAATTTTGAACTATCACAACAGTGAGCAAGAATTTGAGAACAGTTTAGAATGTTTAGAGCAACCGTGCGATATTCTTGTGCCTGCAGCCATAGAAGGTGTTATTACTGAAGACAATGCAGCTCGCATACAGGCAAAAATAATTGGTGAGGCTGCCAATGGTCCTGTTAATCCGGGTGGGGCTAAGATTTTACTCGACGCTGGAAAAATAATCGTACCTGACATGTATTTGAATGCTGGTGGTGTTACGGTTTCTTATTTTGAGTGGTTGAAAAATCTTTCTCACGTTCGCTTTGGTAGAATGAATAAGCGGTTTAACCAAAACTCATTTGAGAAAATTATTCGTGTTGTCGAAAACTTCTCTGGCAAAAGCCTAACAGAACAAGAAAAGCAAGTAATCACCCATGGTGGCGATGAAGTTGACATTGTTAACTCAGGTTTAGAAGAAACCATGATTGATGCGTACAATCAAATTCGAACGAAGAAAGAATTAATCGGCGTGAGAGATTTACGAACCGCAGCCTTTGCTGTTTCCATTGATAAAATTGGCGGCGCCTACAAAAGTTTGGGCGTTTTTCCTTAATTCGGATGCAGACTTAAAATTCGTTTTATTAATCAAGGTTACTTCTTGTCATCAATTGTGTTGAAAGCATATTCTATCATGTAAGCTGTGTAAACATAAAAGCCTACATATTCTCACGTAAAATATGCCTTGATATAACTAGGCGTTGAATTTCGCTGGTGCCTTCACCAATTTGCAGCAAGCGTTGATCTCGATAGAAGCGTTCTACATCGTACTCTTTCATTAAACCATAGCCACCGTGTATTTGTACAGCTTTGTCTGCAACTTCTTTGGCAATCTCACTGCAATAGAGTTTTGCCATTGCGGCTTCTTTGGCGTATTGCTTGCCTCCGTCTTTCAACCAACAGGCTTTATAAAGTAGGTTTCTGGCTAGCTCAATTTGTAGAGCCATATCGGCCAAATAAAATGATATGGTTTGAAATTTATAGATTTCTCTACCAAATTGCTTTCTTTCTTGTGCATACTGGAGTGCCAATTCATACGCACCTTGGGCGCAACCCAAACCCATAGCGGCAATTGATAATCGCCCACCGTCAAGGGTTTTAAGCATTAATTTTGAGCCCATGCCTCGTTCGCCAAGTAAGTTTTCTTTTGGCACACGGCAATTATCAAAATATAAGGCTGCGGTATTTGAGGCACGCCACATCATTTTGCCATGCATTTCTTCTGCAGAGAATCCGGGTGTGCCTTTTTCAACAATAATGGTTGAGAATTCTTTTTTACCATCTATTTCATTTGTGACAGCTTGCACTGTTACACCGTTTGTGAGATCACTCGCCCCATTGGTAATAAAAATCTTCGATCCGTTGATTACCCACTCATCTCCATCGAGAACAGCGGTTGTTTTACTTGCTCTAGAGTCTGAACCAGCGTCTGGCTCGGTTAGTCCAAAAGCCCAGAGACCTTTGCCATCACAAAGAGGTGCAATATATTTTTGTTTTTGCTCTTCACTTCCTGCATACACAATTGGAGTGATACCAAGTGAATTATGAGCTGCAATTGTTGCGGCATGTGATCCATCGACTCTGGCTAGCTCTTCAACAGCGATAATGTAAGATAAGGTGTCCATACCGTGGCCACCATATTTTGTAGGCGCATTGATTCCGAATAAGCCAATTTCGCCCATTTGCTGACAGGTTTCTTGTGAAAAAACCTCGTCTTCGTCTAGTTGTTGCGCAACAGGTTTAATCACTTGCTCGGCAAAATCACGAACTGTTTGTCTAATTAATCTGTGCTCTTCATTAATATATATATCGTTCATTCCTTCTCTCGTTTACTCAGATGTTAAGATTCGTCATCTTCACTTTTTAATGTTACTACCACTTTTCCAGCTTGTACTTTTTCACCTTCGGTAATCGACAATATTTCAATTTCTCCATCTCGCGGTGCGGTCAAGCTATTTTCCATCTTCATGGCCTCAACAATTAATACAGCTTCATTTTCTTTCACTTCATCTCCAACAGACTTCAATACTTTAATGACTGTGCCAGGAATAGGCGAGCTTATTGTGTCTGCGGCCTTGCCTTCGCTGGCTAATGAGGTGTAATCAGCAGTATCATCAAGCACATCAAGGCGCTCAACTCGAAATGAAAATCCCTGATAAGTGATCAGCTTTGCTCTATCGTTTAACTCATACACATCTGCATAAAATTCTTCTTGATCTAACATGAAAGAGATTCCGCCCTCATCAATATCGAGTAATTCAACAGTGTGCGATTCTCCATTCAGGGTGAAAGAGATATTCTCGGTGTTTAGTTGATTAATCTGGAAGTCAATTTCGTCATTGTCATCAATTTTTATTGGTATGGAAGATGGTGATCTAAAGAAACCAATTTCGTTCCAAACAGTTTCATTTGAATTTGATGAGTTCTCAGACAATTCATAAATAACAGCGGCTATTAAGGCTATACTTGAATTGATTGATTGCTTTTGCTCCTCAAAGTTTTGCAACAGCCTTTCTCTATTTTGTTTGCAATAATTGGTTGAAATGTCATTATTAATAAAATCCTCATCATGTAAAACGGCTTGTAGAAAGTTAATATTGGTAGGAATGCCGAGAATGATGTATTCTTCAAGCGCGTCTTGCATATGTGAGATGGCCGTCATCCTTGTTTCTCCCCAAGTCACAACTTTCGAGATCATAGGATCATAGGCATCAGAAATTTCTTGTGCGGAGTTTAACCCTGCATCTACTCTTGTAAATTCGGTAGACGGGGCGTTGTAAAAGCTAATTTCTCCAGGAGATGGTCGGAAATCTTCGGTCGGGTCTTCAGCGTAAATTCTGCATTCTACAGCGTGACCATCAATAATAACATCACTTTGTTCGAAAGAAAGAGTGTTGCCTTGTGCAATTAAAACTTGTTGTTCTATAATGTCAATGTCGGTAATAAGTTCAGTGACCGGGTGCTCAACTTGCACTCTAGTATTCATCTCCATGAAATAAAAGTTCATCTTTTCATCTACGATAAACTCAACCGTGCCGGCGCTATAGTAGTTGGCAGCATTTGCCAATTTCAATGCTGTGGCGGTAATATTTTCTCTTTGTTGTTCATTTAACGTTGCAGATGGCGCTTCTTCAATAATTTTTTGGTGTCGACGCTGAATGGTACATTCTCGCTCAAATAAATGTACGGTATTTCCATGTTGATCGCCTAAAATTTGAACTTCAATATGTCTAGGCTTTTCAATGAAACGCTCTACGAATACTTCTCCATTCCCAAAATAACTGTTTGCTTCTCGTGAGGTCGATTCTATTGATTCTGCAAGGTTATCGGCTTCATAAACCACACGCATGCCTTTGCCACCACCGCCTGCCGATGCTTTTATAATTACCGGATAAGTGAGATGTTTTGCGTTGGCTTTTAATTCTTCAATAGTGCCTGTAATTCCTTTGAGTACCGGCACTCCATTTTTTTCAGCAAAATTTCTGCTGGCAACTTTATCGCCCATCAGTTGAATGGCTTCAGTGGGTGGGCCAATAAAAATGATTCCGGCCTTGTGGCAAGCTTCAGCGAAATCTGCATTCTCACTTAAAAAACCATAGCCCGGGTGAATTGCATCGCAATTATGCGCTTTAGCTATGTCAATTATTTGTTCAATATTTAAGTACGTTTCAGCCAGTGATTCACCATCTAAAGACACGGCAATGTCAGCATGTTTTACAAACATACTTTCTGAGTCATCATCGGCGAAGATGGCAATGCTCTTAATGCCCATGACTTCAAGCGTTTTCATTATTCTTACAGCAATTTCGCCTCGGTTAGCGATTAATACGTTTTCTATCTGCTTCATGCGCTCCAATTAGGCTTTCGCTTATCAAAAAATGCTTGAATTCCTTCTTGCCCTTCTTCACTTATACGAGAGTTTGCAATTGTTTTGGCTGTAGTTTCTTTGTACTCACCCGGATTAAAGAGTGCGTAAGAACGGGCTAATTTCTTTGACTCTCTTATTGCTTTTGGTGCAGCTTTATGAAAATTTGATAAGTAATCATGAACACTTGCTTCCAAATTATGTTGGGGCACAACATGATGAACTAAGCCAAATTGTAAACCCTGTTGCGCGCTAAATCTCATGCCAGACGAAAATAGATGAGTTGCATTGTTCACGCCAACCTTGAGAACCACAAATGGAGAAATGGTAGCTGCCACCAAACCGAGTTTCACTTCACTGAAACTAAAGGTTGCATCATCGGAAGAAATTACATAATCTGCCGCGGCAATGATTCCATTCGCTCCACCAAAACACCCGCCATGCACAGCTGCAATTACTGGTACAGGGCAGTTGTAAATTGTATCAAATAATTCAAAAAGTTGCTCAGCATCAGCTACATTTTCTTCATGTGTAAAAGAAGACATTGATTTCATGTAGTTCAAGTCTGCCCCTGCAGAAAAATGTTTGCCCTCAGCTTTGATTAACAATGCTCGACAGTCATCTTTATGAAAACTTGAACCTATTGCAATAGTTAATTCTCTGATCATTTGCGCATGAAAGGCATTGTTTTTCTCGAGTCTGGCAAGAGTGACAATAAACAGTGAGTTATCAAACTCTGTTTTTACGAAATCAAATTCTCTCATAGTTACATTCTAAATACGCCAAACTTTGTCTCTTCCCAGTGGGTATTGTGACATGCTGCTAGAGCCATTGCAAGCACTTTCCGAGTGTCTTTCGGATCAATAATGCCATCGTCCCATAAACGTGCGGTTGAATAATATGCGTTACCCTCTTCCTCGTATTTTTTAATAATACTTTGTTTTAATTCTTGTTCATCTTCTAGTTTGAATTCTTGCCCTCGTCGCTCTAATTGATCTTTTTTAACTGTAGTTAATACGCCCGCAGCTTGTTCGCCACCCATCACACTAATCTTGGCGTTTGGCCACATGAATAAAAAGTTTGGATCATAACCACGTCCGCACATGGCGTAGTTACCGGCGCCAAAACTGCCACCCACAACGAGTGAAATTTTGGGCACGTTTGCATTAGCGGTTGCATGAACCATTTTGGCTCCATCTCTTGCTATGCCTTTGTGCTCGTATTCTTTACCAACCATAAACCCGCTAATGTTATGCAGATAAAGCAGAGGTATTTTCCTACTTGCACAGAGTTCAATAAAGTGAGCGCCTTTTAAGGCACTTTCGCCAAACAAAATTCCATTATTACCGATAATGCCAACTTCAAAACCCATAATATGGGCAAATCCGGTGACAACTGTAGGCGCATAACGAGCCTTAAATTCTTGAAAAATGCTTCCATCAACTAACCGAGCGATAATCTCTTTGATGTCGATCGGTTTTTTTAGATCTACTGGAGCAATGCCATAAAGTTCTTCTACCTTATAGTTTGGTTGTTCTGTGTTTTTTCTTTGATGTGGCTGTTGAGTTTGTTTACATGTTTCAATGATGTTCCGACAGAGTTGCAAGGCGTGCTCATCATTTTCTGCAAGATGATCTGCTGTACCTGAAACCGATGTGTGCATTTCTGCGCCACCTAATTCTTCTGCGCTTACTTCTTCTCCTGTGGCGGCTTTCACCAGTGGCGGACCACCGATAAAAATAGTTCCTTGGTTTTTTACAATAATGGTTTCATCGCTCATTGCCGGCACATAAGCGCCACCGGCTGTGCAGCTTCCCATTACAATTGCGATTTGCGGAATTCCTTTCGCACTCATTCGTGCTTGATTATAAAAGAATCTACCAAAGTGAAACCGGTCTGGAAACACCTTTGCTTGATCTGGTAGAAAGGCACCACCACTATCAACCATATATATACAAGGTAAGTGATTTTGCTCTGCAATTTCTTGGGCGCGCACATGTTTACGAATTGTATATTCCATGTAAGTGCCACCTTTCACAGTTGCATCATTAGCAACAATCATTACCTCTTTACCATGCACAACTCCAATACCAGTAACAATACCAGCACTTGGAAAAGCATTTTCTTTTATATCCCAAGCGGCAAGGGTTGAGAGCTCAAGAAAAGAGGTATTTTTATCAATGAGCAAGTTGATGCGTTCTCTTGGCAATAGTTTGCCCCTTTTTTTATGCTTGATTACAGATTTCTCATTGCTGCGTTGAGTGACCAAACGGGTACGCTGCTCAAATTCTTGAATAAGTTGATTGTATTCCCTATAGTTGGTTGTGAATTGTTTGCTCTTAACTGATATTTGAGAAATGATAGATTTCAACCGGAAGATATTTGAGGCTCAAAATTACACATAGTACCACACAAACAAGTAGTGAGAAATTATACTCGGTTGTATTTACGGTTGAACTCTTTGGCGGTGCGAAAAATGTTCATGCCAATGCGGTCTACAAAATCCTGTGTTCCTTGCTCATTGTCAGCATCCTTTTCTCTATCAGAATTAATGAGAATGTATTTTTCTTTTGCGATAAGATAAATCTCTTGTCTATCGTTTTTTACTTTCTCGTGTATAAAACAAACAAAAACATTGTCATGAACTTTGTCTTTAAATAATTTAAAATTGAGTTTGGCCATACAATAGACAATCAATTTTTGATTTTGAGCTTTGGAGAAGTTGGTATGAATTTTTTTAAAAACCAAGGAAGTGAGATACCCTTTATAAATAGTAAAACAAAGTAGAACAGCTGCAATAAGAACAACAATACTTGCCAGTATGTTTTCGAGGTAGAAACTTGCTGTAATAGCCAGTGCGCTCACTACAATGAAAACGAGAATAAGAAAGACCCAATCCATTCTAGAGAGCGGAAAGCGGTCGTGTTCTATAACGTAGTCGATTTTGTTATTCACAGGAGGGTAGTGGTATCAATAATACGAAAGAAGGGGCAGATTATTTTAAAACCCGAGGGCTAAATCATCGCCTCGCGGGTCGGCAGCTCCTTCAAGCAAACCATTTTTATGTACCAGAATTGCATCTACCCGACCGATGGCCTCACGTTCTTCCATTAAGTGACCCATTTCGAGCAGTTCAGCTCTCACTTTGGGGCTAATGGCGCCTTTTTCAACAATAATTCTGTCTGGTAGCCATTGGTGATGCACTTTTTTGGCATTTACCGCCTGTTGCATATTCATTTTAAACTCAACCACATTCATAATGGTTTGAAACACCGAAGTAATGATAGTTGAGCCACCCGGCGTTCCTACAACCATGAATAGTTCGTCATTTTTCTCTACGATTGTCGGTGTCATAGAACTTAGCATTCTTTTGCCAGGTTCAATTTTATTGGCTTCTGCACCAACGAGGCCAAACATGTTAGGCACACCCGGCTTAGCAGAAAAGTCGTCCATTTCATTATTTAAGAAAAAGCCGAGTTCATCTAAAAAAACCTTGCTGCCATAATTACCATTTAACGTTGTTGTGATAGCTACGGCATTCCCTTTCGGATCAATGATGGAGTAATGCGTGGTTTCTACGCTCTCAATTTTATCGACCTTTCCTTCTTTAATTTCTTGAGATGATGTTGCTCTACTCCAAGATATATTTTCTGTACGATGTTTCATATAAGCATCAGAGATCAGCGTGTCAACAGGCACTTCGAAATAATCAGGATCGCCCAAATAGCTAGCACGATCTGCGTACACTCTGCGTTCAAGTTCTGTATACAAATGGACGGTTTTTGCTGAATTAAATTTGCCCAATCGTTTTTGATTTTGTTCTACACCTTCAATGAGTTGGAGGACAGCCACGCCGCCACTGCTTGGTGGTGGCATGCTTACAACATTGTATTGTTTGTAGTTGCTTTCAACAGGTAATCGCCATTTAGCACTGTAGTTTGTAAGATCTTGTGTTGTGAGTAAGCCGTTGTTTTCTTTCATGGCCTCAGCAATCTTATTGGCTGTTTCGCCTGCGTAAAACCCATCACTACCTTGAGAACTAATTCTTTTTAAGGTTTCTGAAAGTGCCGGTATCTTAATGACATCATTTTCAACCCACTTTGTTTGGTTTAAGAAAGGAATTTGACTGTTTGGATTTGTTTCCGAGAATTCAGATTGATAATCATTGAGTTTTTTTGCTTCGGCTGTTGTTAATGAATAGCCATTTGCTGCCAATTTTATAGCGGGTAAGACTACAGTACTCCAATCTAATTCACCGTATTCTTCGTGCATAGCTGAGATTCCGGCCACGCTTCCAGGTACACCAACTGCTAAGTAACCCTGTCTACTGAGTGCGCTTATCGGATTGCCTTCTTCATCGAGATACATATTTGTAGTGGCTGCGCCAGGCGCTTTTTCCCGAAAATCAAGTGATAGAAAATCACCCTGATATGTGCGTGTTACCATAAAACCACCACCGCCAATATTGCCGGCACGTGGATATACAACGGCGAGTGCAAAATGTACAGCCGCAGCCGCATCGTAGGCGTTGCCTCCTTGTTCTAATATGTCAAGTCCAACTTGTGTGGCAAGCGGATGTGCGGTAACCACCATAGCTTCTTTGCCCATTACACCTCGAATAGATTTATCACTGGTAGAATATGGAGAGCTACATGCGGTGGTAAAAAGTAATAAAAGAAATGCGATATGCCTCATCGGTTAAAATTACGAGTTAAGAATTAATCCCATGGACCTTTAAAATCATAGGGTCGTCTAGAAATGTATGTGATGTGACCTCGCTCAATTTCTTTTCTAAACCCGAGTAGATGTAGAACTTCCATTGTTTTGTAACCGGCAATTTTTTGATTGACAATGAAAGAAAATTGATTTTTCGGATTCTTTTTGATGCCAGGTAGATAATGCAGGTATTTATAAGTTTTTAGCTTTCTGAATAATTTACTCAATACAATCCAAAACTTTGGTATGGGACTAACCACAAAAAACCCATCCTCTCCTTGCTTTTGATAGAGCGGCATAAATAACATGCTTTTTGAATCGGCAAGCACCGGAATGTTGTTATGGTGAGCAAGTAATTGACCCTCTTGAACTGTGCAGAAGTTTTCGAAGCCAGGCTGCATTTCAAAGGCATCATTTATTGCCAACCCATAGCGTTTTATGGTTTCAACAACCTCGGGAAAGGGTTGACTTGCCTGTTTTAAAAGCTCCACACTTTCTTTAAATGGTGCCTGCTTTTTAGAGATAATGCCAGTTTCCACCAACACAACCCAAATTGCAGCAATGTGGCGCTGTTCTGAGCTGTGCTCAACATGTTGGCCGGCTTCAATAACAAGAGTTACGGGGCCTTTATCGCCATAATACCCTAGAATTGTGCCTTGTAGCTGTTCTAAAAACCCGAGCACTTTTGGTATCGGCATTGCATTTGCCAGTGTTCGATTTCGAATTGTATCATCTAGTATAACGAACGGGGGAGAATGGCTTGAAGTTGTATGTAAATCAACAAAATAAAGTGAGGCAGTGGCATTTGCTATGGTAGAATCAAGATATTGCTTAATTTCTGCCATTTCCTTTGCTTCAGCAACCTTACTATCTTTAGACAACTCGTCTAACTTTTTTTGTGTCCAAACCCTGTTTAAATCATGAGTTAAAAAACGTTTACCCAAAGCAATTGCTTGGAGATTTCCTCGCAAACCAATGATGCTGCCTTTCACCTCAATGCCTTCTTGCTCAATTGTATCAAATACATGCTGAATGGCAACAATACCACTAGGCTCGTTTCCATGAATTCCGCCTATAAATACACATGTTGGTTGATGTGGTTTACCGAGAATTTTGTGGATGAAGCGTTCAGGAAAAATATCGTTTTCAGCGATTTTTATCATAGAAGGCTACAAAAGTACTCGGACAACTTGTTTATTATTTGTTAACCCACATATTTATCATTTACTTTGTCGTAATTTTTGCCTATGAATAAGTACTTGCTAGTCTTAGTTGCTTTTTTGAGTGTTTCCATTTCATTTTCACAAACCGATCCTCAACCGCTTTCAAGCGAAAACTATCAAACAGTGGAGCGATTAGAAATATTATCAGGGTCTTTAAAAAATGATTTGCACTACAGCATGCGCCCATTAACACGTAAGGTGATTACTGATTATGCTTTATTCGTTGATACAGCTACAACCATGTTATTAACCGAACAAGATCAATATAATTTGAGGCATATTTTTCTTGATAACAATGACCTTGTGCCAGATTCTCATTTTGAGGAAAGCAGAAGACCTGTATTGAAATATTTCTACAAGAGACCTGCACATCTGTTAGACGTTCATACAGAAGACTTTAGCTTGCAAGTGAATCCAATTTTCTACGGAAATTTAAGTTATGATAATGAAAACGCAGAAGGCTATGGTTATATCAATACCCGAGGAGCAGATATTAGAGCAACTATAGATGATGTTGTATCGGTTTACACCACTCTTACAGAAAATCAAGTCATTTTTCCTGAATTTATTGATGATTTGGCAGACTCTCTTCGAATTGTTCCCGGAAAAGGATTTTATCAACGAGATGGTGACGAGTTCGACTACTTTGAACCAAAGGGTGGTATTTCTGTAAATGCAACCAAACACATTAACGTAGCACTTGGTTACGATAAACACTTTATTGGTGATGGCTATCGATCACTTATGTTGAGTGAAAATTCAAACAACGCCGCTTTCCTTAAGCTGAACACTAAATTTTGGAAAATCAACTACACCAATCTTTACCAAGAGCTAGCAAAAGAAGGAACCCAAGGTCCAGATACTCTTGTTGGGAAAAAGTACATGGTTTCGCATCATTTAAGTTTCGATGCCACTGACTGGTTGAATGTAGGCGTATTTGAGAGTATTATTTTTAATCGCCAAAATCAATTTGAATTCCATTATTTAAACCCTGTTATTTTTTACAGAGCCATGGAGCAACAAGTGGGAAGCCCTGATAATGTTGTTATTGGGTTCAACTATTCTGCTTTGGTGAAAAATAGGTTAAAATTATACGGTCAATTAGTGCTTGATGAGTTTAGTATAGAAGATGTACGTCAAGGTGATAGTTGGGCAAACAAATTTGCTTTTCAGCAAGGAGCTACTTATGTAAATGCATTTGGCGTAAAACAACTTGATTTACAAGCAGAAGTAAATAGAGTGAGACCTTATACATATCAACACAGAAACTTAGTGACCAATTACACCGGTTATGGACAAGCGTTGGCACACCCACTGGGCGCAAACTTTACAGAGGCAATAGCAATGGCGCGCTACCAACCTTTTAATAAATTACGGCTACATGGAATGGTTACTTATGCAGACTATGGGCGAGATCCTGATGATCGTTCGTGGGGTGGAGACATCATTAACAAAACATTTAGAGATAGACCGTTTGATAATGGTGTAGAAACAGGACAAGGTTTTGACAATAAGAGTTTGAACATTCAAGGTTTGGCCACCTACGAATTGAAGCATAATTTGAATTTAGACTTTCAAGGCGTGTACAAAAATCTTGATGCTGAGCGCAATCCTAATTACAATAATATTCATGTCGGCGCTAGTATTCGTTGGAACTTCGGTGCCTACGATTATAATTACTAAATCTTATACCGTAAAAGGTTTTGATAATAGGGCATGGCTTCATGTAACAACGGCTTGAGTCTCAATGGGAGGTCAACAGCAGTTGTTGTTTCTCGGGAAAATCCAGATGACTCATGCACAGTTTTGTACCAGTATTTTGCCCAAATTCCATCTTCTTTAATAGGGCCAGGCTGCCATGTAAGCATTCTGGGTTGAAACGGTATGTTTAATAAGCTGCAAAGTGTTTTTAGCTTTAATTCGGGCTCGAGTAAGAATTCAGATGCTTCAATCACAATTGGTCGCAATTTTTTTTCTTCAAGATATGTAACCAACTCAGATTGTTTGTCATAACCAATATCTTGCATGGTTGGGTTTACTATGACTTTGGAAAAAGAGGAAATCATTTTTTTGGGATGCCTCGTCAGTATAATATTATGGAAGTGCGACAGAAATGAAAGATTTATATCGAGAATATGGTGCGACATATTCTTGATGAATAATAATTCATTCTTTTGCGTGGTTAACAAGTTGTCAATCACCGTTCGGGCATCGGACGGCTGACTTTTGATAATTTCATCTGCACCCGGATGAAGTAGTTTTGCTGTGGAATTAGTTAAATAATGACTATAAAATGGCTCATCAATTACGTAACAGTCCGTGCGTTGGGCAAATGAATACATTAATGCCGTAGACATGTTTCTGGGGCTAGACCATAATGAGATTCGTTTAGTTTGGTGAATGCTTGGCAACATCTTCAGTAATTAAATCATGATACAAAGTTTGTAGTGTTGTAGTCATTGCTCTACTTCCGTTTCCAATTTTTCTACCATCTACATCAGTCACAGGTGTTAATCCGCCGAAGGTGCCAGTCACAAATGCTTCGTCTGCTCCGTAAACATCAAATAATGAAAAGTTACATTCTTTAACTGGTATTTGGCTACGCTTGCAAGCCTCCAATACTTTTGCTCTCGTAATGCCATTCATGCAATATTGACCAGTTGAAGTGCGAACGATTTCATTTTTTACAATGAAGAAATTCGTTGCATTGCAGGTGGAGACAAAGCCATTTACATCGAGCATTAATGCTTCGTCAGCGCCTGCTTGTTGGGCTTGTATGAGTGCAATTACTTCATGTAGCTTACTATGGCAATTCAACTTCGGATCAAGATAATCTGGAGAACCTCTTCTAACAGAACTTGTAAATAATTTTATGCCTTTGGCTTTTGTTTCTTCCGAGGCTGTTTTGTATTCAGGAATGATGACGACATTGGGAGCACCTATTGTTAAACGCGGATCTTGCGATGGCGTTTTTTTATTTCCTCGAGTAACCATAATTCTCACATGTACACCGTCTGTCATATTGTTAGCAGTTAGCGTACGTGTTACTCGCTCAACTAATTGCGTTTGTGTAAATGGCAAACGTAAACCTATGGTATGCGCAGCCTGCCACATTCGCTCTAAATGAGCTGAGGCAAAAACCAATACTTTTTCGTGTAAGCGAATTGCTTCCCAAACTCCATCACCTACTAAATAACCACTATCAAACACAGAAATTTTAGCATCATCTCGATGAAAAAGCTCATTGTTAATGTTAACTAGAATGTCCGCATTGCGTTCATCTGGTTTGGCGTCGTGGGTTGAAGCAACGTGCATCAATCCTCTTCTAAACTCTTAGTAATATCTTCTGGCTTAATTACTTGGTGCAGGGTGAGGTCAAAAATAAGTGCCTGATTTGGACCAATATTTGGGCTTCCTCGTTCACCGTAACCTAACGAAGGCGGTATGTATAAACGGTATTTGGCGCCTTCTTGCATTAAGAGAAGACCTTCTTTAAAACCAGGTACAACATTCGTAACATTGAAAGTGGCAGGTTCGTCTTTTTTTACTGAACTATCAAACACGTTGCCGTTCATTAGCGTGCCGTGATAATCAACCTTCACACGATCAAGCGGTTCAACGCTCCTTCCATCTCCTTCTTCAATCACTTCATATTGTAACCCACTCTCGGTTGTAATAATATTGTCTTTATTAGCATTCTTGGCAAGAAATTCTTCTGATTCTTTCAAGTTGTTTGCCGCTTTTTCTTCTCGTAATTCTCGGAGGTATTGTGAAAGCATATTTCCTTTTTCAAGTGCATCTACTTTCGCTTCTTCTCCAGCATAAGCTTCATTCATTGCTCCTAAAAAAACTTGCATGTCCATGTCTTCAAGCCCTTGGTTTTCCCATTGTTTAGCATTGTTGTAGCCAAATAAATAGCTTAATGTGTCGAGTTTTGATTCCAATTCCGGAGCAAAATCTCCATTGTTTTGTACACCCTGGTCGCAAGAAAATAAACTCACACTAAAGAGTGTGACTACTAGAATATGTATTGATTTCATTATATATGGTTTTTACTAAAAAAGCCACCTCAATAATCTTGAGATGGCTGCAAATTTAAAAGTAATTTAGAATTACTCGCCAGGAATACGCAATGTTTGACCAGGATAAATTTTATCTGGGTCGCTTAGCATTGGTTTATTGGCTTCAAAAATTTGTGGATACTTCATTGGGTCACCATAAAATTCTTTGGCAATTTTAGAAAGTGAATCTCCAGATTTTACTGTGTAGAATTTTGCCTCAGGAGCAGCATCTGCTACATTAATGTGGTCTTCTACAGATGCAATTCCTTCTACGTTTCCTGCAGCTAAAATTGCTTTTTCTCTGGCTGCTTGTGTGTTAGCAAAGCCCTTAAGAGTTGCTTTGTCATCGTCAACTGAGACAGTGAATTCTGTAATCTCAAGCCCGAGGCCATGTACTAGTTCAGCAATTTTTTGTGCTTTGCCAGCTTCGTTCTCAGCTTCTTTTTCTGAAGATGTTTTTCCACCGAAAATTTTGGCTCCAGCATCTTTAATAAATGTAAATAATCCCATTGTTTTTATTGTTTATTTTAAAATGAATGTAAAGGTAATGTTTTGGTTATTGAACAACGCCACAAGCAATTCTTGAACCAGCGTTACCAGAAGGTTGTGACGTAAAGTCATCGGCACCAGCGTGAATAATCACCGCTTTACCAATGATGCTGTTTTCTTTTCCAGACTCCATTGACCACTTATCTGTTGTACCAGACATGCTTGCTGTTCCATCATCAGAAGCATCTAAGTTGCCAATATCTCCAAGATGAAAATCTTCACCTTTTCCTAGTTTTCCATGGTCATGACCTGTTGGGTTCCAATGGCCACCAGCACTGGTTGCGTCATCTGCAGAGCAATCGCCTGTTTCATGTAAGTGAATAGCGTGGGTGCTGTTATCATCAAGACCAGTAACAGTTACGTTATACATAATTGTACCATCGTCTAATGTTTTAAAAGTGACTGAACCTTTTACTTTGCTGCCACTCTTAGAAGTTAGATCTGCTTTGGCGGTAGTCATTGTGACTGTTGGTTCGTCCATTCTGGTGTCAACGTCTTCAACTTCTTTTTCTGTTTTGCAAGAAAATAAAACCATTGCTACAAATAGCGATAAAATGATGTGAAATTTCATAAATTCTTTATTGTTTGTACATCCAAAGTTATTTATTGTTCGCAAAGAAATTTCTATTTACTTTGCACAAAATCTTATATGCCCGAAAGCTTTTTTTTGTTGATACTCATTTTTATCATTTCACTAGCTGTATTAGTTGTTAGTGCAGATAAATTTATTGCTTTCGCAGAAAAAATTGGCTTGGCATTAGGAATTCCTGCTTTTGTAATTGGTGTTACCGTTGTGGCATTGGGTACATCTCTTCCTGAACTTGTTTCAAGCATTATTGCTGTAATGAACGATGAATCTAGCATTGTGATTGGGAACGTTGTGGGCTCAAATATTACGAATATTCTCTTGATTCTTGGGGTGGTTGGCGTGGTAGCTAAGCGGTTCAGCATCACATTTAATTTTAAGAAGGTTGATCTGCCATTTTTTATTTTATCAACTGCTTTCTTATATTTTACCACGGTTGATCAACAGTTTACTTTTATAGAGGGAATTATTGGCTTAGCTATTTTAATTACTTATTTAGTGATTACCCTATCAAGTGGAAAGGATCTTTTAGACGACAGCTCTCCGAAGCTGAAACCTAGTTTTTTTCTATGGTTGATTTTAGCTGGTTTCGGTATTTACTTAGGGGCAAAATACAATGTAGAGTCAGTAATTATGCTTGGTGAAAAGTTAAGCGTGCCGCCCGCTATTATTGCTTTAACCGCGGTAGCTCTCGGGACGTCACTACCAGAGTTGTTCGTGAGTGTAGCTGCTATTCGAAAAAAGAAAGCAGAAATAGCTGTAGGAAACATTCTTGGCTCAAATATTTTTAATGGGTTATTAATAATGGGTGTACCTAGGTTTCTTGGTGTTTTAGAAATTCCAAAAGAGGTTGCAACAGTGAGTTTGCCAATTTTAATGGGCGCTTCAATTTTATTCATTTTGTTCACTTGGAACAAAAAAGTCAACTGGTTGCACGGTACGATTTTATTGGTTGGATATGCATCGTTTATTTACTTTTCATTTGTGTAGCTGAGGTGGAATTGGAAGCAAAAATTAAATTTCATCGATAATTATTTCGTCGCCGGTAATCTTTATCCACTCGGTTCTATCGCTCTCACCACCTGAAAATCGCCGAGTAATTTTGTAGTATAATTCAAACTCAGAGGTAAGGTCTAATTCCTTATCACCAGGCACATCACTCCCTCTGTATTTTATTTCTTGCAAAACGTTGAAGTCGCCGGCGGTATTCTTTTCAGCTAATTCTACAGTTAGGCGACGCAAGTCTTGATCTTCAGGCGATGAGCCTCGCCATATTATTGTTATCCCAGATGAATTCAGTTCTTTTAGGTCGATTAGCAAGGCTTCTTCCATTAGCGTGCCCTCAGTTAGGGGAATTATTTTGCCTTCTGTAGTGAGAACTTTTATTTCATATTCAATTTCAATATTATTATCAACCCCGTTAATAATGATGTCTTCTAATTCAAAGTTTGGTGCTTGTGTTGTTACTGTTTTTTGTATTTTTTCAGTAATACCTTGCGGCTGATATTGAAGTCTTATCCAAATTTTGTGAATGTTTGATTTGTCTCCAACAAGCACGGGCATAATTGTTCTTCCTGATCTTGGAAAGGGAGAATTTAGAATAATTTCATCGTTGGTTAAATAACGTTTAGAAGATGAAATTGAGGGTAAGTTTTCTTTAAAATGGAATTCTTTCTCTTCAGTAACAAAAATATTCTCACCTTCTTTTCTTCTAAATCGCCATAATATTTCATCATCATCGGGTTGAAATAGAAATAGCTTTTGGTCTAAGATTTCATCATTTTCATTTTGAACAAAAAATCTCAAGTTAACATTACTCAGTTGGTTGAAATCAACATTTCCACGTAATACACGCACTTCTCTATTCATAGTTAATGCGTTAAGAATTAAGGGAAGGTCTCTTGAGTAACTTAACTCTGGGTCTGTTATTATTTCTTCGGGCGTATCAATTTCGCTATTTAAATTGTCGAATACAAATCTTACTTGGTAGTAATAACCATCAGGTTCATCAGCTTCGGTATTCCAAGCAACTTTCTTTTTTTCATGGCTCTCTTTTGTGAACGAAAAGCTTGCAATAGGGTTAGCGGTATTCGGCATTGAAAAAACGCCAGCTTTATTCTCGGGCAGTTCGGCTAGTCCATCTTTGCTTCGCCATACCAAAACTTCTGCGGCTAAAAGATCGTTGTTTTCGCGGTCAAAATCATGAACCATCGAAATGCCAACCTCATGCATTCTCCACAAATCGGAAAAGCTGACCATTTTTGAATATTTACTTAGATCATGATCAATTTGGTGACCCATCATCCACAGATGAGCTTGTGGGTTATGATGCCGCATGGTAGCGCTGCGTTTACGAAAATCTAAATCAATCACTCGTTTTTGGACACCGGAAATGTGTTTGAACTGATAAGCAACACCCACCTTTGGAATTGCTTCCTCTAAGCCAAGAGAAATTGGCTGCATGCCATCAATGCCAGGGTTTACCATGGGTTGAAATAATTCGCGCAACACTTTCTCTTTTGTTTGCTTCACCGTCTCATCCACAAGTTGTTTCATTTGTGGATCTGTTACTTGACTGAGTACTTCGATCTTTAAGTCACCATTTTCCTCCATTTCTCTGGTAATTTTTTCAAAGTCGGCACCCAGAGAAAACTTAACATAGTAAGTAAATTCAGCCTTAATACTCAATTTGTGGCTTATGGTTTTGTAACAACGCTCAAGGTCTGCCCATATGCGTAAATCAAGCGCAGGTTGAATTCCTCGAAACTGCATATCATATAAAACACCGGCAATATGACCTCGCTCACCGGCAAGTGAAGAGGCAATCATAGCAGCACCACGATGATCTAATCTTACATTAAAAATTGACTTTAAATCAGAGGTGAGTAATGACGGGCTCTTTGAACCAATGATGCGCTTCACGAAGCTTTCGTCATTCATTGTATCATCATCTTGGGTGGTTGAGTCGAGTACAATCAGGTCTACCTTGCCTCTTTCCCAAGAGGGTAGAGCGGCAGAGGTATCATCGGGCAAGTTTTTTTGCTTCACGAGTTTTTCAAGCGCAGCTTCTAGTCTTAATTCTGTGACACCGCACTGAACGCCAAGCGATAATATGCCGCCAGAATTTTTCTTTAACTCGTCAATGCCGCCTTCGATTGACTGCCCATCTTTAAATAATTGAAGCATAAGCTCATAGTCAGTTTCTCCACCAGCGGTTGATGTTTTACTAAAGCCAAGTTCATCTGGTAAGTAGTAAACAATATTATCTGCCTCGTGATCTCCGTAAAAGATAATCTCATCAAATACGCCTAAGTTTTTCGCAAAATCTAACATATATTTATTTTTTACCAGATGTTTTCATCAATAGTAACTTGAAGATCATCAGCTAGCTCTTCAATCCAATCTGTTTTAAATCTTTCCCCATTATCTCCCAATATTCTAATTTGATACGAGTAATGTTGTTTATTATGATTTGGCATATCGTGGGTGAACTTTACAGTGTCTCCAGTTGCAGTAAACCGTAGCTTTTCAGATTCAATATTAACTGTGTCGCCATCATCATATTTAAATTGTATGGTGGCTTTTCGAATTTCTTTATCTTCGAAATCTGGGGCTTCTACTAACGTGGCTCGAATTGTCCGTTCCGACTTGAATGAATCGGTAATGATTAGTGCCGGGCCTCTATGCTTTATCCACGGACTTCTATTAATTTGTCCATCAATAATTGCAGTTACCCTATAATCAAATTCGTTTTTTGGAGTTTCTAGACTAGCAACTACCTGTAGTGTATACACTTCTTGCTCTGCAGAAAAATGGTGCTTTGCTAAAATGTATTCTTGCCTTGTTACATCAAACACTCTAAACTCTGTAATCAGTTTAGAGGTTGAGTCCCAATCGGCTATTGCGGTAACTTCAGCATTCCATTTATTTTCAAATGGATTTGATACAAAAAAGTATGATTCACCATAATCTTTATATTCTTCACTGTGATCGGCACTATCTTGAATGAAATAAGTGACCTTAAGATTTCGCCTTAGGTTTGAATTTTTTGGTGCGATCAATTTAAAATTCTGTAAATCTGTTTTCTCTTTGTCAAGAATGATTGTTTTTTGTGTGACTTGAATATCATCAGCATTTACAATGTCAATATCAATTTGTACGAGATGGCTGTGTTCAAAAATTGATGAGTCATCAACACTTACATTTAATTCTGTTGGTTCAAAATATTCTGCCGCATTAAAATAGATGAATGGCCCATCTACCGATTTCCAATCTAGCGCCATAGAACTTGGCAATTCGTGAAAGCCATTATCTAAGAAAATTGTTGCCTTGTAGTCATATGTGTATTCAACGCCACGTTTTTTTATAAAGTTGAATTTTTGTTGGAGATCTACGCCATAAGAAAAAATGAATGACTGTATTTTTTCGGTTTCACCAGACTCTTTTTCAACCACTCTGCAAGTCATTTCTACAGAACGAATGTTGGCTGTTTTAAAAGTGTCTGCAGCGAGCGAAACATCAACCTCTTTTGATCGAACGGGCATATCGTCAAGTTCAATCCACTTAATGTCGTCGGTAATTCCGCCAACTTCTTCTAACATGCTTGAGACCAAGGCTTGGGGATAAAATGTCATCTTTTTTGCCTTCCGTTCTGAAATGTTCAAAACTGTTGAGGCCATTTGAACCTCTTTTTTCTCTTTCAGAATATGATGAGCGCCTGGTAGTAATGCTGATATTACTCGGCTTGCACCTTCGGCTATGTTACTTGCAGTTGCCTTAGGCATTGGTTTCGGATTGAAAATCTTCTCGATAATTTTGTCGCTCAGCTCATCAAATAATTGCCTTGCGGCTGCGCTCTTTACATCAGGGTCAAGTTCTTCTATTGTGATTGTAATTGCGTTTGATTCTTCGAGTGATCTGTTTTGTTTTTGAATTTCTTTTTTGTAAAAAATGAAATCCATTTTTTCCATTTCTTCAAAATGTTTGTAGACTTTCTCCCAATCAATAGACATGTGTGCCTTAAAACTTGGTGTAATACCTACCAAAGTGAGTTCATAAAACACTGAAGCGGTGAATAAATCTTCATTTAAAGATGCAATCATATTTGTGGCATGCAAGCCATTAGCCTTCGCCATAAGAGCAGCACGATTGCTGCCGAGAATAGATGGCGCCACTTTTGGGGTAATGAAAAAATCATCTGGATTTGGTTCATCGCCGGCTGCAGCCACAAGCATATACACAGAACCTTCAATAATTGGCGCTGGTGCGAATGCTTTAGGTTTTACGCCCCATTCTTCTTTAATGGCTAGTTTTGCCTCTTCGAGCTCTTCTTCGGTTGGCTTTAGCTCAGTGTCCATTGCGAATGTGGCTTCTACAATTGCACTTCTTTCAGTTTCTCTTATGCCAGTTTCTGGTAAAATAGCCGAGGCGTAAACTTTCGGTTCACCAAATTCATTAACTGCAATTTTGGGTACACTACAAGCATGATAAAATGTTTCTTTGCTTACATCATCGCGAAAAATTGTAAGTCGTCCACTTTGTAAATAGGGTGGTGTGAGAAGTAACATGGTCGCTTATTTTGGATCTTGTACAACTAAAAACTTACCACGACCTTTCAGTCCTTTTTCTTCTATAATATCGCCATCAAGGGGTACTAATGTTAGATTATACTCATACTCATCATGTGTGCTAGATGTGCGTGGTACAAACCAGGTTACAGTTTTTTCATCAGGAGAATTAAGAAAGAATTGATGTATTTGGCGTTCTCCCTCATTTTGATAAACCATTTCTAAAATGGCACTGCCATAGGTTTCGCCTATTTTTAATCTTGAAACATCAATAAGTACTTGTAAAATGGGGAGAATAACGGTTTGCTCGCCAGTCGTTTCAATCCACTTGCTGTTGCCGATAAAATTATCGCCTATCACTTTGTATCGATATTTAAAATCTTTTACATCACTGTCTAGTTGAACTAGTTTTGCCGTTACAGGCTCCCAATCAAATTCAGCATCTAAAACTACCTTGTCACTACTTTCAAAATCATTCTCTTTGTCTTCATAAACAAACTCTCCAATAATTTTTTTAAGTGACTGATCTGGTGAAATGGATAGTTCAACATCTGCCTTCAGCGTGTCTTCAAACGGATTTGGCGTATAAATTTCTACCGTGTTATTCTCTGAAATGTAATATTTTGATTGCTCCATTTCAATTTGTTCTCCTCCTTTTGTAAAATATTTCACATCAAATAAAAGTGGCGCGTCAATTTTTTTACCGAGTAAACGTTTAAATTGGGTGCCTTCTGTTTCACTGCCAGACACCATTACAGAAGAAACAAAATGAGAGTCTTCACCCTCGTTTTTATAGGTAAGATCAATTTGTGCATTTGTGATTTTGTAATCACCAGAAAGAGAGGCTAGGTTTGGGTGTGGCTTAAAATTTAAGTCAATAACTCCTTCTTTACCGACTTGAATATTAAGTGCGCCATTTGTACTTTTTTCTTCAGAAACTAATGGCTCAGACATTCCATTGAAATAGACCTCATATTGGTAGGTGAGTATACCATCATCTTGTTTGGGTCTACGAAAATGCCAAGTGTCTGTATTCGTATCTTTTTTAAAGATTTTAGAATAAGTTCCCTCAGCAGCAGGGTATTTGCACATCACTTTTACTGCGTTTACATTGGGTTCTTCTTCCCAAGGCGCATCAACCGATATGGGAATTGAGATAGTTTCTACCTCATGTTCGCTAAGATCAACTAGTTTAGTGATACGTGTTTTTTCAGCATCAGGAATGTCTGCCAAAAATTCCATTATTGTTCCTTGCGGCGCCACTTTCCATTCAACAACATCTCGCTGAGAGAAGCGTAATTCTACAAATGAGTTTATCTCCTCACGTATCACTTCAAGCATAGAGTTTTGACGTTCGTCGGCTGTCATGCCTTTAACGCGCGATTTTAGAATCTCTTTGATTTTTTGGTCAATTAATTCCATGGCGAGGTTTCTCAATTGACTCACATGCTCATCTGATATTTGTGTTGATCCTTTGTTGATTTCAATATTCATGAGTCCTTGTTCCATCAAGTTTTCACGAACCTCTTTCACGTCAATTCGTTCCACATCAGCATCAGAACAACCTTTATCTACATTTTTCCAAACACGTTCTACCTTGCGATCCATCTCAAACTTTTGTGTAGACCCTGCCCATGCCCTAATCTCGAGACTTGGTAACCTCATTTGCATTTTCATGTTGTATCGAATGCTAAAAGCTTTTGCATCATCTTTCAGAGACTTGTACCAAACCGCGGCACCTTTTGGGCTTAATCTTAATGCAAAGGCGGCGTTGTTACTGCCGACTAAACTTGCCGGCCCACCGGTTGATGACCAAGGAACCATTTCTCCCTCTTTTTCTTCTAAGAGCTCAACTGTTCCATCAGTGAAGGTGATGTTGCCGAAGACAATTTCGCCTACTTTGGGTACATTCGGTTCTGGCACTCTACCTGAGCCAGATGCCTTTGCAATGAGTGTTAGGCGCTCACGCTCCAATTTGAGAAGATCTTTTCTCCTCATCTTTTGGATGTTCATTTGCTTTATCTTGGCTTTTAACTCTTCTTGCTCCTCTTCACTAACAGCCAGATTTACGTCGAAATTGATGTAGCCGCCGTCTATGCCAGCCACAGAGTTGTTGCTGCCATCTGCTTGATCTGTCCAAAACAGCCCACTAAAAACAGGGGTGCCATTGTGCATTCGCATTTCTGGAACAGTCTTTAGCGCGTAATATTGGTTTGGGTCTTCATCGTCAGGGTAAACGACAATGTTTTTATGGTCTAAAATACTTGGTATCGTAATCATTTGTTTTGGGTTTAATGTTATTCTGTTTCAATTATTGGGGTAATCCATAAGTTATCGACAGAGGTGGTTTCTTCTAGCTCTTGCCACTCGCTCCAATCACCTTCGTTGATTAAATAAATATTCTTTTGCCGAGTTGCATATTTTTTGTCATCTGTTTGCTGTGAGTTTAATATTTCTGACAGAGACCGAGACATAGATAAATTTTTCGATGGCTCATCATGGGATAATAGCACGCCTTCTACTTCGCCAGAAGGCTTTTTTATTTGTACCTCGATTCGTGAAATGTCATTGTATTTCTCTCGGTCTTCAGCGCTAATGCGATCCCAGTTTGCAAATACACCACACTCAATTCTCAGGTTCCATTCCTGAAAATCGCCACTTGCATAATCGATGATTTTACCTAACACGGCTTCAGGGTCTGTGGTAAATTTTACTGAATATGGTTCTACTTGTAAGTGAGTCCATACTCTTGTTTCATCATCTATAGTGTCAACATCGTTTTGGTCTAATGGTAGCGGTTTTATCCCCGCAGGCATGATAGATGTAGGCCATAGGCGTTCGCCAGTTTCTATATCAAGATCAACATCATACACTAGGTCACCAACTTCAGAAAGGAGGGTAATTGAAACATTGCCAATTTCTAGTTCTTGATTGTATGGGTTGGTTAGAAGAGTGCCGTAAGGTGCTGTTGGTAAAACACTTTCTTCTTCATCTTCACCCTCTTGATTTTCCTGTTCTTCTTCACGTTTTTTAGTTGCATCATCTAAAAAGTCGAGAAGCTTATCGATAAATTTTTTGTTGCCACCGTTAGAATCTTCATCTTCCTGATCTCCATTCTCACTATCTTGGTTATCTTCTTTAAAGCGTTGTAAATCTTCCCAATCTTCAACAGTTTCAATCACTGTATTAGGAATATGGAAGCCAGTGAGCTTACGAAGATTAAGTTCTACAGGAATTTGCTGAGATTGAACAACCTCTTCACCTTCAGATGTGTGTTGCTCAAGATCAAAAATTACATGACCGATTGTAATTCCATCAATTAGCTCTCGTTTTAAATAATCAAACGATTCGAAATTGCATTCTACCGAGAGGTTAAAGCCTGTTGATGGGTTAATTTCATCTACATTCTCGTTCACTTTTCCTCGAAAAACTGAATTTTCACCTCCATACGCAGGGTCAACAACAAAACGAGCTTTCTTATAGCCTTTAAATGAAAGCTTTGGATACTTTACAGAACCGGCAGTTTCTAGACTGATGGTCTCATATAGGTCTTTTTTTGCGTTTGGATGAAAATATGGTGCGATTTGCATGGTCACCAAAATTTTATATTTATTCAGGTCTGCGGCATCATCGCTCTGCATAGCAATAGACATTTTAGGCTCTGGTTTGATGTCGCTTACCTGTATTCTAAATACTTGCGGCAAAAAACAAAATTCATCTAGCTTGTTTGTTGCTCTATAAAAAATATCATATACCTCACCATCTTTATCCATTCGCTTGGGGATCCATTTATATTCTTCAGAAATAAAAGAACCCACTAAATCGCCAAATACCTGTTGATCATTTCTATCAAATGAAACATTGATTGTGTATTGATGATTTACTTTGTTTACTGCTGTACTTGCGGTTGAGAGAGGAGTTAAAATTCTTCCAACCAATCTGGTATCAAGTATGGGGATGAATTTAATTTTCGACTTCATTTTAGAGGTGAGTGTTGGTTTTGTTTTGGATTTTAGTTGGCCGTTCCATGCTCCGCTCCATTTAGTTGCTCCGCGCCATTTCCAATTACCTGTAAACTTTTGGCCATTCATTTTCCATTCAAAAATGCCTGGTTTACCATTGTTTGTGAACACACCTCTTAGCATGTTTCTTACAATTTTTGCTTCTATGGTGCCATTCACTTTTGCGTAATCACCATAAACCATATTGCCTTGTTGAACCAGTCTTAATGGGCCATGATTAGACCCCCAAGTCCCCGTCCAAGTTTCTGCTGGTTTTTTTGTATTTGTATATTTGAGTTTCGGTTTTTTTGACGAAATTTTAGTCCCAGTCCATGGCAGCCAATTTCCACTACCTTTCCATCTCCATTTGCCATTGATGTTATTACCGTTTATGTTCCAATACACTTCACCAGTTTTCTTCATTCCGTTATTTACGAACGTTCCGGTAAAGCGATTTCCACGAACACTACCCACAAAAGGGCCTTTGCCAACGTCATAGTCTCCAGTTATCTTGGTGCCATTCTGTATGAGCCTTACTATACCGTAAGTAGTTTTCCACTCGCCAGTAAAAGAAGTTGTTGGCTGTTGATTTTGAGTAGGTTTTTGCCACCAAATTTCAGAATCAACAGTAATTGTTGCATCAATACCGTTATCGCTTGTGAGAGAACTAACTACAGAGTCAACATCAAAAGCGGGAATTACCGCTTCAGCATGAATGTCTTTTAAAATGTTCACCGCTTTCACAAATGGAGTTTGTTTCACTGTAAGTGGCAACGATTTCACCTCAGTTCCTTGCTTATAATTGAGTGCAAGTGAAATGTTTTTCATATTTAATGGAATCTCATCTTGGTTTTCTCGATAAGCTTCTAAAATGAGATGTAACACAACCTCATTATTGTCTTTTTTCTCGAACCAAAAAGAATCACTTTCTGGAATGCCGGCGCCACCTCCACGTTTTTTAAAACGATACTCAGGCTCGCCGTATTTTTTCCCAGCATGTACAACTACTCCCTCGTTAGTTGGATATTTGGGAATTATATTATTCGCATGATTTCGGCTTAAAATTGCTTTGTGAATTAGGTTTTTTTCGATTAACCTCTCCTTCCCAATTAAATCCAATCTAGGTTTAATTATCTTTTTTGATAAATCTGGCATGTGTTTGTTGTTTAAGCAGGTTCTTCAATAATGAGTACACCACCTTCCACTGTGTTTTCGGGAACATCTATAATGTTTCCATCTTGGCTGGCAAGTTTCATTGTGTAGGTAAATGTTGGGGTTGTGCTGTGAAATGCCAATGCCGAAAACGTTTCCATCATTGAATCCTCCGTCATTCTAAACGTCTTGCTCTCGTGATAGTTATTTTGGGTATCGCTGAATGAAATATTTACGTACACAACTTTCCATTTTGTCCAATCAAGCATGCCGGCATCAATCATAATGTTCTTTTTATGGCGTCTGAGGCTTATTGGAGGCACATCTTCATCGCTTTTTGCAGTTTTCCAATCTGAAGATTTCACCAACCCATCTTGATATTGAACTGTGTATCTATATTTAAATTCATCCGAAGCATCTTCGCGCAAGCGCATAGACCAATCCCAAGTTTCTGAATTTTCAAACCATTTTGAGTATTCCTCTTTGACGCCTGATGCATCATCTTGATACAAAATTTCAATTTTGGCAGATTTTACCGTTTCAGGATCAAGGATCATGTCGAATGATGCCTTCATTCTACCGACTAATTCATCATCAATGATTAAAGTGTCTCTGGTATCACGCTTGGGTTCTGATGTCGATTCGGTACCGTCATGATAGATGTATTTTATTTTGTACTCGTAGGTTTTATCTTCATTTCCGTACATATAACATTTCCAATCTCCAGAGAGCGATTCTTCATTTAATCGAATTTGCTTCTTTGTGTCAGATTCATTAGGTTCAGCTAGGTATTGAAAATCGACAATCACATCTTTCACTACAGACCAATCAATTTCTCCGGCCATGCAATTCACCGTTACAAAACCTAGTTTATCGTAAGAAATTACCAGAGCACGGTCACTTACGCCCTCTAACTTTATTTCTGGTGGAGATTCAGAGGTGTTTTTGTAATGAATTTTGGCGGTAACATCATAAAAGTCTAACAAGCGATTTTGGGCATCTCTTGCCATGGTAACTCTAAACCAGTGCACATCATCTCTTGAGGTGAACCGGTAAGATTTCGAATTCTCACGAACAACACCTGTTTTGTGGTCTCTTTGGCTATATTTTAGATTCACAATAACACTATCAATATTCCCTGCATCAAAATCTGCATTTACACTGCTTTGTACTTGTAAAATTTGTACTTCGGGGCTACTAACATCAATTTGTTTAATGAGTTTTTTACGCTCCTCAGGCGAAACATCGGCTACTAAAGTGCCGTTAGGAAAACGTTGAAACGGTACAGTTCCATTTTTCTTGAACGTGAAGCCAATTGATACATGCTTTGTCTTTTCTATATCATTAACAAAGCTGTAATATGTATCAACAGTGGGCACGTTGTCTTCACCCGGGTTAATACCTAAATCATCATCTGATTTTTCCTCTTCCTCCTCACCATTTTCTGAAACCTCGTCTGTGTCACCGATGAAAGCTGTTTGGAAGAAAGCTGGTAGCATTTGTCCGGTAATCAACTCAATGACTGATTGTTTAATTTGGTTTTCTATTTCTTGCATTTCGCCGTCTGAAGCACCAACACCACTGTAATCAGTAATTTCCATGTGAACAACCTTTCGGTCAATCATTTCTTCAACAATGCTGTTCATGTCTTCTTTACGCACAGTTAGACTCCGGTTATCTCTAACAGTTGTTTTTGAATAGAATGGCCACACTCTGACTCTTTTTACTGATCTTCCACCTCTCTTCTCCTTTCGATAATCTTCTTCTCGCTCTTGTAAGAATTTATGTACCTGCGTGTTATTGGCTCGCACCTTTATTTCCATATTTGGCACCCAAGCAAATCCTTTCAAATCATACCGAACTATTGATTGCAACGGTGTGGCTTCATCGTCACTACCACTTTCTTTGTACCCTTTGGTTAGCGCGTCAAACATGACTTGAGCGCCTTCTATACCAAAGGTTGCGTAAAATGAGCTTGGGTTTGAACCTAACAAAGCGGGTTTCACTTCGGCGCTTGATGACTTTTTAAACGTGTCACCTAGGCCTTCTAATATCTCTAAACGAGCTGTACCATCATTCCAAGTATCAGGATAAGCGAGCTTTATCACGTGTTTTAAATCGTTTGCCCTGGTTGGTTTCCTTTTTCTTTTTAGGAATTTGTAGTAAACACGGTTAAACAACTTCTTTTCATCACTAATCATCTTCGCTAAATAGTCTACGATAATCTCATGTTCCTCCTGCGTTACAGAAAGGTCGCACGTCATCAGTAATTGACCAAGCTGTGACTCTATAAGTTCTTTGTTTTCGCTACTCGCATACGCAATGTCAGCATTTCTTGAAAACATATTGAAACTCAACATTAAATTACCATCAGGATCATGCGCTAGTCTTGGTTTATCAAGCATAGGGTAAAAAGTGTAATCGTCTTTGTGATCACGATAGAGTGTAATGTGAGGTAGTTTGGGCACCTTAATGGTGGGAAAAAGCATTAACATATTTGTTTTGTTTTGGGGTTTATTAATTATTGATTGCTGTAATTCTTAACAACAATTCATCTTGTGTTGGGTTTATGGGGAAGCTGAGTTCCTCTTGTGAACCATCACTTCTAAATATTCGGGTAATTGCGTTTAAATTCTCATCAACTGGAGCATCTTGTAGAATCACAATTTTCTCAAGTTCTGCTTGATGGAGAATAATTGTTTCAAGCGTAGTGGCATCATCACCTATTGTTGTAATTTCTACTTCAATAGCAGAAATATTTCCTGTAAACGTTGCATCTCTCAGCAATGTAGAAACCTTGAAGACTCTGAAGCCTGTGCTTTGCAAACTGAAAATTTGTTCAGCTACGTCAAAATTGGCCTCTTCGGTCGTGAGAATTTCACCATTTGTTAGAATGTATCTTGCTTTACCAAACCAAGACCTAGGATCATCATCTTCAACACGAATAACAAATTCTTTTCGCTTGTTTTCTTGATCTAAACGAATTGTAGCCTTTCTTTCTACATCATCAGCATTTACATACCTCACGTCAATTAAGGCTTGATCAACAAGTTGTGCAGGGTCAACAAGGTTTGGTGCAATTGTGTACAATTTTGATCTGGGGGTATTTACAATAACCTGTGTGTCTTTTTGTTCTGATGATTCAACCTCAATTGGCTCACCCTCGTAGAAAAATGTCTCTTTCTTATAATATTCGAGTGTGTCTGCGTCGGCTGGTTGAATTAAAAACTTGTTTACCGGAGGAGAATCACTTCTTAGTACAGCAGTTCTACCATTCGTTTCTTCATTGGGTGCTAAGAATATTTGGGCAGACTGTATGCCTTCATCTGAGAATTGAAGACTCCCAACTTGTATTTCAACTGGCATAAGAGGGGAGTGATCGTCAATATTGACTGCAATATCTCTCTCTGTAACATCTTCAAATTTTCTTGATTGAATTTTGGTTTGATGTGTACCGATAATTGAACCTGGCTCATGAATAAATTCTACATAATAATCATAGGTGAGTGTGCCAAAGTCATCTACCGGAATAGAAACAAAGGTTCTAGGCTTTGTAGGATTGACAAGGAAGCTATCATGCTCTTTCATATTGTCTTTATCGCCTACAGTTTCTTTATAACCATAAGAAACGTGTACAATTGCTTCTTGAATTCTGTATTGTTCAAAATCGAGTGCTGAGCGAATCTCGAGATCAATTTGTTGAAATGGACCACTACCTAGGCGCACAAGTTGCACTTGCTCATCATGGTTAAAATTTGTACCGTCTATAGATAAGGCACCACCAGGGTGAATTGTGTTTTTAATTGCGCTAATTCTATCGAATACAAATTTTCTTTTTATTTGTTGACTTATAGATCGGTGTTTCATCGTGTAACCGATGTTTGCATTAAAATTAAAGTTTGCATTTGAGGTTCTTTCCCCTTCAGGATCTTCTTCGTCATCATCAGAATCTTCGTCGTCGTCATCAGAATCGTCTTCATCATCATCTGAGTCATCGTTAGAGTCATCATCATCATCTTGCTCTGAATCGCCACCTT